>Ga0307444_1000832_pt1 | contig 13858 bp, 12 predicted proteins | sample SalMarSW160340MG_FD_202145 | JGI IMG/M metagenome (GOLD analysis project Ga0307444, IMG submission 202145) | Salt marsh sediment microbial communities from the Plum Island Ecosystem LTER, Massachusetts, United States - SW1603-40 | ecosystem: Environmental > Aquatic > Marine > Intertidal zone >... | reverse complement strand
AAGACCCCGGAGGGGAAGGCCAAATTGGCCGGGGACGTGGACTTTGAAGAGGTGCAGAACAAGGCCGGCGCCATCACCCCGGTCCCCGGCGGGGTTGGTCCCATGACCATCACCATGCTGATGCTCAATACCGTTAAGGCGGCCAAGCTGGCGGCTGGTGTGACCTAGGCCTAGGAAGTAGGAAGGCATTGTGCCCTTTCATATCGCTGTTTCCGGCAAGGGGGGTACGGGAAAGACGACCTTGAGCGCCGCGATCCTGCGCTACCTGATCCGGGCGGGGAAAGGGCCGGCACTCGTGATAGATGCCGATGCCGACGGCAACCTGGCCGAGGCCCTCGGCCTGAACGGCATGCAGACCGTCGGTGCGATCTTGGACGAGATGGAGCAAAAGGCCTCTCAGTTGCCACCGGGGGTTTCCAAGGATAAGTGGCTGGAGGGAAAATTGAGTGAGGTGATGGTTGAGGAGAAGGGATTTGATTTTCTGAGCATGGGCAGAGGTGAGGGCCCTGGGTGCTACTGCTATGTGAATACCGTCTTGCGCAGGATCATGGACAACCTGGAAAACAACTACCCCTATTCGCTGATGGACAACGCCGCAGGTATGGAGCACCTGAGCAGACGAACCACCCGGGCGGCTGACATCCTCTTCCTCGTCTCCGATCACTCCCTCAAGGGCGTTCAGAGCGGCGCGAGGATCGCCGAGTTGGCTCACGACTTGAAACTCGATGTCAAACAGATGGGATTTGTGATCAATCGGGTGCCCGGTGAGATAGACCCCGTGATCCGAAACAAGGTGGAGGAGAAGGGCTTAACGATCTTCGGCTCCATACCCGAGGATGAACAGATCGGGAGGTTTGATTTAGAAGGGCGGTCTTTACTGGAATTGCCCGAAGATAATACGGTGGTACAGGCAGTGCGGGAGCTCATGGAAAAGATCTTAGTCAATTGAAGGAGGAGGAAGCAGATGCTATTAATCGGGGAAAATATACACATCATTGCCAAGCAGGTCTCCGACGCCGTCAATCAAAAGGATAAGAAGGCCTTGCAGCAGATGGCCAAGGAACAGGCCGATGTTGGGGTAGACTATATTGATCTCAATGTCGGGCCGGCCCGCAAGAACCCGGAGATCATGGGGTGGCTGGTAGAGACCGTCCAAGAAGTGGTCGAATGTCCCCTCGCTTTGGACAGCACGAATCCCCTGGCGGTGGAGGCCGGCCTCAAGGTGGCCAAGTGGCCGCCGCTGATAAACTCCGCCTCCGGCAAAGGGGAGAGCAAGGAAAAGACGCTCCCCCTGGCCGCCCAATACAAATGTGAGGTGATTCTCTCCGTGCTGACCGATCAGGGTATCCCCTCCGATGCCGAGGCCAGGGCCGAAAGCATCATGGAGACGGCGGCCTACGCCAATGAGTTGGGGATTGAGAATGAGCGGCTGTGGATTGATCCCATTTTGCTCCCCGTGAGTGTCGCACAGCAAGGGGTGGTGGCGTGTATGGAGTTCACTCAGATGCTGCCGGACCTCCTCCCCGGGGTAAAATCGACCATTGGCCTCTCCAATATCTCCAATGGGGCGCCCGAGGAGGTGCGGGGGATTCTCAACAGGACTTATCTGGTGATGCTGGATCGAAACGGCATGCACTCGGCCATTGTGGATGCCTTTGATGCCGAATTACGAGATCTGGTACGGGGGAAATTGCCCGGGATCGTGGAGGTGATCCACAAGGTCATGGATGGAGAGGATGTGGATCTGGCTTCCCTCTCTCCTCAGGAGCGAGACTACGCCAAGACGACGAAAGTGCTCATGGGGGAGATACTCTATTCTCATACGTGGTTGGAACAATAGCAAGGAGGTATGAATATGGCCTATAAGGCACCGGTGGAGAGCTACAAGGGAAAGATTGCTGAAGTAACCATTGGAAAGGGCAAGCGAGCGGTAACCATAGGAGGGGAAAACGTCCTTGCTTTTAACCAGACCTTTGATGAGGGGGCATTCCCCAATCCGCCCAAGATCGCTTTGGAGGTCTGGGATATGGAGCCGCAGAATTGGGCCCCCTGGGTTTTAGGGCCGTATAAAGATGTGGCCTCCGATCCCGCAGCCTGGGCCAAGCGGTGCGAGGAACTGGGGGCTGATTTTGTCTTCCTTTATCTTATCAGTGCTGATCCCAATGAAAAGGATACCTCCCCCGAGCAGGCCGCGGAGCTCGCAAAACGGGTCTATGAGGCCGTCTCTATCCCGATGATCGTCTACACGACGGGGAATGAGACCAAAGACCCCGCCGTGCTCGCCAAGGTGGCCGAGGCCCTGAGCGGGGAAAACCTCCTCATCGGGCCGGTCATCAAGGAGGATTTTGAGCCCATCGCCACTGCCGCCAAAGAGCACGGCCACTGTGTGGTGTCACAGGCACCCGTAGATATCAACCTCCAGAAGGAACTCGATGTCAAGCTGAGTCGGATTTTGCCCAGTGACCGGATCGTCCTCGATCCCTTGGCTTCTGCCCTGGGGTACGGTATCGAATATTGTTTCTCCGTCATGGAGCGGACCAAGCACGTCGGTATCCAGTTCCAGGATGCAATGATGCAGATGCCGGTCATAGCCAACTTCGGGGGAGAAGTTTGGAAGAACAAAGAGCCCAAGGAACGGGAGGAACTGGGGATCGCCTGGGAGGAGGTGACGGCCATCAACTACCTCTTGGCCGGGGCCAATATCATGGTGATGAGACACCCCGAGGTGTTTAAGATAGTGAAAGGGATGATTCAATAGGAAGGACCCCGTGGAAGAACGATCAAGGGACTTCAGATAGAGGGGATATGTGCAGGAGATCCCTTGACAGAGGGACAAATTGGAACTATTCTAAAATAGGATGTATTCTGTTTAATATAAGGGAAATTTGCAGAGGGACATCATCGGATGTCGTAGACGTTTAATATCACCACGAAGGTGACCGAGTAAGGAGGAAATAAAAACCATGAAGGGAAAGAAAAAGAAGGAAGAGCAAGACAAGATCATCAGGGCGGAGGATCAATGGGAGCCTGTCGGGCATACGCCGATGCCCCATGTAACAGATCTCAGGAACTGGGACCGGCGCCTGCTGCAGACCTACAAACCCTTTTATGCGCCTTTTTGCGACCTCTGCTGTCTGTGCACCTATGGGAAGTGCGACCTCACCGGGACCAACCGCGGCGCCTGCGGTATCGATATTTCCGCCCAACAGGGTCGTATCGTGACCCTGGCCTGTTGTATGGGTATGAGCGCCCATGCCGGCCATGCCGCCCACATCATCGATTACCTGATCGAAAAGCACGGGGAGGATTACCCCATTGATCTGGGAGATCAGGTGAATGTGGAATGCCCCAATATCCGGACCGTGCTGGGGTTGAAGCCGAAGACCCTGAGGGACCTGAAGACGGCGGTTCAGTACGCCGCTGAACAACTTGTCCATGTCGTATCCTCCACCCATACGGGTCAGGAGGGGGATGCAGTGGACTATGAGTCCAAGGCGCTGCATATCTCCATGCTCGACCACGTCTGCATGGAGGCGGCCGATGTGGCCCAGATCATCGGTTTCAAATTTCCTACCTCCGTGGCCGATACTCCCATAGTGGACATGGGGTGGGGTTCCATTGATCGCACGAAACCGGTCATCCTTGTGGTCGGCCACAACCCGGCGTCTTCATCGGAGATCATCGACTATCTCAGAGAGAAGGGATTGGAGGACAAGGTGGAGATTGGCGGCATCTGCTGTACGGCCCTGGAGACCACCCGGTATTCGGACAAGGCCAAGGTCATCGGTCCCCTGTCCCGCCAGCTCTTCTTTATCCGCGCGGGGATCGCCGATGTGATCGTGGCCGACGAGCAGTGTATCCGTACTGATCTGACCGACGAGGCGAGCAAGGTGGGCTCGGTCGTCATCGCCTCCTCGGACAAGGCCTGCCGGGGTTTGGATGAGGTCAGTGACAAGCCGACGGATGAGGTGGTGCAGTCGATGGTGGATAAGGGGAAACATGTCCTTATCCTCGACCACGAGAAAGCGGCTGAGGTTGCCGTCGAGGCCGCCCTCAAGCTCGCACCGAAGCGAAAGAAAGAAAAACCGATTGACGAGAAAAAGGCCAAAGAACTGGCCCAGGCCTGTGTAGCGTGTGGATCCTGTACGCAGGTGTGCCCCAATCTCTTGCCCGTTGGTCCCGCCATTCAAAAGGTTGCCGAGGGTGATTTTGAAGATTTTAAAATGGTATTTGAAAACTGCATCGGCTGCGGCAAGTGCGAGGAGGCATGTCCTCAGGACGTACCTATCTTCAAAATGATGCAGGCCGTGGCCAGTTGGGATACCTGGAAGTGCCGCGCAGGCAGGGGTCCTGTCATGGATACCGAGATCCGCAAGGTGGGGGCACCCATCGTGCTGGGGACCATACCCGGTGTCTTGGCCTTTGTGGGGTGCTCGAACTTCCCCAACGAGATCGACGAGATCGCGGAGATGGTGGATGAGTTCGCCCGCAGGAAATATATTGTGGTACTGACGGGGTGTTCCGCCATGGTCATCGGGATGCGAAAAGACAAAGACGGAAAGACCCTGTATGAGAAATATCCTGGTGATTTCGACGCCGGAGGCGTCGTGAATATCGGCTCCTGTGTGTCCAACGCCCATATCACCGGGGCGGCCATGAAGATCGCCAACATCTTCGCCAACCTGCCGCTTCGGGCCAACTATGAGGTCATCGCCGATTATGTCCTCAACCGGGTTGGGGCCTGCGGCGTGGCCTGGGGGGCCATGAGCCAGAAGGCGGCCTCCATCGCCACGGGATGCAACAGGCTCGGTATACCGGTGGTCCTCGGGCCTCACTCCGCCAAATATCGCCGTCTCTATCTCAGCCGTAAGGAAGAGGATGACTGGACGGTGATGGACGGCAGAAAGAAGGAGTTGGTTGACACCGAGGAGCCCTCACCGGAGCACCTGGCCATCGTGACGGAGTCCAAGGAACGGGCCATGGTGACCATTGCGAAGCTCTGCATTCGCAAGAACGACACCCAGCCGGGTCGCCAGATAAAGCTCAACCACTACATCGACCTGTACAAGAAATTTTTCGGCACCTTACCCGATGACCTCCATCATTTTGTGAGGACTGAAAAGGATATCCCCATGTTCTTCAAGAAGGAGGTCAAACAGTTCCTGCAGGAGAAGGGATGGAAGCCGAAGCCGGTATTGAGCCTGCCGACCCTTATCGGGACCTATGAGACCGAGGTCCCGGTAGAGGCCACCATTCGTTAACAAGGAGGAGAAGAAAATGCCACATCCGCAGCATCTGGTCAATATCCTGACAGGGATCAAGGGGGCTATGGAGATGAAGGATTCCATGCCCCTGGCCAAGATCATCAAGAAGGCGGAACGACCACTGTTGGTTATAGGCCCCCGGGCCTTGGAGGTGGAGATAGATGGGAAACTCTTTATTGAGTATTTGGTAGAGATTGCCCAGATCGGGAAGATTCCCATCTGCGCCACCGCCCACACCAAGAAGAAGCTCTTGGAGCTGGGGATCACCCCTGAGAGTACCTATGACGTTATAGAGATCGTCAATTCTCTCAAGGACCCGGAGTGGAAGGGGGTGAAAGGTGAGGGGTGTCATGACTTCGTCCTCTTCGGGGGGATCAGGACCGATTTGGGCAACCAGGCCCTCTCAACCCTCAAGCACTTCGCCCCCCATCTGAAGACGATGACCCTGTGTAAGTACTATTACCCGAATGCGAACTTCTCACTGCCCAATTATAAAAAAGACGAGGAGTGGAAGGGGCTCTTGGAGGGTCTCATCAAGGGATTAAAATAGCAAAGGATTTGAGCGAATAATAGGCTGGTGAACAGCCTCAAAAAACCAAGGAGGTATGAACAATGCCTGAGTTTCACGTAGATATGGGACCGCAATACGAAGGTGAGCGGGTGAGAAAGGAGAACCTCCACGTGGAGTTCGGGGGTCCAAAGGTAGAGTACAAGGCGGAGCTGGTCCTTATGAAGGGACTTGATGAAGTGGAGGATGGGAAGGTAGAGATTATAGGACCCGACATGAGTGACATGGAGGAAGGCGGCAGTTACCCCATGTTTCTGGAGATCTTTGTAGCAGGGGAGCAATTGGAGAAGGATATGGAACCGGTTATCGAGCGCCGGCTGCACGACTTCTTCAACTACATCGAGGGTGTCTACCACATGAACCAACAGGATGAGATTTGGTACCGTATCAGCACGGACGCCTTCAAGAAGGGGTTTACCTCCTTGAAGGAGCTCGGCGAGATCCTCATCTTTGAGTATACCTCGGACATCGATATCATCGAGCAGATGCAGATCAATTTTTATACCGATGAGGCGAAGATCAAGGAGAAGGTGGAGATGGCCCGTCAGATATACGAGGAGCGCAGGGCCCGGGCCAGGGGGTTGAAGGAAGACGACGTGGATGAGTTCTACGGCTGCGTCCTCTGCCAGAGCTTTGCCCCTACCCACTGTTGTATCATCACGCCGGAGCGGATCGCCAACTGCGGGGCCATCAACTGGTTCGACGGCAGAGCGGCCTCCAAGATGGACCCTGAGGGCCCCATTTTCCAGGTACCCAAGGGCGAGACTGTCAGTATATTGAAAGGGCAATACAGCGGCGCCGATGAGACCATCCAGGAGCGGTCCCTTGGTTCAGTAGAGCAGGTATGGATCCATAGCGCCATCGAGTACCCTCATACATCGTGCGGCTGTTTTCAGGCCCTCTACTTCTATATCCCTGAGGTGGATGCCTTCGGCATCGTGCACCGAGATTTCAAAGGGGATACCCCCCTCGGAATGCCCTTTTCCACCATGGCCGGGGAGGCCAGCGGCGGGAGGCAGGTAGAGGGGATGTGCGGTATGGCCTTGGAATACATGAATTCGCCCAAATTCTTCCAGTACACCGGCGGGATGAAGCGGGTGGCCTGGATGCCCAAGGAGGTCAAGGAACGCTTTAAGGATGCCATTCCGGGGGACGTCTACGACAAGATCGCTACTGAAGAAGATACCACCGACCCCGCTGCACTGGCCGAGTGGCTGAATCAAAAGGGGCATCCGTGGGTCACCGGTGAGGCCCAGCAGGAGTTGGAGGAGCGCATAGCGCAAGAAGGTCAGTAGTAAGTAAAAAACTTTCGGGAGGATCGCAATGGCCGTCAAGGGGACAGATCTGGTAAAGTTGATGCCGAAAAAGACAGGGTGTAAGGAATGTGGCTTTCCCACCTGCTTTGCCTTCGCCATGAAATTGGCCACCGGTGGGGCGGAAGTCAGCGCCTGCCCCCATCTCTCCGACGAGGTGCGGGAGCAGGTAGAGGAACTGCTTGCGCCTCCCATCCGGCCGGTCACCATCGGCACAGGTGCAAAGGCCCTGTTGATCGGCGATGAAGAGGTGATGTATCGACACGAAAAGACCTTCTTCCATCAACCGGGTATCGGCGTGCTCGTCGCCGATACCGACGATGCGAAGGAGATAGAACGGAAGATCAAGGCGGTGGAGGAGATGCAGTTTCTCTGGATCGGCCGCACCCTCCAGGCCGACCTGGCGGTGTTGCAGTGCGCCTCGGGAGATACAGGGAAATTCGCCGCCCTGGTGAAGCGGGCCGTTGAGATAAACGACGCCCTCCCCCTGGTCCTCATGGCCGATTCGATCGATATCCTGTTGGCCGGTCTGGAGGCATGCGGCAAGGATAAGAAACCCCTTCTCTACGCCGTTACCGAAAAGAATATTGACGAAGCCATCAGCAAGCTGGGTGGGGTCGAGGTCCCCGTGGCGGTCAAGGCCGAGAGTCTAGAGAAGCTGTCCGCCCTGACCGAAAAACTGAAAGAGGCGGGGATTCAAGATCTCGTTATAGACTCCGGCTCCCGTAAGGTGTGGGATGCCGTGCAGGATCAGATCCTTATCCGCAGGGCAGCTTTAAAACAGGGATTCAAGCCGTTGGGCTATCCGACCATCACCTTTCCCTGCCAGATGGCGGATGATCCGCGTAAGGAGCTGGCCGCCGCCTCTGCCCTGTTGACGAGGTATGCGGGGATCATTTGCCTGTCCGATCTCAGTGAGGATGTCCTCTTTCCGCTCGTGGTGCTGAGGATGAACATCTACACCGATCCCCGAGTGCCCATGGCCGTTGAAGCCAAGATCTATGAGCTCAACCAGCCGACCGACAACTCTCCCGTGCTGCTCACCACGAATTTTGCCCTGACCTACTTTTCCGTGGCCAATGAGATAGAGGCGACCAAGGTCCCTGCCTATCTGGCCATTCAGGACACCGAGGGGCTGAGCGTGCTTACCTCGTGGTCTGCGGGGAAGTTCAACGGGGAGACGGCAGGGGAGTTCATCAAGAAGAGCGGGATAGAGGATAAGACCAAGAACAGAAAAATCGTCATCCCTGGCCTCCTTGCCCGGATAAGGGGAGAACTGGAAGATGAACTCCCTGGATGGGAGATCGTCATCGGTCCCAGGGAAGCGGCCGGCATTTCCTCCTTCCTGCCAGAGCTGGCGGGAAAGGCCTAGCATATCGCGAGGACGATGGAGGAACTGCAGGGGCTGCTCAAGACTTATCCGGCGAATAGGTACTCTCTCCTACGCATTCTGCAGGCAGTTCAGAGACAGATGGGGTATCTCCCCGAAGAGGCCTTGAGGGAGGTGGCCTCCTATGTTGGGGTTTCACCTGCCGAGGTCTATGGGGTGGCCACCTTCTACAACCAGTTTCGTTTCATCCCCTATGGCAAGCACCATACGGTGGTATGTTTGGGTACGGCATGTCACGCCATGGGAGGGCAACTCATCTTAGATGCCTTTGAGCGGGAACTGGATATTAAGGCCGGTGAAATAACCCCCGATCATGAATGGTCCCTGGACCGGGTGGGATGCATCGGTTGCTGTACCAAGGCGCCGGTGGTGGTGATGAACGACGCCATCAATGCCAAGATGAGGCCCTTCAAGGTTGAGGAGGTGCTGGCGGGGCTGGGGTTGCAGTTGAAGCGGAACAAGGACTCAGAGGGTGAAGAAGCAGGTGAAAGGGAACCTTAATGATCTCCGACAGGGGGCGCACAATACGTGGGAGGAGCTGGAAACAAGCGCCCTCACCGTGCGCATTGGGACCCCCACCTGCGGCCGGGCGGCAGGATCCCTCGACACCCTCCAGACCTTTCAGGAGAGGATAGCAAAGGAAGGCGTTGAGGCCCATCTCATCGAGGTAGGGTGTATGGGCTTGTGCTTTGCCGAGCCCCTGGTCATGATCCACAACCCTCAAGCCGGTCTTCCCCCCATTCTGTACGGCCCTATAACCCATGAGCATGTCCAGCGATTAGTGGAAGGTATTGTCATGGGGGATGACCCCTGTCTGGAATTGGCCCTCGGCACGGTGGAGTTCAAGGCGGATGGAACTCCCTATATTCCTGAGATGCCGCGTTTTGAGATCGAGGAACGGCTGGTCCTCAGGAATTGCGGCTACATCGATCCCCTGAATATCGAGCACTACCTGGCACGGGGGGGGTACCTCACCCTGCAGCGGATCTTGCAGACAGAACCGGAGAAGGTCGTCAGTGAGGTGGAGCAGGCGCGGCTGCGGGGCCGAGGTGGCGCCGGATTTCATACCGCTCGCAAGTGGCGGATTTGTCGCCAGATGGAGGAAGGGCCGAAGTACCTCATCTGCAATGCGGATGAAGGCGATCCCGGGGCGTTTATGGATCGGGTCGTCCTGGAGAGCGACCCCCAGTCGGTCATCGAGGGGATGGTCATCGCCGCCCATGCCATCGGCGCCTCCCGCGGTTTTGTCTATACGCGGGCCGAATACCCCCTGGTCATGGAGCGCCTGAAGGTAGCCCTCGCCCAAGCCAGGGAAATCGGTGTGTTGGGCGATGCGATCCTCGGCAGTGGTTTTAACTTTGATATAGAACTCGTGGGAGGGGCAGGGGCCTTTGCGTGTGGTGAAGAGACGGCAATGATTGCTTCCATTGAAGGGCAGAGAGGCATGCCCAGACCTCGCCCCCCGTACCCCGCTGTATACGGTCTGTTCGGGGAGCCGACGGTGGTGGATAACGTCAAGACCTTTGCCTTGGTGCAGCGCATCCTAGAACAGGGGGGCGAGTGGTTCAGTCGTATCGGGACACCGAACAGCACCGGGACCGCGGTCTTCGCCCTGGCCGGCAGAGTAGAACAGATCGGGCTCGTGGAGGTCCCCATGGGGACCTCCCTGCGGGAGGTCATCTATACCGTCGGTGGCGGTATCCCCGAGGGGAGACAATTCAAGGCCGTCCAGATCGGCGGACCTGCCGGCGGGTGTCTTCCCGAAAGCTCTCTGGATCTGCCCGTGGACTACGATTCACTCCAGGAGGCAGGGGCGATCATGGGTTCTGGGGGGATGGTCGTCCTCGATGAAAACAACTGCATGGTGGAGACCGCTCGGTTTTTCGTCGATTTTCTGGCGCGCGAATGCTGCGGCAAGTGTACCATGGGGAGATTAGGGGTCAAACAGATGCTCCTTATCTTAGAGGACTTTGTAAAGGGCGAGGGGGATGAAGAAGACCTCGACCTGCTTGAAAAGTTGGCCGAGGATATCGGCGAGGGGTGCCTCTGTCACCTCGGCGGCAGCGCCGCCAACCCCGTGCTGACCACCCTGCGTTACTTCCGCGATGAATATGAGGCACATGTCAAGGAGAAGCGCTGTCCTGCCTTGGTGTGCAAGGATCTCATTACTTATTATATCGTTCCGGAGAAATGCGAGCGGGCCTGCGATCATTGTGTCCTCACCTGCCCTACGGAGGCCATCGCCACCGATGAGCGGACACGACTGAAAAAAATCCTCCAAGACAAGTGCGTCAAGTGCGGGACGTGTCTCGATGTCTGCCCCCCTGAATACAGCGCGGTGATCAAGGTGTCCCCCCCTGAAAAGGCCAAGGAGCTGGAGGAGGCAGCCGGTGGCTGAGCCAGCGAATGCAAAGGCGACTGTCGAGCTCACCATCGACGGCAAGCGGGTGCGGGCCGAAGCGGGAGAGAAGATCCTCTGGGCGGCCCTTGCCGCGGGGATAGCAATACCGCACCTCTGTGCCATCAAGGAGGCGGAGCCGCCCCTCGGCACGTGCAGGCTCTGCTTGGTAGAGATCGAAGGACGGGGGGTAGTGGCCTCGTGCGTTGAGCCGGTCAGTGAGGGGATGGTGGTTCATACGGACGGGGAGCGAGCGGTGGCCTTGCGCAGGAGGGCCATGGAGCTGTTGCTCGCCGATCACCCGCTGGCGTGCAAGGATTGCCCCAAGAAGGGTAAATGCGATTTCCTCCAGTTATCTATCTCTATGAAAGTAAAGCGGTCAAAACAACTGCGCCCCTTTCCTACGGAGGAGCTCCCCGTGGATACGAGCCACCCCCGGATCATCTTTGATCCCAACAAGTGCATCCGGTGCGGGAGGTGCGTGTGGGTGTGCAAGGAGCGGGTGGGCGAGGTCCCCTTCGACTTCATCAAAAAGGGGTACGACATGCGCCTCACCACCTTTATGAACAGACCCCTGGGTGAGACCACTTGCACGGGGTGCGGGGAGTGCGTGGAGGTATGCCCGGTGGCGGCCCTCTGTTTCAAGGAGGGGGGATGAGCAAAAAGTCTACATGGCAGGAGGCCGTGGAGCTGGCCTTCGCCTCGGCCCAGAAGCACTTGAAGGGGATGGACCCCAGAGGGGTGGCCGAACGGAGCGCCGCTGAATTGAGCACCGGTGATGAGGGGGAATACCTGGAGGTCACCTTCCTGAATCAACGTTATCGGGTCTTCCTCCCCAATGGGGAGGTCGGGGGAGAATCAGGGGAGGAACCCCCTCTGGTCAGAAGGGTGCTCATCCTCCACTATCTGATCCAGGCCCAAGGGCAAGAGCTGGCCCGCCGCTGGGTCGATTTTCGTAGTCTGCCCGGCGGTGTGGTATACTACCCCGTATTTCGCGGGAGGGTGATCTCACGCCTGGTCAGGATGTTCGGGGAACGACCCCAGGATCTGATCCAGGCAGCGGCCCCCCTGGGGGGGCGACCCATAGAGATGGCCGATTGGGCCGTCGAGATCCCCGCTTTTCCCCGCGTCCCCGTGGTCTTGGCCCTCTGGGAGGCCTCTGAGGAGTTTGGTCCTGAGGGGACGGTGATGTACGATGATGCGCTCCCCGCTTACCTGGAGACGGAGGATGCCATCGTCGTGTGCGAAGAAATCTTTGGAGCGCTGAAGAACTATGTCCAGAGCGTTTAATTTTTTGACCACCGGAATCGGCAGTCTCCCCTTTATGGATGCAGGGGAGGCCTGCGAGCTGATCTTTCAATGCCTCCCCGATGCCCCCCACTGGCCCCAATTGCCGAATGTCAGTCCCCGCGAGGGGATGATCGACCAGTTTCTGGATGGGGCCCCGGGGGTAGTGGAAGAGGGAGGGAAGGTCTACCTGCGCCCATTGGAGCCGTATGAGGAGTGGGAGCGGTTCTATGAGAGTTATGAAGGGGGTGTGCTCGAGGACTTCGCCATCAGCAGGGAGCGGGCCAAGGGGTGGTACGCCTTTGTGGAAGAGGTGGGGCGGCGAGAGCCCTCTCCTTTTGTCAAGGGGCAGGTCACCGGACCGGTCACCCTGGGGCTCACGCTCAAGGAAGAAGGAGGGGCGGCGGCCTTCTTCAACCCGGACCTGCGGGATATGGTGGTGAAACTGGCCGCGATGAAGGCACGGTGGCAAGAGGAGACCTTGAAACGTCTCCTGCCCGACGCGGAGACGATCATCATCTTCGATGAGCCTACGCTCAGCAGCTATGGCTCTGCCTTCATGAACGTGAGCAGGGACGACGTCATCAGCTCCCTCCGTGAGGCCATCGCGCCGCTGCAGGGAGTGAAGGGAGTTCATATCTGCGGCAACACCGATTGGCCTATGATCATGGAGATCGGCTTTGATATCATCCATTTTGACGCCTACAAAGACTTGTCCAGCCTCCTTCTCTATGCGGAGCCGTTGAAGGCTTTTATCGCGGGTGGCGGCGCGGTCTCCTGGGGTATCGTACCGACCGATGAAGAGGCACTCAAGGGTGTAGAGCCATCCCATTTGGCTGAGAGGATCAAGGAGGGGATGGGGCAGCTCATCCAGGAAGGCCTTTCCCAAGAGATCCTCGCCGGGGGTTCTCTCATTGCGCCCAGCTGCGGCGCCGGATCTCTGAGCGAGGGGGGGGCGCGGAGGGTCTATGAGTTGACCGCAGCGGTGGCCGCAATTCTGAGGCGGGATTTGGCCTCGTGACGAAAGAGAACACATACTATATAAAAATATTGTTCTTATTTTTCATGAGAAATAGGGAACAAAAAGATCTGGAGGGTGGGGCTTGACATCGAGGGCGATTTCTACTAAGCAAGTTGTGACAAAAGTAACAAGGAGGTCGAGAGATATCCGATCTTCTTTCAAGAGCAGCTTGTTACGCGTTACATTCTAAGGAGGTAGCTGCCGATGGTAGTCTCTATTTCACTCTATGCGGCGTTGATCATTTTCGCCGTGGGGTTGTTGTATAAAGTTTTCAGGTGGTTCCGCTACTCGATCAGTATTGGGGCACAAGACGTTTCCACCCCTCGGCGGCTTGGAGCAGCTTTTACAGGAATCCTCTCAACACTTTTCAGCGCGCGGTTTTTCACTCTCGTGAAGGTTTTCGTCCTCGACGTTGTCCTTAATCGCCGGATCCTCAAAGAAGACTTCCTCAGGTGGCTCATGCACATGTGCATCTATGGTGGGTTTGTTCTGCTCGTCGTGATGCATGCCCTGGGGCGATACACCAGCGCGGTCATATTCGATACGTACCTGTCGACGATCAATCCCTTCTTCTTTTTGAGGGACCTGTTCGGCGCCCTGGTCCTTGTGGGCATAGC
>Ga0307444_1000831_pt1 | contig 13866 bp, 10 predicted proteins | sample SalMarSW160340MG_FD_202145 | JGI IMG/M metagenome (GOLD analysis project Ga0307444, IMG submission 202145) | Salt marsh sediment microbial communities from the Plum Island Ecosystem LTER, Massachusetts, United States - SW1603-40 | ecosystem: Environmental > Aquatic > Marine > Intertidal zone >... | reverse complement strand
ATATGCTTTATTTATTGAAGTGGGCACAAGCCAGGCAAACGCTCCCGGTGCTATTTTCTGACCAAAGTATACCTCGAATCCATCCACGTTTTTCGCTTCAACTTCGGCCTGAGCACCGACGAGGAAACTCTTGATTTTGCCCAGACCTAGCTTCCGGGACAGCTTGGGTCTGAATCCGTTAGCCAGGACCATAGCTTTAGCACTGAATATCTCCCTGGCTCCGGAGCACAGAGTTTCAGCCTGTATGCTATCCTTCCCGGGTATAATGTCAATGACCGGAGAAGAGAAGAAATATTTTGCCCCCTGGGATTGGGCTTTGGAGGCTATTGCTTTATCAAGTAAAAGCCGATTGACAACGTAAGCCTGAACATTTTCAGTTTGTACTCTTAAGCATCTTCCTGAAGGGGAGAAAAACTTGGCTGAGTTTACCTCGGTTAATATTATATCTGAGCCGGGGTCCAAGGACTGGAAACATTCGGTACTGATTATTCCTGTGCAACAGACATTGAGTCCCGACGCACTTTTTTCTTCAAAAACAGCAACATCGTGACCTAATGAAGCTAGTTCATAAGCTATGTAGCTTCCGGCTGGCCCTGCTCCTATTATGATGACATCGTAAAACTGTCTTGACAATTCCCTGCCACCTTTTTAGATTCTTAGCAGACAATGCCATATTATATAACAAATTGTCTAGCTATACCTATTTGCCGATTTGACACGTATCTTACTGTGTACCGGGGTACAAAACATTAATGACAGCAGTGGCTAAAACGTTTTAGCTGTGGGTTGAAACGGGAAGCATATTTCGTCCTGCAGGGATTATTGCGGACACTGTGGAGCTACTCTACGCCAGCTAGCATAAGTTGACTTAATTGACTTCGTCATTCGGTCTTTTTCTTGGTCTTTCTCTTCTCACCACCCTGACGTTTGGCTTGAGGAGTGGAGGACAAACCGTACTCGTTCAGCCATTCCTTTACATTGGCCGCTTGCTCTAACTCTTTTCTCTTCACTTCTTCTATATCCACTTCAGGATTGAGATACTTTAGCATCTCATATCTTATCGTCCCGAGCAGACTGAAAAGGGTACTCCTGTCCTCATATGATAGTGACAACAGGATTTTCCGGACAACCTGCAAGCTTGCCACAGTTGCCGGTTTAAGGGCGTTCTCCGCCTTGCTGGTGTTAATCACGCGTACTACCCTGCGGTCAGCAGTGCTTCTTATCCTTCTGACCAGACCAGCCTTGACCATGCGGTCGACTATCATACTGATGCTGTTCGTGCTACGTTCCAACCACTGGGCTATGTCAGTTACATTTGTAGGACCAGCGAGGTAATTTATAGCCCCAAGCACTGCGAACTGCTCCGTAGTAAGCCCATATTCCTCAACTATTTGGTCCTCACACTTCTTAAGCAGGGTATAGGTTTGGTACACTTGGCGCCACAATTTCACAATCGCAATTTCAGATTCAAGATTTGTCTTCATATTTAACCTCTTCTTACTATTTCATGGGAACTTTGCTCGTTTGGATAAGCCGCTACTATAACGGATTTTATTATTTACAACAAATCAACATGACTCAATAATAGCTTTCTCCAATCCATGCAGTCCTGCATTGCCGATCTCGTTACCTACATTGAGAATAATTGGGATGGACTGTGTTGAACAATCTTCTCAAACTATGGACGTTGTGCCACAATAAGAACGATTTGGATGCGTTCTGGTCAAGGCAAGCAAGGCAGGGGTGAATTTTCCCCAACAAATTGACACGACCGTGCCGAATGGGTGCTTGTCACTTCGGAGTTCTTCACTCCGTTGGGGCGAACTAGACGGGTGGTGGCGGGAGTTTGAGCTGCTCCCGCCACCTATATTGAAAAGAAAGGAGGTAAGTGATGAAAAACTGGTGAATTGCTCCCCTGTATTCCATATACAGGCTGTACCAACGTCTTACTGAGCGATAGCCCCGTTCGCATTTTTATAAATCGTACTAGATATACTGGTACAAGAATAACACTTTTTCAAAGGGTTGTCAAGGGGTTAAACCGTCTAAAATCTAACCGAGGTAGGAGTTGTTAAATCACAAAAATTTGACCCAAAAACTATTATGATTTGGGCTGGTTAAAACTTTAGAAGGAAGTAAAGCCAGGCTATGAAAAAATGGATATGCATGCGAGGTGATATAATTGAAGATAGGTCTCGATTACTTCGCTTACAGGGGTTTTTGCTCTTGAAAAAAAGCCACGATGTAATCGTTGTTGGTGCTGGTCCGGCCGGGGCAACACTGGCTTACGAGCTAGGCAAGAGGGGGATCGGGGTATTAGTTTTAGAAAAAGAGAAACTGCCCCGCTATAAGTGTTGTGCTGGCGGAGTCACCAGCAAGGCGGCAAAACTTCTGGATTTCGATATCTCCGAGGTAACAGAAGACGTAATCTATGAGCTTAGCTTTACTTTTAAGCTGGGCAGACCTTATCTGGGACAACATAGCCAGCCACTGATATATACCGTAATGCGTGATGTATTTGACTATTTTTTGGTGAAGAGGGCACAGCAACTGGGAGCTGTGCTTATGGATGGGCAGAAGGTAACGCAAATACAGGTGAGCGCTGATTGGGTTGAGGTTTCCACTGCTGACAACATTTTTCGCTCCCGGCTTGTGGTCGGGGCTGATGGGGCTTATAGTGTAGTGGCAAGAGGGCTGGGCATGGGAAGGAGCATCGAATATCTTGTAGGAATAGAGTCAGAAATTGTTGTGCCCGAGGAAGAGCTGGCAAAATGGAAATCGCGGGTCCATGTAGACCTGGGGTGCATTCCTGGAGGTTATGCCTGGGTGTTCCCCAAGCGTAACCATCTCTCTATTGGAGCTGGATGTCTTGCCTCCAAGGCAAGATATTTGAACCGCCGCCATCAAAAGTTTCTAAACTCACTTAGTATGGGTAATTACACTATCGCCAGGTCAAGTAGCCACTTGATACCAACATGTACAAAAGGGAGGCTTGTTTGGCAAGATAAAGCCTTGCTTCTGGGGGATGCGGCTGGGCTTGCTGACCCGTTAACGGGTGAGGGAATTTATAACGCCATCCAGAGTGCCCAGCTTGCCGCACCAGTGATTGAGAACTCTTTACTTGGGGGCGAGGTCGGGTTGCAGGATTACCAACAGATTGTAGAGAGGAAGATAATGTCCGAACTGAGAATAGCGCGTACGCTGTCAAGAAATTTTGTCCGCTTCCCTCGTTTGGCGTTTGGAATGTTCAACCAGAGTGATGGGGTGTGGAGGACTATATCCAACTTGACGCTTGGCGAGATAGACTATGCTGCTGTCAAGGGAAAGACAGGCGGATTTAAAGGCATATTAAATCGTCTGTTGCGATTTTAGAACAGCAACCTTAGCGGCCGGAGCATACGTAAGAGTAAAATTTGTTATAATTTAAAGTGGGAGAGTGCGGTGTCTACGATACTGGATAAAATAAACGACCCCGGCGATGTTAAGGGGCTAAGCCAGGATGAACTAGGTGAACTTTGTTCCGAGCTCAGGGAGCTATTGGTAAGCAGGGTTAGTGAAAGCGGAGGACATCTAGCATCCAATCTGGGAGTGGTGGAGCTCGCTGTTGCCTTGCACCGGGTATTTGATAGCCCGAAAGACAAGATAATCTGGGATGTGGGACACCAAAGTTACGTTCATAAGCTATTAACGGGAAGAAGGGAGCAATTCCCCTCCCTTCGCCAATACCAGGGACTCTCAGGATTTCCTGATAGAGATGAAAGTCTTCATGATGCTTTCACTACAGGGCATGGCGGCACCTCCATTTCAGCGGCTCTGGGCATGGCTCTGACCCGCGACCTTGCTCGCGGTAATCACCATGTGGTAGCTGTCATCGGCGATGGGTGCCTTACCTGTGGCATGACTTACGAAGCGCTGAATCACGCCGGGCATTTGGGCACAAGCCTTATCGTGGTGCTCAATGACAACGGCATGTCCATTTCGCCCACTGTAGGAGCGATAGCCAAGCGGCTAAATGTAGTACGAACAACCCGTGGCTATATACAGGCTAAGAAACAGACGAACCGTTTGCTGTCTTTCTTGCCCGGAGGCAAGAGGCTGCAGGGGGCATTGCGCCGTCTTAGGGAAGGGGTAAAAGCGGTGGTCATGCCCACCATGATGTGGGAACAGCTTGGCTTCACTTACCTGGGTCCGATAGATGGGCATAACACTACTGAATTGGAAACGGCTCTGGCTCAAGCCAGGAATTACTACAAACCGGTTATTGTCCATGTCTTGACTACGAAGGGTAAAGGTTACAAACCAGCCGAGGATAATCCCACTCGCTTTCACGGTCTATCCCCTAAAAATGAGAGCGTGAGCACGATACCCACTTATAGTCAGATATTTGCTCGAACTGTTGGTGGACTGCTGAGGGACAATCCCAGGGTGGTAGTGATAAGCGCTGCCATGGTCGAAGGCAATAGCCTATCCTCTCTGGTCAAGGAGTTTCCTCAACGCATCTACGATGTAGGGATTTCTGAGCAGCATGCGGTTACCTTAGCCGCCGGTCTAGCTGCCCAGGGCTTTATACCTGTTGTAGCTATATATTCCACTTTCTTGCAGCGTGCCTTTGACCAAGTATTGCACGATGTTTGTCTCCCTGATCTGCCTGTCATCTTTGCCCTCGATCGCAGCGGCATTGTCGGAGAGGATGGCAAAACACATCAAGGGATATTTGATTTATCCTATCTTAGGTTGATGCCCAATATGATTGTTTGCGCACCTAAGGACGGGAATGAACTTCAAGACCTGCTCTATACTGCCCTCAATACAGAGCATCCTATGGCAATTCGCTATCCTCGAGGTCGGGGAACAGGCGTTCCACTGGCTACCGAGCTTCATCAACTTCCTATAGGCAAAGCTGAGATAATAAAGCAAGGTGAAGATATAGTAATAATAGGCATCGGCTCTACTGTCCTACCTTCTCTGGAAGCAGCGGAACATTTAGCTCTGGGGGGCATTGATGCTATGGTAATTAATGCCCGATTCGCTAAGCCCCTGGATACAGAGCTTATTTTGGATGTAGCAAACCACACCAAAAAGATGGTCATAGTAGAGGAGAACGTTCTTAGCGGCGGCTTTGGTGCTGCGGTGCTGGAGCTGCTGGAAAAGGCTGAAGCCTCAGATGTCAAAGTGAAGCGGTTAGGCATTCCTGACGAATTCGTAACCCATGGAAAGCAAGATTTTCTTCGCTCTCTCTACCATCTGGATGCTCTGGGAATAGCCAAGGAATGCGCTGATTTCCTGGCTCACGTCCAAGCAAAGGCGGAGGGAGAGTTCCACACCACTATCCTTTAATAGTAGCTTCTAGATTAGACTAACCCTGCGAATATCTTGGCCCAATTATACTTAACTGCATAAATCTTTAAAATCCTAAGCACTAAATCCTAAACAAATTCAAATGACCAAATTCAAAATCCAAAACCGTTTTGAACATTTGAGGTTTGAATTTTGAGCCTGTTTAAGGTTTAGGATTTCGGATTTTCACCTCAGGCGGTGAGTCCTTATTCTCTTGAGCTATCCGCTTGAGCTCATAGAGCTTGGTGATTGCTTCCAGAGGAGACATGGAATCAACATCAAGCCGGGTGATTTCATCAGCTAATCGAGAATCTTTCAGGAAAAGAGGAATCTGGAGCGATGCTTTACGGCGAGGGACTTTGCCTTTTTTAGCAGCGTGGCTTTCCAGTTCAGCTAAGACTTCCTGAGCTCGGACGATTACCGATTTGGGCAGGCCGGCTAGCTGAGCCACGTGGATGCCATAGCTTCTGTCGGTGCCCCCGGGGACAATCTTGTGTAGAAAGATAACTTTGTCTCCTTCCTCCGCCACCGCCACGTTGAAGTTTTTCACTCTGGGCAGGATACCAGCCAGGTCCACCAACTCATGATAATGTGTAGCAAAGAGGGTCTTCGTCCCAAGCTCAGGGTGGTTATGAATAAACTCGACTACCGCCCAGGCAATGGAAAGCCCGTCATATGTGGAGGTGCCCCGCCCAATTTCATCCAGGATAATAAAGGAGCGAGGGGTAGCATTATTCAGGATATTGGCCGCCTCAGTCATCTCCACCATAAAAGTAGATTGGCCGGCGGCTAAGTCCTCCTGAGCGCCAATGCGGGTGAAGATGCGGTCAACAATTCCAACATTCGCTGAATCGGCAGGGACAAAGCTTCCTATCTGAGCTAAAAGGATGATTAGGGCTACCTGCCTGAGATAGGTGGACTTTCCTGACATGTTGGGACCTGTAAGTATAATAAGCTGCTTGTCCCTATTGCATAAATAAACGTCGTTAGGAACAAAATTATCGCTGCCTATGCTCTGTTCCACAATAGGGTGGCGCCCTCCCTTAATGTCAATGACATCCTCGTTGGTCAGCATTGGGTGGACATAACTATGACGCGCTGCTACCTCAGCAAGGTTGGAAAGGGCATCGATTTGGGCGATGGCTCTGGCGGTGGTCAAAATTTGCCCGCCCACAGCGCTTATCTGCTGACAAAGTTGCCGGAAGATGGCAGCCTCCAGGTCAGCGATCTTTTCCTGAGCATTGAGAATCAGCGATTCATACTCCTTAAGTTCGGGGGTGAAGAACCTTTCCGCCTCCGCTAAAGTCTGCTTGCGAATATAGTCTGAGGGAACCAAGCTGAGATTAGCACGGGATACCTCGATATAATAGCCAAATACCCGGTTGTAGCCTACTTTTAAGGATTTAATTCCCGTGCGCTGTTTTTCCCTTTGCTCCAGGCCAGCCAGATATTGCTTGGCCTGCCGGGAATTGCGGCGAATTTCATCCAGCTCAGGGGAGAAGCCTTCCTTTATCACACCACCCTGCTCCAAATCCCCCGGCTCATCGGCAATAGCCCTGGCGATTAAGTCCACGATGTCGGGGCAGGGCTTAAGTTCGGCGCTTAGCCAATTTATGGCGTCCCCGTCTGCCATCGCCGCTTTCAAGTCCGGCACCTTCTCCAAGCTAGAGCGAAGCGCTATCAACTCTCGGGGCATGACTCTGCCACTACTCACTCGATTAACCAGCCTCTCCAGGTCAGCAATATCCGATAAGAGAGAAATGACCTTTTGGCGAGCCAGACTATCTTGATGAAACCAGGCAACCGCCTCTTGCCGCCGATTCAATATGGCGAGGTCCAGAAGGGGATGCCCCAGCCAATTCTTGAGCAGCCTGCCACCCATGGCTGTCTTGCTCAGGTCAATGACGGAGAGGAGGGAGTTGCCGGTTTCTCCCCACCTGCCACCCTGAAAGAGCTCCAGGTTGCGGATGGTCTGGCCATCGAGGGTCATAAAGGAATCTGTAGAGTAGGTAGCAAGTTTGCTTAGCTGGGGCAGAGTTTCCTTCTGCGTTTCCTTGACATAATGTATTAATGCGCCTGCGGTCATTACGGCTAAAGGCAAGCGGGCACAGCCATAGCCTTCCAGACTAGCCACTTTGAAATGTTCCAGCAAAGTTTCCTGGGCAATCTCCAGGTCAAACCAGTAGTCATCGAGTCGGCTTATAGTGAACGGCAGTTGAGGATAATCGTCGGCACCTTCGGGAATAAGAACTTCGCTGGGCTGAAGTCGCTCCAATTCAGGCATGACTCTTTCAGAGGGAAGCTGAGTGGTGGCAAACTCGCTCGTGCTTATATCAACATAGGCGATTCCCGCTTCCTCGCCTTCGATGACCAGGCTGGCCAGGTAGTTATTGCTCTTACTCTCAAGAAGATTGGGCTCGACCACCGTCCCGGGAGTCACCACCCGAATGACGTCCCTTTCCACCAGTCCCTTACCCGGCGGGCTAAGTTGCTCACAAATAGCCACTTTATGACCGCGGTTGATGAGCTTAGCCAGATAGTTATCCAGAGCGTGATGAGGTATCCCCGCCATGGGCACCCTCTGCCCCTTGCCCATCTCCCGGGAGGTCAGGACAACGTCCAGCTCTCGCGAAGCGACTTTGGCATCTTCATCGAAGGTCTCATAGAAGTCGCCTAAGCGAAAGAAAACTATAGCCTCGGGATACTTCTGCTTAACCCTGAGATACTGCTTTCTAAGAGGCGTTACAGTCATTTATGTTATTTTACTATAAAGACCTCATTGAAACGAATTAACTTGCTTGCTATGATACTTTGCTAGATAATTTACTATGAAAGAACAAATTGGCATCCACGTTGAGGAAGAATTCCGGGGGGTGGTGAACCAAGGCTGGGTGAGGAGGATAGCCCAAACTGTCCTTAAGGCTGAAGGGGTGGCTCCTCCTTACGAGATGAGTCTGGTTTTCACCGATTCTGAGACGGTGAAACAACTTAACCGGGACTACCGGGGGGTGGATGAACCCACGGATGTGCTTGCTTTCTGTATGCTTTCACAGAAGGAAGCTGATTCTTCCTTTGCACTCCCTCCTGATGGGGTAACTCGCCTGGGAGAGGTAATCGTCTCCTATCCCCAAGCAGCAGAACAAGCCAGAGAACAAGGGCATTCAACCGAAAGAGAACTGGCATTGCTGGTTATCCACGGGATACTTCACCTTTTGGGCTACGACCATGAAGAACCCGAGGAAGAAAGCAAGATGAGGGAAAGGGAAAGAGATCTCCTGAAGAGATGCTTGCCCGGGTAGTGATATAATATAAATGCAGGATGGGGTTGAGGATGCCAAACCGCTCTACTTATTCAGTGACTGGTATTCCAGCGTCATTTAGTGTGAGGCACAAGCGGGACTTTTGAGCCGAGGTCTTTGAAGTGCAAAACAGCGCAGAGGAGGTAAAAGATGGCTAAATTCCTAATGTTGACGACCCTCACTGATGAGGGAAGAAAGACTATCACGGAGAATCCCGGAAGGATCAAAGAGGTCAACAAAGAAGTAGAAGCAATGGGGGCGAAGGTTCTAGCCCAGTATGCTGTGCTGGGTCCGTACGATTTCATAAACATTATAGAAGCTCCCAGTAATGAAGTAATATCCAAGGTGGCGGTAAGTCTGGGGGCAAGAGGTACGCTTCAAACCATGACCATGGCCGCTATGGATGTTGACGCTTTCATTGGCAGTCTCAAAAAGTAGAGGTAACCCTCGGCTACCCGCTTGTGCCAGCAACTTTTAAGGCTGATTGGAATTTCGCATTGAAGCACTAGTGACAGAGATGCGAGACTGCAAAACCATAAAACTGCAAAACTGCTTAGGTCTCTGGATTTGGGGTTTAGAGATAGTTGAGAACTATGGTTTGTGTGCTGCCGGGCAGAGACGATGAAGTAATCGAGAGCTTTGGCCTTGCTTCTAGCTCCCGAATTCTCATTTTATCCAGGAATTTGTCCACGGGACTGAGATCGCCAGTGAACGTCTCTGTCTTATAGTGCATGGGGATGACAATAGGAGGCTCTAATTGCCTTACTATTTCCACAGCCGTGTCAACAGTTATAGTAGATACCTCTCCGACGGGCAAAAATAGTATATCAATATCTCCTATTTCTTCTATCAGATGTGGGGCTAGAGGATGCCCCAAATCACCTAGATGACATAAAGTTATACCATCCATCTCGATAATATAAATGGTATTCTTGCCCCGTAAATCCCCCTTCCTATTATCGTGGAAAGTGGCGACGCCTGTAATAAAAGTCCCCCCTATTTCATACTCTCCGGGGCTTTTTATTAGTTTAGGCTCATTGGCGACGCCTTCGATGTAGTTATGACCAGGGTGGAAATGGCTCAATGTCACTATGTCTGCCTCAGGTTCACCCAGGCGGTAGCCCAAGTCAGGATGACATGGGTCTGTGATGATGGTTTTTTCTTTCCCTTTAATCAGAAAGCAGGAATGCCCTAGCCAGGTAATCTCCATCAGCGTCTAAATGATAACCCTTTTCTTTAGCTCTGTCGATAGCAACAGCAAAATCCAAAAGCTCAAATTTTAGGATTTAGATAGTAGCATTTAGTGCTTATCAAGAAGTGTATCGCCTTTGCACTCGTGATCAGCTTTTTCCACAGGGCTTATTAGAAGCGTCATTCCCTCCATGCCCGCCACGGCAATTTCCTCGCCGGCATCTATAGTTGAACTAGACGAAGCTTGCCACAGTTCACCGTTAACCCGAACATAACCTTTAGGGGAAATGGGAGTTGTTGTTCGACCTCGACTACCAATGTCCGGTGAAATCATCGGCTTCTTAACTAGCGCCTTCTTGCTAAGCCGGTAATTTATAGAATTATATACCCCGAGAGCAATCATCATAATGATGAGACCCCAGATGGGGATATTTATCGCAACCCTTGGCAGCAGCCAGAGCACGACTGCCACCAGGGCTGCCTCTTCAAGTAAGGTTGTTGTAATGGTGAGTACTGTATATCTCCTGTATTTCATTTTGGTATTGAGATAAAGAGTTAGGTCGGAATTAGATTAACCTTCAAATTTAATAGCTTCACTCAGGCCATCAGCGCGCGAGCGGGTGGGATTGTTGACAAATAAAGCTTTAACTCCCTCCATTTTCTTTAGTTCTGGTCGTCCTTTGAGCCGGGCATTAATGATATGCAAAGTAATAAAAATAGTCAAACAATGGGGCAATTGACAGGAACCAGTATAATCGTTAACATTTGAGAAATAAAGGTTAACGAAATGAAGAGCCAGATACTAAAAGCTCTGCGAGAGTGTAGTGATTATCTTTCTGGCGAGACACTTTCTGAGCAGCTTGGCATCTCCAGAGTTTCTGTCTGGAAGCATATTCGCAGCTTAAAAAAAGATGGCTACGTAATAGAGGCCTCGCCCAGGGGATACAGGCTGGTCTCCTATCCGGATTTACTACTTCCTTACGAATTCCCCGATTTAGAACAAAGAATTCACTACTTTCAAGAGATTGGCTCGACTATGGATGCGGCAAGAGAGTTAGCCAGAAAGGGAGCAGGGGACGGGACAATCGTGATTGCCGAAGCCCAGGCTCATGGTCGAGGAAGGTTAAGCCGGGAATGGCTTTCACCAAAAGGCGGGATCTACTTTACTCTCATTTTACGGCCCAGTATAAGTCCCGCATATGCTCCCAGGATAAACTTGATGGCCTCTGTTGCCGTGGCCACTACAATTAGAAAGCTCTTTGGGTTAAACGCTGAATTAAAATGGCCCAATGATGTCTTGATTGAAGGCAGGAAGGTGTGTGGCATACTGGCTGAAATGGATGTTGTAAACTTTGTGAACGTCGGGATAGGTATAAATGCCAATACCTCTATTCCTCAGTTTGAAAAAACGGTGACCTCCTTAAAGGATGCGCTAGGAAGGGAAATCTCCAGGAAGGAGTTTTTGAGCGTAGTGTTAGTGGAACTAGCGCGATGGCAAGCTCTATTGATGGAAGGAGCTTTACTCGATGAGTGGAAAAAACTCTCTGGGACATTAAATAAGTATGTAAGGATATTATCGCCAGGTGAGGTAATAGTAGGGCGGGCAATCGACATTGATACTACCGGAGCTTTAATAATAAGAAAGAGGAATGGTTCTTTGAAGAAGGCGCTGGCAGGGGATTGTATTCACTTGAGGGAAGAGGCACCAGATACTGATATGGGAGCAGTCAGCCGTCAGTAGTCAGTATTCAGTATGAAGCTGATAGCTGAAAGCCACATCGTTGTAAGATGCCGCAACTAGCTATCATTGCCGTCTATTTTCTCGCCATAATTGGCATAGGTGTATGGAGTAGGAAAAGGGCAGGAAGCCAAAATGGCTTCTTTGTTGCCCACCGTCAGGGAACTCTGCTCCTTATCACCGGCTCACTTGTAGCCACTGCAGTGGGGGGGTCAGCAGCTGTGGGGATGGCTGGCCTGGGGTTCAAGCAAGGTTTGACAGGCGCCTGGTGGCTTCTTGTTGGCTCCATCGGACTCGTGATTCTGGGGGTTTTCTTTGCCAGGAAAGTAAGAGGTGCCGCGCTTTATACTCTTCCAGAATTGGTAGAAAGGCACTATGACCGCCGTATGAGTCTGGCGGCTTCTATTCTTATTGTTATCGCCTGGGTGGGGGTGGTGGCAGGACAAATCGTCGCTGCCGGGACAGTTTTATCTATCTTGGGAATAGGTTCTGTTGCTTTCTGGATGACTGTCTTTACTATAGTTTTTGTAGCTTATGCTATTCTGGGGGGCCAGTTCTCGATTATCCGTACCGATGTTTTCCAGGCAGCGATTCTTTTCCTTGGGATTTTTATCGCTTTAGCGCTGGTTTTCTCACAAGTGGGAGGACTTGATGGGTTAAAAGCCTCTCTACCCCCGGGTTATTTCTCTTTTCCAGTAAGTTCTGAATTCAGTTGGAAGGCGCTCCTATCCCTTTTAATTCTCGTTGGAGCGACTTACGTGGTGGGACCTGACATGTATTCTCGACTTTTCTGTGCCAAAGGAGAAAAAACAGCCCAACAATCAGCCATTTTGTCGGCGTTTCTTTTTATTCCCTTGGCCTTTGCCATCACCCTTATAGGGATGGGCGCTAAAGTCTTATATCCTGAGATATCTGCCGAAGGAGCCTTTCCTCAGGTGATAGCCAGTGTGCTTTCCCCCGGTTTAAGTGGACTACTCTTGGCTGCCCTTGTCGCAGCGCTTATGTCCTCAGCAGATACCTGCCTGCTTACCCAGGGTGTCATTTTAACCGAGGATATAATTAAGCGAGTGCACCCTGCGTTTGACGAAAGGAAAACCATTTTACTGACTCGCTTAAGTCTAATTGGGTTAGGTCTGGTGGCGTTGGGGCTGGCTTTGGCCTTAAAGGGGGTGATTTCATCTCTTCTTTTCGCTTACACTATATTCACTTGCGGCTTAGTTGTTCCGGTTGTCGCTGGGTTTTACAAAGAGAAGCTGAGGGTGACACCACGAGGTGCCCTGGCTGCTCTCATAGGTGGTGGTGTAGTAGGATTACTGGGAAAGGTCCCGGGTCTTGACATTCCTCTCAAAGGAGACCTTGGCCTCATAGGTTTTGCTGTAAGTGCGGTGCTCCTTTTCGGAGTGAGCTTACTCGATCCAAAGAGGTCGTCCCTTCTAGGCACAAAGTAAATCGAAGCTTGGGCGGGGCTTGTCCCCGCCCAAGCTTCTTACTATTCTGAGTTCTTTTACTTTACCCTAATTCCGCCATATGTCCCCCGTAGCTTCAACAACCCAAACAATGGGGTCAACAAGGAGCTCCCTGACCAGAGCCCTCAAAAGCTCATCCCCAGCTATGAAATCCGCAATCGGCGGACTGGTCCGGTAGTACAGATCAACGAATGCGGAGCCCACCATGCTTTTTAGCAGTACGTTGTCCCGGAACTCTCGCAACACATCGATCTGTTTAGCGGTGGGAGTACCGTAGGCTGCGGTGGCAATAAAACAACCTCCGGAGGGTGGTGGGTATGATGGTGAATTCTCTTCAAAATTGGCGGTGATTTCGTAGTTGTCATGCATGGTGATGGTGGTGATGGCAGCCTCGAAATCGGCAATGGTGCCCACATCACCAGTCCATTCGACAAACCGGTAACCTTCCTCAACCTCGGCCACCAGGTAGACTACCGTTCCTTCATCATAAGTAAAAGTTCCTTCGCCAGGTGTGGTTACCGAGCCTCCTCCCGCGCTGTAGGTGGTGAGGTCGTATTGAGGCGGTATCTCCTCAAAGTTGGCCGTGATGGAATAGTCTCCGTTCATGGTGATGGTGGTCGTGGCGGCATAGGCATCGGCAATGGTGCCCACATCACCGGTCCACTCGACAAACCGGTAGCCCTCCTCAGCCTCGGCTACCAGGTCGACTACCGTTCCCTCATCATAGGTAAACACTCCCTCACCGGGGTCGGTTACCGAGCCTCCTCCAGTGCTTGAAGTGGTGAGGTCATATATCGCCACGAAGTTGGCCGTGATGGAATAGTCTCCGTTCATG
>Ga0307444_1000830_pt1 | contig 13870 bp, 12 predicted proteins | sample SalMarSW160340MG_FD_202145 | JGI IMG/M metagenome (GOLD analysis project Ga0307444, IMG submission 202145) | Salt marsh sediment microbial communities from the Plum Island Ecosystem LTER, Massachusetts, United States - SW1603-40 | ecosystem: Environmental > Aquatic > Marine > Intertidal zone >... | reverse complement strand
TTGTGCCACTTGGTGCCGCGCTGGCGGATGATGATGTTGCCGGCCACCACCTGCTGGCCGCCCGACTTCTTGACGCCGAGGCGCCGCCCGGCCGAGTCGCGGCCGTTACGCGACGAGCCGCCTGCTTTCTTGTGTGCCATGGTGGTCTTCCTTTAGCTCTTCTTCTTCGGCGCCGACTTCTTGGCGGGCGCCTTCGCGGCCGACTTGGCGGGCTTCTTTGCCGCCGTCTTGGCCGCCGATTTCTTGGCTGCGGGCTTGGCCTCGGCCTTCTTGGCCGCGGGCTTGGCCTCCTTCTTGGCCGGCGCCTTTGCCGCGGGCTTGGGCTCGGCCTTCTTTTCGGCAGGCTTCGCCGCGGGCTTGGTCTCCGCAGGCTTCGTTTCGCTCTTCGCCGGGGCGGGCTTCGCGGCCGCCTTGGACGGCTTCTTGCCGTCGGTCAGGATCTCGGTGATCCGGAGCGCCGTCAGCGACTGGCGATGACCTTTGGTCCGGCGATAGCCCTTGCGGCGCTTCTTCTTGAAGACGATGACCTTGTCGTCGCGCTTCTGCTCCAGGACCTCGGCCGCGACCAGGGCGCCGGCGATCGTCGGGCTGCCGGTCTTCGGACCGCCCTCGCCGCCGAGCAAGAGCACCTCGCCAAGCTCGACGATGTCGCCGGGCTCGCCCGCGATCTTCTCAATCTCGATAATGTCGTTCGGCGCCACGCGATATTGCTTGCCGCCCGTGCGAATGACCGCGAACATGTCCTCAATCCGTCTCTTGGGGCTTGATTTGCCAGCGACTAGGCGCGCGGGCAGAGCCTCTAAAGGAGCGATAAGCGGCGCAATATAGAGGTGAAAGCCGATAAGTCAATTGCTTGCGGACCCCAACAAAGGCCCTGGACCCCAGGTATTTCCTGGCCTCCCCCGGGTTGCCGCGGCCTCGCGAGCAAGCTACATGAGCCCCCTTGGAGAGGTGCCGGAGTGGTTGAACGGGACGGTCTCGAAAACCGTTGTACGGGTAACCGTACCGAGGGTTCGAATCCCTCCCTCTCCGCCAATAAGGACCAATTGCGCACCAGAACAAGCCGCCACGCCGGCTCGCCGGCTTCAGCCTGGCAAAACAGGGCCCGCGAAATCCGATGATTTTCCTGAAGATCGCGGTATAGATTGCCCTACTCGGCACTTTGGGGTGTGTGCCCAGCAGTCCTTAGTCAACCGGTAGCCACCCATGTCTTCCCCGCCGTCACTCCTCGCCCCTGGGCCGATCTCGGCTGCGACAGCAGCTCTGCCCTCCTCGGCTCTGTTGGACCTGCTTCAAACCTTGCCGACGGCGATCTACGCCACGGATTCGGGAGGGCGCATCACCCATTACAATGAGGCCGCGGTGCAGCTCTGGGGCGTTCGCCCGGAACCGGGCGACGCTCAGTGGTGCGGCTCTTGGCGGCTTTACTGGCCTGACGGCCAACCAATGGCGCGCGAGGAATGCGCCATGGCCGAAGCTCTGAAAACGGGGCGTCCGATCGCGGGCGCGGAGGCGATCGCCGAGCGTCCTGATGGGAGTCGCGTGGCTTATCTCGCTTATCCAACACCCTTGTGGGACGAGACCGGCACGTTGATCGGCGGACTCAACATGCTTGTCGAAATTACCAATCGAAGACGCGTCGAGGTCGACGCCGACCTACTAGCCTCGATCGTAGAGTACTCCCATGACGCGATCATCAGCAAAGACTTGAGCGGCATCATCACAACTTGGAACCGCGGCGCCGAGCAGCTCTTCGGCTACACCGCCGACGAGATCATCGGCAAGTCCATTACCACCCTCATCCCACCGGGCCGCCATGACGAGGAGCCTGAAATACTCCGGCGGCTTCGACGGGGCGAGCGTATCGATCACTACGAGACGATCCGCCAGCGGAAGGACGGAAGTCTCATCGATATTTCGCTGACCGTCTCACCGATCAGGAACGCCGACGGACGCGTTATCGGCGCATCGAAAATCGCACGCGACATCACCGACCGCAAACGCCACCAAATCGAACAAGAGCTTCTTCTGAGAGAGATGAGTCACCGCATCAAGAACCTGTTTGCCGTGACGAACGGCCTCGTCGGGCTGAGTGCCCGGGCGGCCCGGACGCCGGCCGAAATGGCTCAATCCCTCAGGGAGCGGCTGGGCGCTCTTTCTCGCGCCCAAGGGTTGACGCGCATCGGGCTCATCGAGAACGCAGAGCTTGATCGTGAGACGACGCTGCACGCGCTCATCAAAACGATCTTCGCCCCCTACCTCGAGACCCAACAGGGTGAGCGTCTGGTCGTCAGAGGGTGCGACGTGTCGATACGCTCCAACGCGATAACGAGTCTTGCCCTCGTTCTGCACGAGTTCGCGACGAACGCCGTCAAGCATGGTTCTCTTTCGTCACCCGAGGGGCGCGTCGACATCGACTGCTCGGTGGAGACGAACATATTAAGGCTGCAATGGCAGGAACAGGGTGGACCACCGATTAAGGAAAAGCCTATGCATCGAGGCTTCGGCAGCGCGCTCGCGGAGCGGACTATCGCGGGCCAATTCGGAGGGCAACTTTCCGAGGAGTGGAGCGCGCGAGGCTTGATCATCGACCTGACAATGCCTTTAGACCATCTCGCTGCCGAGCCCGCGTAGCCGGACGGCAATGCGCCACCGGGCGCGCCAAGCATTGCGAGGGAAGATCGGTGCTTGAACCTAGGGAACAGGGCGGAGCGTGGGTCTGGTTCATGACCGGCGCGCTCGCGGCGTTTGCCTTGATCGGCGGCCATGCCCTCGGCCAAGGCGCGGCGAACCAAGAGGCCTTGGCCCCGCCCCCGGTCACCGCGTCCTCAGTCTTCGTGATGAATGCCGAGACCGGTCAGGTCCTTTACGCCAAGAACCCGGACACGCCCTTCAGGATTCTCAGCCTCACCAAATTGATTACGGCCTACGTCCTCATAAACCGGATGGGCGACCGGCTGTCCGACACTGTGAAAATCAATTGGCCGCATCTCGTCCCCGGCTCGACGGCCGGCCTGAAAAGAAGCGACATCTGGACTCTGCAGGACCTGCTCTATGGCATGGTTCTCGTCTCCGGCAACGATGCCGCAATGGCGATCGCCGACGATGTCGGACATTTTCTTCTTTCCCAAGAGGACAAGCACGGCGATTCCTTCCAGCGCTTTGTCCAGCAGATGCGGGCCGCCGCCGCGAACCTTGGCGCGAGTCATGCACAATTCGCCGATCCCTATGGGCTATCTCCCGACAACCAGGCGACGGCGCGCGATGTCGGTCTGATTGCCGCGCGCGTCTTCACCGATTCACGTTTGCTGCCGGCGTGGCGGTGTACGCAACGGACCCTACACATCGAGGGTCCGCACGCGCGAACCGTCACGCTCAAGACGACCATCGAGATCCTCGGCGAAGAGGGCGTCATCGGAGCGAAGACAGGCTCTCATGTCAGCAAGAACATCTACAATCTCGTTACCGCGTGGCACGCTCCCGATGGCGAGACTATCGTCGGTGTGGTCCTGGGCGCCGCGAGCCACCCGGCGCGCTATGACGACATGCATGCGATCATGGCGGCGATACCGCGCGACTTCCCCGCCTTGGCCGAACCGGCCAGAGGCACAACCTTCAGTGGTGGCGCGGGGGCTGGAGATTGCCGTTAGCCAGGGAATCCTGAGGCGCCGAAATTACCGTCCCGATTCCTCTGCTCTTTTTTGCACCCTTGCCACATTCAGACCGTGAAACTGAAGCAGCTTTGCCGCAAAGAGTGCTACAAGCTCTCTTCAACGACACCAGGGGGGCCGTGGATCATGCGTTATTGCTCAAGACCACCGATCGCGCTTGCCTTGATCCTTGCCTGCGCCAGCCCATCCGCAGCTTGGGCTCAGGCAGGCACCGTGACCAAGGACATGCAGACCTACTGCGTGAACGACTACAAAAAATTCTGCGGCCAATGGGGCCTAGACTCCAGCGGTCTCAATCTTTGCATGCGTAAGGCGGGCCCCGGCTTGTCGCCGGCCTGTGTCCAAGCACTGGTCAAGGCTGGAAAGGTCTCGCAAGCCGAGGTGGACAAGATCAAAGCGCAGGCGAGCGGACGGTAGCACCGCCGATTGCTGCCGTGAGTTCGAACCTGTCTTCGCCCCCCTTCCAGGAACCCAGCAACCGCACCACTGTCGCGCTCCGTTCGACCGGGAAACAAGGACCCAGATGATGAAACGACTTCTCTGCCTGAGCGTGCTTGCCGTCCTAAGCCTGTCGAGCAGCGTGGCGCTGGCCGCCGACACATGCACCGAGATCGTCGCGACGGGCCATCCCCAATATCCGGCTATCGCTTTCAAGAAGGGGGATGCGATCGTCGGCGCCGCGCCGACATTGGTCGAAGCGATCGCGAAAGATATCAAGGTCCCCCTCAAGTCGGAATACATGGGGAGCTGGGCCGACGCGCAAGCCGCGGTGCGCGACGGCAAGGCCGACATGATTTTCGGCGTCTACTACAATGACGAGCGCGCCAAGTATCTCGACTATGTCCAGCCGGCCTTCGTCTACGACCCGGTCGTCGTCTTCGTCTCCAAAAGCAAGAAATTCCCCTTCACGGGACAGGACGACCTGATTGGCAAGAAGGGCGCCACCAACAAAGGCGAGAGCTACGGAAACGAGTTCGACGCCTTCATCAAGGACAAGCTAGACGTCCAGCGTACCGACGGGCTTGATGCGGCCTTCAAGGATCTCGTGGCAGGCAAGGTCGACTACGTGATTGCCGGCTACTATCCCGGCCACGCCACCGCGACCGACATGGACATCGACGGGGAGGTCGAGGCCCTGGAGCCTGCGGTCCTTTCAGCCGAAATGTTTGTCGCGTTTTCGAAGAAATCGCCCTGCGCCGCGCTAGCGCCGAAGTTCAGTGAAGGCATCACCGAGATGACCACTGACGGACGCTTCCACAAAATGCTGGTCGACGCCATCGCGTCGTGGGACGCTTCGCACTAGGACACGCCCTCTGGACTGTTACCCCAAGCAAAGGACTAGGCCCTAATCGATCCGAGGGCGTGTGGATCGAGGTGCCGGGCCGTGTCATACTCCCCGGAAGGGAGTTGCGTTGATGGCCGAGCAGAAGCTTATTGGCATTCTTATCGCCATTGGCCTGTGCATTGTCGCGGGCATTTTCGCGTTTATTGATCAGGACAAGGCCAAGCCGGACCAGCCAGAGAGCCCGACGGTCGCGGTCGAGCCCGCCGCACCGAAAGACGCGACAACCGGCGCCGTTGAGGCGGCGAAGAGCGACGCCGACGAGCAACTCACGGAAACCCCGTGGTCGGGCAAGATCCTGGTCTCCAGGCGCCCGGTCCAGGTGCTCGCGGCTCCGTCGGCTTCCGCTTCCGCGATGTATGGCTTCCCGGCCGGCCGGCCGTTTCGCGCCCTCGGCAGCGAGGGAGGGTTCATTCGCATACAGGACGTACAAAGCGGCGCGAAAGGCTGGATCGAGGAAGCTGCCCTCGCGCCGGCACCAGAGGCCCCTCCACCCGCCGCGTCGACGGCCTCAAGCGGTGGAAGATCTGTGACCTCGGCAAGGCCCGGCAGCAACGCGACCGCCCAGACCGTTGCGCCGGCGGACTCTCAGCCTGAAGCCGCCGCGCAACCCAAACGCCGCGGGATATTTGGCGGCGGCGGGCTCTTCGGCGGCCTGTTCGGCGGCCAGTAGCAGAAGCGCAACTTCGAGACTTGCAGACCTTGCTAGATGCCGGGCACGACGAGCCGTGCTCCGGGGTCGTGCGGGTCCGCCTCGTCGTGGTGACGAGCTTGATTGTCGCTTGGCCGATGTCCAGGCTGATCGTCCCGCGCTTGCGGAAGCCTTTGTGGCGGAGGCGCCAGCTTGCTGCGGAAGGTGCGCTGGTCGGGACGCTCGAAGAGAGGCGGAAGCTCGCCGCTAAAGCGGACGCTGGTTTGGGCGCGAGCCGACCGGAACCCCGGTAATCAAGTCGGCCCTCGCCGACTCCAAACCCGCCGGCGGCGACGCATTCCACGAGCCGGACTGGTTATCGATCTGGGCGCCGAGCCACACGAGCGCGATGGCGCCCGTCAGCACGAGGAGCTCGAAGAGCTGATAGCGGCGCGCCGTGCGCCAAGCCGTGCCGAAGACCGAGACCCGGCGGCGCGGCCGGAAAAAGCTCTTGCGCTGGTAGCGGGGGGTTATGAGGTAGACCATTGCCGTTGCACGTGACGCGGGTGTTGACGGGGGCCGCGCCGAAGGCCAAGGGTCTACATGCGGCCTCCCAATAAACCGTTGATTCGGGGGGAGGCACCGGCTTGCGGAGACCGGCAAAAACACTTCAAGGTAACTAAATCGTTGACGAGGGACGCCTCAAGCGACTGCCCATGCGCCTGCTTCTCGTCTCCGACCTGCACTATTCCCTGCCCCTGTTCGACTGGGTGGTGGAGGTCGCCGGTGACTTCGATATCGTGGTCATGGCCGGCGACCATCTCGATCTCGCCTCGCTGGTGGACGGCCGCGCCCAGGCGGTGGTCGTAAAGAAGTACTTCCAGAAGATTCAGGCGAAGACGCGGCTCCTGATCTGCTCCGGCAATCACGATCTCGATGCCAAGAACGCCGCCGGCGAGAAGATGGCGAAATGGCTGCTTAGGTCGCGCAACGAAGGCGTGCTCTCGGATGGCGAGTCGACCGCCTTCGGCGACACGCTGTTCACGATGTGCGCGTGGTGGGACGGCCCGGTTTCGCAGGCCGCCATCGGCGAGCAACTGGCCAAGGCCGCCAAAGAGCGCCGGAAACGGTGGATATGGATCTATCACGCCCCGCCGGCCAACTCGCCCGTTGCCTGGGCTGGTCAGCGCTTCTTCGGCGACGATGCCTTGAAGAAGTGGATCGAGGCCTACCAGCCGGACATCGTCATGTCCGGCCACGTGCACGAGGCGCCCTATGTCGAGCGCGGCTCATGGGTCGACCGCATCGGCGGCACGTGGATCTTCAATACCGGTCATTACTTCGGCGCGCCGCCCGCCCACATCATCATGAACACCGAGGCGGACGAGGCGGTGTGGTTCTCCGCCGCCGGCAATCAGTACGTTCGTCTGAACGAACCGCTTCAGCGGCCGGTCGCGAAACTCATGGCGATCCCGGACTGGCTCACAGTCGGGGATCAACCTCCCGCTCCGGGCCTAAGCTGAACTCCTCGTCCTGCTGGTGCATCAGCGCGTCGAGCACGTCACCCACCATGCCGAGGTGGTTGCTCTGATCTTCGAACTGCCGCTTGATGTCTACGAGGTAGGTGGTTGCCGCATTGAGCCGGCTCGCGAGCAGCCGCCCGATGAAGAACGCGATCTCCGGATTCGATCGCAAGAAACGTTCCGCATCGTCGAACACATGGACCGCAATCGGCGTGAGCGCGCGGACGGTCGCCGTGTGCGGCCGATTGAGAAGAATGGACATCTCGCCGAATACGGCGCCGGGCTCCTCGATCACGGCGACCTGCGTGTCGCCGCGAAGCACCTCGACGGTGCCGGAGGCCAACACATAAAGATGTCCCGACGTCTCGCCTTCGGGTAGCAACACCGTGCCGGGTGGCAGTTCCTGTAGCGGCGTGGCTTGGCACATGTCGAGGATCGAGCCCATCGGCAGAGCGTAGCGTGCACGCTTAACTTGTCAAACGGCCGTCTCGCCACACAAGGCGGCTATTGACCACCGAGGAAGTTGTTCAGGAGCTGCTTGGCCGCGTCCTGGGCGTCCTGCTTGTCCTTCTTTTTCTTCTTCTTGGCCGCTTTCTTGGTCTGAGACGCCTGCGGCTGGGACTGCGTCTCGGGCTGCTGCGGCGCGGCTTGCGGCGTTGCCGCCGCCCCTTGCGGCTGCTGGGTCTGGGTCTGCTGTTGCGTACCGCCGAGAAGACCGCCTATCCCCTCCATAAGCGCGTCTTTGTTGACCTTGCCGTCCTTGATCACGCCCTTGAACGCGTTGGCCTTGTCCACGCCCGGCAGCGTCCCGGCGTCCTTGCCGAACTGCTTGAACTGCTGAATGGCCGCCTGCGGGTTCTCCAGGATGCCCTTGATGTCCGGGTAGAACTTGGGGTTGTCCCACGGTCCGACGATCATCACCGGAACGCCGAGTCCCGAAAGATCCTTCTCGCCGCCCTGCCCCTTGAGCGAGGCCACAAGCTGCGGATCGACCTTGAAGTTCACGCTTTTCGCCGGAAGGTTGACCGTGCCCGAACCCGTCATGCGAACGAGGGGGCCGATCAGGTGCAGGTCTTTTGTCGTCGCGTTGCCTTTCGCCACCTTGAAGCTTGCGCCGAATGAGGCGAAGTCGGTTTTTTCCTGTGTGCCACCCTGCCAGCCCTGGACAATACCCGTGCCGAGGTTGCGGATCATCTGGGCGACGTTCACGCCGCGGATGGCACCGTTGGTGAATTCGAGATTGGCATCGCCGTTGAGCGCGGAGACGATGGCGCGCTGGCTGGCGCCGCTGCCGCTGACGTCCATCGAGATCGTTCCCTTACCTTCCAGTCTTTGGAAATCCGCCGCGTCCTTGAGAAAGCTGTAAGCGTCGAACTTGTCGAGCGATGCCTTCACGCGTTGCGCCGGCGTCTTGCCGCTCGCATCAATGACGACGGTGGTGTTGCCGGTCCCGCCATAGAGGTTGAACTTCGACAACGTCGCGTTGAGCTTGCCGCCGTTGAGCACCGCCTGGACAGTCACCGGGCTGATCTTGATCTGGTTGTAGATGAGCTGCTCGGCGGTAAGGCTGAACTTCCCATTGACGAGCCGAAGCGGCGAGAAGTCGATCGGCGCATTGCTCCAGCCCGACTTGGACTTGCCACCACCACCGCCGCCACCACCGCTATGCGACTTGGATTTCAAGCTTCCCGTCAGCGCGTCGACGTCGAGCGTCTTGGCGGCGATCGCCGCCTCGACGTAAGGAACGGTGTTCGCGAGATTGGCGGTCACCGACCCTGCGAGCACGGTGCCGCGCACATTGGCGCGCAGAGAGCGCAGCGTGACGGTGTTGTCCTTGTAGACCGCGTTGCCGGCAAACGTGTCCCGGCCCATCGTCGCGGTGAATTGGTTCAAGGCGACTGCGCCGTCCTTGTAGACGGCGGATCCCGCCAAGGCCTTGTCGCCGGACTTCGCGCTAAGAGGATTGAGCGTGAGCGTGTCGTTCTTGTAGGTGGCCGTGGCGCTCATGCTAAAAGGTGCGTCGAGCGTGCCGGGCGCGTTCGCTGTGAGCCGCACGGGCGCAGGCACGCCTTCGAGGAATCCTCCGAAATTACCGATCGAGCCTTGCGCCTGCATCGCTTTGCCGTCGACGACGGCAGCAACATCGAATGCCAAAGGCTCGCTGTAGGCGGGCAGCGAGGCTTCGAGGTTCAACTTCTCGATGCGCTGGCCGGCGCTCCCTCCTGACGGGGGCAGGATCACGGTGCCGTTCTGGATGACGAGCTTGTCGAGGGTCAGGTTCTTAAGCTTCTCGGCCACAGACGCGACACCGCTCGCGTGCTCTTTGGTGTCAGCCTGCGCACCCTCGGACTCCAAGAGCTCAGCCACCTGATCCTTCTGGCCGGGCGGAATCGCAGCCGCAGTCTTCGGCACATTGATGACCGGGTCGACGAGGGTCACATGCGTCATGCGCATCTTGCCGTCGAGCAGGCCTTGCAGCATGAGGCCGAATTTGAGTGTCTTGGCGGTGGCGAACTCGGCGTCGCTCCCCGTCGCCGGCTGGGCCACGCCCACGTCCTGGGCAACGAGCTCGAGCGATGGAAACAGCGTGACGTCAAGCGGCCCGCTCACACGCAGGCGGTAGCCGGTAGCGGACTCGACCTGCGCAAAAAGTTGATTGCGGACATCCTCGGCCGAGATGAACATCGGGCCGATGAAGACGATCGCCGCGGCGATAAGGACGATCGCCACCAGGATCGAGAAAATGAGCCGCACGTGTCCCTCCGTAGGCCAAAATGCCGGTTGGTTAACGAAATACAACCGAATCCTAAAGTAAGGGATAAGACCCCCGAGCAAACCCCGTCCGGAGAAGGTCTGATTCGTTGAATTAGCCCGGAAATAAGGGGAAATGACGGCTAGAACCGAGGCGGTAGGGCTTTCGTCCCCAGACTTGCCCCGCGCCGCCCGGCCTCCTACACCAGAGGTGTGGGCGTAACCGGAGACTTGAAATGCCCCGACTTATCCTCCTGCGACACGGCCAGAGCGTCTGGAACCGGGATGCGATCTTCACCGGTTGGACGGATGTCGAGATTTGCGACAACGGCATCGCGGAGGCCAAGAAGGCTGCGGCGCTATTGAAGAAGCACGCGATCAAGTTCGATCAGTGCTTCACGTCCTACTTGAGGCGGTCGATCCATACGCTATCGATCGTCCTCGACGATCTCGACCTCGAATGGCTTCCCGTGGAGCACGCCTGGCGTCTCAACGAGCGTCATTACGGCGCGCTCCAGGGCCTCAACAAGGAGAAGATCCGCCAAGAGGTCGGGGACGAGCAGCTGCATATCTGGCGGCGGAGCTACACGAGCCGCCCGCCGCCGCTCGACGAGGCCGACCCGCGCTTTCCCGGCAACAACCCCAAATACGCTGGCGTGCCGCACCGGCATCTGCCGTTGACCGAAAGCCTCAAGGATTGCGTCGCCCGCGTGCTGCCCTATTGGCAGGAACGCGTGGAACCGCTTCTGATGGACGGCCGCACGCCGCTCGTCTCGGCCCACGGCAACAGCCTTCGCGGCCTCGTCAAATATCTCGACGGGATCTCCGACGAGGACATCCCCAATCTCGAAATTCCGACCGGCAAGCCGCTCATCTATGAGCTCGATCAAGGCTTGCGCCCCATCCGTAGTTTTTATCTCGAGGATGGTAAGGAGCCCCACACGCTTCCCCGTGCGCGGGCGGCGGCGCGCTCCGCATAGACGAGGTTCTTATCTCTTCCAGCGGCGTAATGGACATGGCGAGTACCGGCGCGGCCATCGAGGCAGTGATCTTCGACATGGACGGGGTCGTTACGAAGTCCATGCGCGCGCATTTCGCCGCCTGGAAGGAGGTCTTCGACACGTTCCTGAAGCGGCGCGGCGAAGATGCCAAGCCGTTCACGATGGAAGAGTATTTCGCTCATGTGGACGGCGTGCCGCGCTTCGACGGAGTCCGGCGCTTTCTGGCCTCGCGCGGCATCACTTTGCCGGAAGGCGCAGCCGACAGCCTCGATGACGAGACCGTGCATGGCCTCGGTAACGCCAAGAACGCGCGCTTCCAGGCGTGGCTCGAAACGAACACCGTCCCCACATATCAAGACGCGCTCGACCTGATCCACGCCCTCAAGGAACACGGCGTGAAAGTCGGCGTGTTTTCGGCGAGCCGCAACGCCGAACGCGTGCTCACGAGTGCCGGTGTCATAAAACTGTTCGATGCCAAGGTGGACGGCACCGATGCGGCAAAGCTCGCCCTTGCGCCGAAGCCCGATCCGGCGATGCTGGTCGAAACCGCGAAGCGCCTTGGTGCGAGCCCTGCCAACACCACCGTGGTCGAGGACGCGGTCTCGGGGGTGAGGGCCGGTGCTACCGGCGGGTTCAAGCACGTTGTCGGCGTCGACCGCGAGCAATTGGACAGCGACATGCATGCCCGCGCTCTGCGCGCCGCCGGCGCCGACCTTGTCACACGCGATCTAGGATGTGTCTTTAGTCTCTGTTTTCCGGAAGTCCGCGAGGCCAGGCGATGAACGACGATTGGTCCCTCACCTACGAAGGCTATGAGCCGGATAAGGAGGGCCTGCGCGAGGTTTTGTGTGCACTGGGCAACGGCCACATCGTGTCGCGCGCCGCGGCGGCGGATGTAAGCGCTGATGACGTCCACTACCCCGGCACCTACTTCTCCGGGGGCTATAACCGCCTTACGACCGAGATCGACGGCCACCAGATCGAGAACGAAGACCTCGTCAATCTCCCCAACTGGCTCCCGCTCGTCATGCAGATCGACGATGACGAGGCCATCCACCCCGACCGCGTCGAGTTTCTAGCCTACCGCCAGCAACTCAACCTAAAAGACGGTGTGCTGACCCGAAATTTGCGCTTCCGCGACGCCGCCGGCCGGGTCAGCCGGTGGGACGAAAAGCGCATCGTCTCAATGGACAACCAGCATCTCGCCGCGCTCGCCGTCACCGTGACGCCGGAGAATTGGTCGGGGCCGGTGACCTTTCGCTCGAGCCTCGACGGCAGCGTCATCAATTGGGGTGTGCCGCGCTACCGCAAGCTCAACGGGCGACACCTTGAGACCGTCGACTGTAATGTCGACGACGGCGCCATCCTTACCCTGCGCAGCCGCATGGTTCAGGCCCGCCGCGAGATCGCGCTCGCAGCACACACCCGCGTGGAGATCGAGGGCGAGACGATCAAGCCCGCGCGCACGGAGGCGGAAAAAGGTGTGGCGAGCGGCATATACGTCTGCGAAGCCCAAGAGGGACGCCCGATCCACGTCGAGAAGACCGTGACCTATTTCAATTCCAAGGATTACGCCATCACCGAGCCTTTGCAGGAGGCTCTGCAACTCGTCCGCTATGCAGGTCCCTTCGCCGAGATCCTGCACGCGCACACCCAAGCCTGGCATCAGCTGTGGGAGCAATGCGACATTCGCGTCCGCACCACGCAGGACGGCGCGCAGTTCAAGCTCAGGCTGCACATCTTCCATCTCTTGCAGACGGCGCTGCACTCCGTCGGCGTGGATGTAGGCGTGCCGCCGCGCGGCTGGCATGGCGAAGCCTATCGGGGCCATATCATGTGGGACGAGCTCTTCATCTTCCCATATCTGAACCTGCGCATGCCGGTGGTAACGCGCGCGTTGCTTCATTACCGCTATCGCCGGCTCGGCGAAGCGCGCCGCATGGCGCGCGAGGCAGGCTTGAAGGGCGCGATGTTTCCTTGGCAAAGCGGCTCCAATGGCCGAGAGGAAAGCCAGCGCATTCATTTGAACCCGATGTCAGGGCGCTGGATTTCCGACAACTCTTGGCGCCAGCGGCATATCGGCGCCGCCATCTGCTACAACGTCTGGCAGTACTTCCAGGCTACCGACGACCGCGACTTCCTCATCGACTATGGCGCCGAGTTGTTCTGCGAGATCGCACGCTTTTGGTCGAGCCTCGCCAAGCGGCGGGACGACGGCCGCTACGGCATCAACGGCGTGATGGGGCCGGACGAGTTCCACACGGCCTATCCCGGCGCCGATCCCGCCACGGAAGGCGGCCTCAACAACAACGCCTACACCAACGTCATGGTGTCCTGGCTGCTCTCCCGCGCCTTCGACGTGCTCGACGTGCTCCCGAGCGATCGCCGCCGCCGGCTGTGCGAGCGGCTCGATCTCAAAGAAGAGGAGTTCGCGCGCTGGCGCGACATCAGCTGCAATCTCGTGATCCCGTTCCACGACGACGGCATCATCAGCCAGTTCGAAGGCTATGGCGACCTTCTGGAGTTCGACTGGGCGGGCTACCGCGAAAAATATGGCGACCTTCAGCGCCTCGACCGCATCCTGGAAAAGGAGGGCGACGACCCGAACCGCTACAAGATCTCAAAGCAAGCCGACGTCTTGATGATCTTCTACCTGTTCAGCCGCGAGGAGATCGAGGAAATCCTCCACCGGCTCGGCTATCCCTTCTCGCCGGACCTGATCTTCAAGAACGTGCACTACTACAATCAGCGCACCTCGCACGGATCGAGTTTAAGCTGGCTCACGCATGCCTGGGTGCTGGCCCGGGCCGACCGCCAAAAGTCCTGGCAGCTCACCCTGACGGCGCTCGGCGGCGATTTGACCGATATCCAGGACGGCACGACCCGAGAAGGCATCCATCTCGGCGCCATGGCCGGAACGGTCGACCTGATTCAACGTTGCTATTCAGGCA
>Ga0307444_1000826_pt1 | contig 13883 bp, 10 predicted proteins | sample SalMarSW160340MG_FD_202145 | JGI IMG/M metagenome (GOLD analysis project Ga0307444, IMG submission 202145) | Salt marsh sediment microbial communities from the Plum Island Ecosystem LTER, Massachusetts, United States - SW1603-40 | ecosystem: Environmental > Aquatic > Marine > Intertidal zone >... | reverse complement strand
GGCGTGCTCATCGAGCAAACCGATTTTGAGCTTCCTGAAGGGCCGGTCCGGGCGGAACTTGCTGCCTTGGTCAGGGATGCCCAGAATGTTATGGCTTACAAAGGCGTACCGCCAGGGGACACAGACCCGACGGAGGAAGGCCTTTCCAAGAAGTTGCGGCCGCTTGCTGAAAGGAGGGTGCGAGAGTATCTGCTCCTGCAGAAGGTGATTCAGCAGGAGGAGATCGATTTGACGGATGAACGTCTTGATGAGGCCTATGAGGAGCTTTCGAGTGTGGTGAAGCAACCCGTGGAGACGATCAAGGAGTTGCATGACAGCGACCAGGAGGCTTATGAACTTTTCAGACAAAAGGCCTTGGAAAAGCAAGTGATCAAGTGGATCGCAGATCATAGTCAGATCGAAAGAGTGGAAGTCGACAAGGAAACATTAGACCAGGCGGAATCGCAAAGTTCAAAAACCCAAACAGCACCAGAATCATCTTGAACCGCGAAAGCGAGCGCATTCCCCGCTGCTTGCGGCGGGGTTAGCGAGCGAATCTGAAAATGAAAAACTTCTTTACGGTGAAGATTCCCCGTGGCTTGCCGCGGGGAGGCTTCAATAAGGAGACTCGTCATGCCGCTTATTCCAATGGTTATTGAGCAGACCAGTCGGGGGGAACGAGCCTATGATATTTACTCCAGGCTCTTGAAGGACCGGATCGTTTTTCTGGGCACACCAGTGACCGACGAGCTGGCCAATCTCTTGATTGCTCAGTTGCTCTTCCTGGAATCCGAAGATCCGGACAAGGATATCAACTTCTATGTCAATTCGCCCGGCGGCATGGTCAGTGCCGGCCTGGCCGTCTATGATACCATGCGCTACATTAAGCCAGACATATGCACCCTGTGCATGGGCCAGGCAGCCAGCATGGGCGCAGTGCTGTTGGCTGCGGGCGCCGAGGGCAAACGTTATGCACTGCCCAATGCCAGGATTCTTATCCACCAGCCTATGGGCTCCTTCCAGGGCCAGGCCTCTGATGTGGCCATCCAGGCCAAGGAGATCCTGCGAATGCGGGAATCATTGAATGAAATCCTTGCGTTCCACACCCACCAGGACATTGAAAAGATTCGAAAGGATTCGGACCGCGATTTCTTTATGAGCGGCCAGGAGGCCAAGGATTACGGCATCGTGGACCATGTGATCAGCGAGCGGGAGGCAGATGCGACCGACAAAGAGAAATGATTTCCCTCGATTGGGTCAGCAGGACAGCGCCCCTTTCGGTGGCTGAGGTGAAAAAAAGGTTCGGTTTTTGCATTGCGTTTTCTGGTGGGGTAATTATAATTTTAATATGATACAGGGCGAGAGGGTTGCTTTCTCCCCTAAAAAGATCGGCGTGTCAATAGATGTGCGGAGGAGCCCATGGCCAAAAGAAGAGGCGTCAACGGGGATGGTCTAAGATGTTCATTTTGCGGTAAAAGCCAGGAAGAGGTCAAGAAACTCATCGCCGGCCCTGCCGTTTATATCTGCGACGAGTGTATTGAACTGTGCAATGAGATTATCGAGGAAGAATACGAAAAAGAGGTGGAGACCCGAAAAAAAGGAGGGTTTCCGACGCCAGCCGAGATTAAGACGAGTCTGGACCAGTATGTGATCAAGCAGGAAGGCGCCAAAAAGATCCTGTCTGTGGCCGTTTACAACCATTACAAGCGCCTTGAGACGTCGGTCAACACGGGCGATGTAGACCTGCAGAAGAGCAACGTGCTTCTGATCGGTCCTACTGGTTGCGGCAAGACGCTGCTGGCTCAGACGCTGGCCAAGTTCTTGAATGTTCCTTTCACCATTGCGGATGCCACGTCCTTGACCGAAGCGGGATATGTAGGGGAAGATGTTGAAAATATTATTCTGTCACTCCTTCAGAATGCGGACTATGACCTGGAAAGGACATCGAGAGGCATTGTTTACATTGATGAAATTGATAAGATAGCCCGCAGAGGGGATAACCCCTCCATTACCCGGGATGTATCGGGTGAAGGGGTCCAGCAGGCGCTCTTGAAGATTATAGAAGGCACAACCGCCAGTGTCCCTCCCAAGGGCGGGCGAAAGCATCCCCAGCAGGATTTTGTCAAGGTCGACACCTCGAACATCCTGTTCATCTGCGGGGGCACGTTCAACGGCCTCGAAGAGATGATTCAAAGCAGGTTGGGCGGCAAGGTGATGGGCTTCGGAGCCGATATCCAGAGCAGAAAAGAGCGGAATATCGGCGAGATACTCAAGATGGTTCAGCCTGAAGATCTCTTGAAATTCGGTTTGATCCCGGAGTTTGTGGGCCGACTGCCGGTGATCGCGACCCTGGGTGAACTGGATGAGGCCGCCCTTGTCCAGATACTGACCGAACCCAAGAATGCCCTGGTGAAACAATTTCAGAGGCTCCTTGAGTTCGAGAATGTCACGCTTCGCTTTACCGACAGCGGGTTACAGGCCATCGCCAAGCGGTCTTTGGAACGCAAATCCGGGGCTCGGGGGTTGAGAGCCATCATGGAAAAGACGATGCTCGACATCATGTATGAGATTCCTTCCATGAGCGGGGTAAAGGAATGCGTGATCAACGAGGACGTTATCCTGGACAATGAAGAGCCGATTTTGCTCTTCGAGCAGTCCAGGGATCGTGCTCTATCTCAGTAAATCCGCGCAGATCCGAAATGATTATGGATTCTATCTATGTTCAACATATTAAAGAGGAAAAGAGCCATGCATGATGCGGAACAAAAACTGACCATGCCATTTCTTCCCCTGAGGGATGTGGTTATCTTCCCCCATATGGTGGTTCCTCTCTTTGTAGGACGTGCCAAATCAGTAAACGCGTTGTCCAGTGCCATGAACCTGGACAAGAGCATTTTCTTGGCCACCCAGAAGAACGTCGCCATAGATTCGCCAACGGAAAAGGACCTATATGCAGTAGGCACCATCGGTACGGTCCTGCAACTCCTTCGTCTACCCGACGGAACGGTGAAGGCCCTGGTTGAAGGTCAACGCCGGGCCCGCATGACCCGATTTGTTCCTAAACAGAACTATTTCGTGGCCGAAGTGGAGTTGATTGTTGAGGCAGAAGTGCCCCTGGTCGAAAGGGAGGCCATGACGCGGACCGTCGTGGAGGCCTTTGAAGGGTATGCTAAGATTAATAAGAACATTTCAAAAGATGTCATTAGCAACGTATCCGCCATTAAGGAGATGTCCCAATTAGCTGACACCATATCCGCTCATTTTAACTTCAAACTGCAGGACAAGCAGCAGTTGCTGGAGACCGTCTCGCCGGTGGAACGGATGTCGCTGCTCTTTAGCCTCATGCAAGCCGAGATCGAGATCTACAAGATGGAGCAGCGGATCAAGGGCAGGGTCAAGAAGCAGATGGAAAAGACCCAGCGAGATTACTACTTGAATGAACAGATGCGGGCCCTTCAGAAGGAGATGGGGGGCAAGGATGATCACAAGAGTGACCTGGATGAACTGGAAGGCCGTATTAAGCGAAAACGGATGCCCAAGGAGGCAGCTTCCAAGGTCCGCCAAGAATTCAAGAAACTCAAACTCATGGCTCCCATGTCGGCTGAGGGGACCGTTGTTCGCAATTACATCGAATGGCTTATTAGCTTGCCGTGGTTCAACCGCAGCAAGCTTCGCTTGAATGTCGAACAAGCGGAAGCGATCCTGGAAGAAGACCACTATGGCCTGGAAAAGCCCAAAGAGCGAATCCTGGAGTACCTTGCTGTCCAAAAACTGGTCAAGAAAATACGGGGGCCCATTCTGTGTTTTGTCGGCCCACCCGGGGTTGGGAAGACCTCTCTGGCCAAGTCCGTGGCGCGGGCGACCAGCCGAGAGTTTATCCGCCTGTCTCTGGGCGGGGTTCGAGACGAGGCTGAAATCAGAGGGCATCGACGGACCTATATCGGGGCCATGCCCGGCAAGATCATTCAATCCCTCAAGAAGGCGAAGGTCCAGAATCCCGTTTTTTGTCTGGATGAAGTGGACAAGATGAGTATGGACTTTCGGGGTGACCCGTCTGCCGCCCTGCTGGAAGTGCTGGACCCTGAACAGAACTTTGCGTTCAATGATCACTACCTGGATGTGGACTATGACCTTTCGGAGATTCTATTCATCACTACGGCTAACAATCTCCACGGTATTCCTCCACCTCTCCAGGATCGGATGGAAATCATACGACTGCCAGGTTACACCGAGTACGACAAGTTACAGATCGCTTTGGGCTTTTTGGTCCCAAAGCAGATTGAGATGAACGGATTGTCCGACGAGCGCATCCGGTTTACCAATAATGCCCTTCAGACAATCATCCGTCGGTACACGCGTGAGGCCGGCGTGCGGAATTTGGAGCGCGAAATTGCTTCTATTTGCAGGAAGGTGGCTCGAGAGATCGTCAAAGAGGGTGGAGAGGCATTTGTTAAGGTCACGGCCCAGTCCATACAAAAACACCTTGGCGTACCTCGGTTCAGGTACGGGCAAGTAGAAGAAAAGGACGAGATTGGCTTGGCTACGGGCATGGCGTGGACACAGGTTGGCGGCGAGCTCCTTGCTATTGAGACGGTGATCATGCCAGGTAAGGGGAAACTCACGGTGACCGGCCAACTGGGAGAGGTTATGCAGGAGTCTGCCCAGGCGGCCTTGAGTTATGTGCGATCCAGGGCGCAAAGGCTGGGTCTGAAGAAACATTTTTACAAGAGAATCGATATCCATGTTCATGTGCCTGAAGGGGCCACGCCAAAGGACGGGCCCTCTGCCGGCATTACCATGGCCACCTCGATCGTCTCTGCACTGATCCAGAAACCGGTGCGCCGTGATCTGGCCATGACCGGGGAGATCACCTTGCGCGGTCGGATTCTTCCCATCGGAGGGCTGAAAGAAAAGATGCTCGCCGCACACCGCGGAGGGATGTCCAAGATTATTATTCCAGAAGAAAACTGGAAAGATTTGAAAGAGATACCAGCAAAAATTCTGAAGCAGTTCGAAGTGGTTGCCGCCAGCCACATGGATGATGTGCTGATCCGTGCCATTATCATTGAACCCGGCGAATCGCTCTTTAAGGAACAGGAGGAGATCGTCTCGCCCGAGTTGATTCCCAAGCAGGACGAAGCCTTGAGCCCCCTTCGCATCAATTGAGCCCGGGGGCGCATTTTGCTTGACACGGGACAGGCTTGTCCGTTATTCGGAACGTATGATCGGATTCACGAATGACGATGCGGGGGCGGGTAGCTCAGTCGGGAGAGCGTCGGCCTTACAAGCCGAAGGTCACAGGTTCAAGCCCTGTTCCGCCTACCATGCGAAAGCTCAAATCTGCAGAGGGGAGGGATTGACAAGGTCGGTTGGTTATGGTTTATTCTTGCTTGGGCTTTGAGCCTTCAGCTTCAACGTTGGCTTGATCCGTCTGATAGGTAGACGAGAGATGGTGTTGTTTCGAGGTTCCCACCTCGGAAGCGTTTTCCCAGGGGGCGTAGTTCAGTTTGGTTAGAACGCCGGCCTGTCACGCCGGAGGTCGCGAGTTCGAGTCTCGTCGCTCCCGCCACAGCATTTTAGAGGGGTTGGTTAAAACCAACTCCTTTTTTTGTTTCAGCCCTTATTTCTCGTCATCTTGTTGGTGACAGACTCGTAAAAAGTGTTTTGCGAACGACATTGAGCATTTTGGGATAAAGGCACTTGAGATAGTCAGCGTTAAGAAATGCTGACTGTTTGAGGGCGTTAGCCCGAGTTGAGCGCAAAGCTTCACTGCGTGTTAGCATTTTAGCTGAACATCTTAAGGGCCCCCAAAATGTTCACGGAGTGAGTAAAAGCGACTTTTTACGAATCCATCATTGGTGACAAACTTGTAGAAATGGTCTCTTCATCGCTCGCGCAGCCGGGTACCCAAAGTTGACGGTCTCGTAAGAAGTCAGATTCTGATGGCAAAGTAAAAAGCTCCAAGTTCAAGGCGCGCAGATCTTTACGAATGAGGCGTACATATGGTACGCCGCAGTGACGAAAGATGCAGCGCAACACAGAAGTTGGACTTTTTACGAAGCCATCAAAGTTGCTTGACAAGGATTTCTGGTAACGCATATGATGACAATAAGGACCCTGTTGGCAAACATGTAGTAAAGGGGGCAATCACGGTGAAGGCAGACATGCAATTCGCAACACGCGGATGGTTATCTGCATTATTCGTTTCAGTTATCATTCTGATGGCCGGATGCAGCGCGAAAGAACCAGATGCCACTCAACTGAGGGCTGATTTGGAGAAGATCCTGGAAGAAAATGTGGGAAAAACGTCAGTGGGGAATGCTGAGATTTACAGAATAGTGAGCTTGCAGGTTACCAAGAGCGTTTCCGAAGACGAGAATCATTATACGATGCAGTACAAAGGCGAAGTAGAATGTCTCAAGGGATTCTACATGTCTGCCGACGGTACGTATTCAATTTCAAGACCAACATGGAAGGCTGCCAGGCACGTAACCAAGGGCAAACTGATAGGATTCGCCGGTAGTATGAATTATGCTTTGACTGGAAGTGACTGGAAGAGTACGCACCACAGCACCACCATGAATATCAAGTATGTACCTCGAATATGAAGCAATAGCATTCCCATCTCCGGAGTGGTCCAGCTCCTAGGCGTCGGCCGGATCCGCCGTGTGGCGTTCAGGGACAGCCTCCCGGAGGACAAGCGGGTGGAACGGGCCATGGCCATGAGCGGCAGGATCAGTATTCTATCCGTCGGTCCCGTGTCTGCTCAGATGTTGATCTCCAGGTTTCCAGGCAACCAAGATAGAGACAAGAAGGTCGGAAGGTATGACCAGGAAGTCGTTGCCAAGAAAATCATCTGCCATGTGGATTGGGTTGGCCTTTGCATTGGCAGCCATAGTCGTTGTCGGCTATCATTGGTATAGTCAGAATCGCGAGTTAAAGGTCGCACATGAACGCCAGAAAGGAGAGATTCGGAAAAAACTGATTAAGAACGGTGATCAGGCATTATCACCCGGAGAAGCAATAAGGCGTCCGGGTGCTGAAAAACCTGTTTCATCTCGAGGGCGGGGAGACAAACCTGCTGACCGTGGAAAAGGAGGGTCTGTCCGGAGTGGTCGTCGTTCCATGGTTGCTTCGGACAACAAACCCGGGAAATTCACTGAACGAGGTGAGGGAGAAAGACTTGCGGAATCAACTGCGACTGACTCGGACCGGGAAACTTCGCAGGAAAGTGGCATCTCCGCCGAAGCCGAGATGGACCGTGATGAACCAGATTATTCCGATGCACAACCCCCGGAGGTGATCGCCATTGTTTTTGATCCGCAACAGGTTCCGCCGGGGACCAACGTCTCTATTTACGTGCAGGCGACTGACAACTTGTCGGGCGTGAAGTCGATTTCCGGCATGGCCAGAAGCCCGTCCGGGGCCGCGGCATTACCGTTCGGTTGTCGGAGGTCAGGCAGTGACGAGTCATTCGTTGGGACATTGGCAATACCTGAGCGGGCGGAAATGGGAAGATGGTATCTCGCTTACCTCCGAATTACTGATGAGGCATACAACAGCAAGACCTATTCTCAGAACGCTTTGCTGTTAGCAGACTCATATTTTGAGGTTGTGGAATCAGATTCAGACAACGTGCCTCCAGAAGTGACCGCTGTATATCTCAATCCTTTGGAAGTAGACGGAGGCGGCCAGGTGCAGGTGACCGTTGAGGCCAAGGACGACAAATCCGGCGTCGCAAAGATATCTGGCGCCTTGATGAGCCCGTCCAAGTATGCCAGGTTGTCTTTTTCTTGCCGAAACGAAGGCGAAACCAACGTGTTTTATGGACAGTTAACCATTCCCGAGGACGCAGAAACCGGGCAATGGACCCTGGACTATATTCGGGCAGAAGATGGGGCGAAAAACGTCAGAACGTTTTACCGAACAAATTATCCGAGCATGTTTGATAATGCAAGCATCCATGTGTATACCAACAACTCAGATTCTCAGCCCCCTACACTGGAGAACCTGATGATATATCCCTCTTCTGTTGCTTATGGAGAAACGGCGAAGATTATCGTTGATGCATCTGATGACATTTCAGGCATCAGACGCATATCAGGAAGATTGCAGAGCCCCTCCGGGAAGGCGACTGTTCCGTTTTCCTGTGTTTACAATCCAGACAGCCAGGACTATGAGGCGGCGGTGATTCTGCCGGCCAATGCCGAAATAGGCCCGTGGGGGGTGAACTATATTCGAATCATTGACGAGGCTCGCAATCAGATAGACTATTCCTATGATAAGAATCCTTTGGTTCAACAGGCTGTTCTTGAAATCACGGGTGAGTAATCCCCAACGTTGATGGTCTCGAAAAATCGACCTTTTACGAAACCATCAATGTCGCAAGAGTCGAGGGTGCTGCAGATCCGAGGCATTGAGGGTGAAGCTCTACTCATCCACACGGCTCCGGTTCATGCGGCGCTGATGGAAGGGGCCGTCGGGTTCCTTCTGAAGAAGCACGAGAAAAAGGCAAGAGCGCAATAGCTGGAAGTTGCCCCATGAATAGACAAGACAAACAAAAAGAAATGATGGTTTCGCAGATCTCGGAAGGTGGAAGCAAGATAGACCTTGAAGATGGTTCTAAATGGAAAATCGCTCCTTATTTCAAGCGGGAGGTTTTTGACCACTGGAGGCATGGAGACAAGGTAGCGATAAGGGAGATCTCCGATGATCCAGGCTATCCGTGGACCATTTTCAACGCGGAGGAGAACCTGGCAGTGGCCGCAAGAAGAATCAACTAGTACTCGGTTCTTTGCCCCCGCATTTTGAGCAAGCCGCTTCCCTGTACCTTCCCTCCCTTCCGAAGCAAGGGTTCTCCCTTGAGTCGATCCCTGTACCCCCAACGCCTGGTTGTGATAAGACGCGAAGCAAAGCGGGGCCAGGTTTTTGTGAGTTCGTCAAGTTGTACGAAATAGCAAAGACATCTCCTTGGTCACATGACTTGAGGTCATGAGAAGACGATGGCAGGCCTTTCCCATGATCATCACCGGCTTCCCAAGACACGAAACCGCGCGCGAACATTAGGGGCGTTAGCGGCTTCCGGCTTGCCCTTCGTGGTTTACCTGTATTACCTGTGTCCCACCATAGCCGGAGGGGACACGACGGAACTGATCAACTGTGCCGCTGTCTTGGGGATACCTCACGCGCCCGGCTACCCGTTGTTTACCATGCTGGGGCATGCCTTCACCTGGATTCCCCTGCATTCTGTGGCCTGGCGGGTGAACCTGTCCTCAGCGGTTTTTTCTGCGCTGGCCTGCTTGTTTGTTTATCTGTCCCTGCTCAGGTTGACGGGAAGGGTCTGGGCCGCCCTGGCAGGGGCCTGGGGACTCGGGTCTTCTCGCCTTTTCTGGCATTACGCCGAGGTCGCGGAAGTCTTCCCGCTCAACAGCCTGTTCGTCACGCTCATCACTTATTGCCTGATTCGGTTCAATCACAGCGCGGGCGAAGCAGTTCGCCTGTCAGGGATGTCAAGACAGCACCCTGTTTCTCCTCGGGCCCGGCGGTTTTTCTGGCTGTTGTGTCTGCTGTCCGGGCTGGCGCTGGCCAATCATCACACCATCACGCTGCTCTTGCCCGCGTCCTTATTGTTCTTGTGGTTTTCAGCACCTGGGCTTTTCCGGGAGGGCAGGACCCTGGCCGTGGGCGTGTCTTTGGTTCTTGTGGGCCTTACGCCCTACATCTATTGTCCCATGGCCGCCAGGGCGGAACCCGTCTTGAATTGGGGCAATCCGGTCACCCTGGACAGTTTCGTTCGACTGATTTTGCGCATGGATTTTGGCACGTTTCGTCTTGCCGAAGTGACGGCGTCCAGCTCCAGACTTCACCAGATTCCCGTCTTTTTCGGCAGTCTCTACGATCAGTTCACGCCGCTGGGCATCGGGCTGGGTGTCCTTGGTCTTTTTGCAATGAAGCGTTACAGGCTGGTTCAGGCATATCTGTGGCTTGTCTTTTTGTTCAGCGGGATTTTCTTCCCGGTGTTTGCAAATTATCCCACGCAGGAGCCTCTGCGGCTCGGGGTACTGCATCGTTTTTACATGATGCCCGCCGTGATCTTTTCCTTCTGGATTGGTCTTGGGGTGCACCAGTTGCTCTCATACATTGAGGGGAAAGGGCGCCTTCATGTCTTTTGCCAGGCCACGGCGGCATGTCTGGTCGCGGGGCTTTTTACATGGGAGTTTAATGCCAATTTGGATGAAACGAACTTCCGGGACAACTACATGGCTGAGGATCTGGCATATAATGTTCTTTTGTGCCTTCCCGAAAACGCATTGTTTTTCGTGCAGGGAGACATGGTGTCCATGGGTGTGGATTACTTCCAAATTGTTCTGGGGCAGCGGACCGACGTGGTGAAGCTGAACCAGGAGGAGCTTACTTTTGAGTGGTATTACAAACAGGCCAAGAGACGTTTTTCAGACATTGTTTTAAGGGGCGTGCGTTATGACGGGGTCAGCACCCTCAATCTGCACTTCATAGGGGACAATATCGATAAAAAGCCGATATGTTTCAGGTACTTCAAGGAGGACAGCTACAAGAAGACCTATCGCGCATTGAAGAATGGCCTCATTCATATCATGGTTCCTAAGGACCGGCCTTATTCACTGCAGGAGATAGAAGAGCATACGAACCGGTTGTGGAACAATTTCAAGAAGCGGGGCTGGCAGCGGCGTTACCCGCAGACCAGTTTCGAGCACGTGGTCAAGGGTTATTATGCGGAGCCCTTTGTGTGGCTGGGGTATGAATTCGCTGAAGCAGGGGACATCGAAAAAGCCGTGCGTTATTACCGAAAGGCCCTCGAACAAGACCAGAACCAGTCTGCGGCCTTGAAGAACCTGGGCATCCTGTATTTTTACAAGATGAAGCGACCCCGGGAGGCGGCAGAGGTTTTGACGCGTTACTTGAAACTTCATCCCCATGACCCCGACGCCGACGGTATGCGTCGGATGATCAGGACCACGGGGAATGCAAGTGCCCGTTTTCCTCGCTGAGCACCCCAAATGCCTTTCTCCCAAAATGTTCAATGTCGTTCGCAAAACACCTTTTTCGAAACCATCACACTTCAGATACCCTCCATCCACCCTGTCCATCCACGCTTGTTGTCCGATGTTGGCAGTTTTTTTCCCATTTTGTGAGGGAAACTACCCACCTGTTGGCGTTTTGTTCTTGGCACAATGCAGTGTAACCTGTTGAAGTTACAAGAAAGGTATAAAAATGGCTATGATGTGCATGATTCTTGCTACATCAGCCGCCAATGTGACGCACGTTCCGGACTTGGGAACAGTATTCTTGGGGTTAACGGTATACACGGGTTGGCGTCGCACAGGTCTTGAAAATGCAGCATTGAAGAGAGGATATCTGGTTATGCTTCGCATCGGTCTTTATCTGGCAGGAATTATGGTTGGTATCCTTGTGGTGGCTTTGGGGAGTGCCATGCTTTGATAGCAGCAGCGGCAGGTCGCCAGGTTTCAGTTTGTCGCCAGTTTAGGACTGGCAATCAACATACAGTCTCCACCCAATCATGATGAACTCGTAAAAAGTCTTTTGTGAGCGAAATTGAGCATTTTGGGGAGAAAGCACTTGATGTGTTCAGCGTTAAGAAATGCTAACTGTTTGAGGGTCTTAGTTCTGATCTAAGCCCTCCACCTCTGGTGGAGGACCCGGATAGGTTCTACCGATCCGGTGAGAAATAAAATAGGCTCTTCCTCCGGGAAAGCCCCCTATTGGGGAAGGAGGAAGAACCTATGCATGATTGGCAGAGCTTATCGCATGTACGATGGGATTGCAAATTCCACATCGTGATAGTTCCGAAGTATCGTAAAAAGGCCTTATACGGCAAATTTCGAAAGCGTGTCGGGGAGGTACTTCGAGATCTGTGTCGGCAACGGGGCCTGGAGGTTTTGGAAGGCCATTTGATGCCGGACCACGTCCATATGTGTTTGAGGGTGCCACCCAAATTCAGCATTGCTTTCGTGATTGGCTTCTTGAAGGGCAAAAGTGCGGTATTGATCCACCGGAAGCTGATAGGGCATCGTCGATTGACAGGGATGCACTTTTGGGCCAGGGGATATTGCGTAAGCACGGTAGGCCTGGATGAAGAAACCATTCGCAAATATATACGTGAACAAGAAAAGATCGAGAACGAGCAGGAAGAATTGGATATTGAGTAGATCATATTAAGAGCCCCAAGGGGGCTTTCCCTAAGCAAACGCCCCCCTCGGGGGGGCTTCCTGAGGCCACCCGCTATGCGGGTGTGAGACTCACCCCGAGTTTAGCGCAAAGCTTCACTGCGTGTTAGCATGTTAGCTGAGCACCTCAAGTGCGCCCAAAATGTTCACGGAGCGAGCAAAACCGACTTTTTACGAGACCATCAATCATGGGGCAGGTCGGAAACGGCACTGCCTTTTCTTTGTCCTCACTGCAACACCTCTTAGGTGGTGCCTGCCCAAGCCCTAAGCGCGAAGTGCTAATACGAGGCACCTCACGTTGTTCCTGTTTTTGGAAGGCCCTCGTCCTTGCCATTTCACTGACCGGAAATGGAGACCATGTCCGTCAAAAAGTGCTTGACATCACACGATTGTAATGATACGCAGGACGCGACTTTATAGCCGAAGACGGGTGTCCCGGCAGACGACATGTCTTGATACCTTCCCTTGATCTTGGACAAAGGCCCGGGCCCGGGGGGCAAGCCTTTTATCTGGAGGAGAGACACAATGCGTGTACCGCAGAGAAAAACAGGCGTGAGATGGTGCAGGTGCTTGGCAGCGAGGAGTTCAACCGGTGTTGTCCTTGGTGTCGTTGGAATCATCGCTTTGATTTGCTCTTTTGCCTGTGAACAAAGGGCAGGCGTTCGGCCTTCAGCCGCAGGTCCGGAGGCAAAAGGCGCTGTGGAGGCGGCCTCCGCGGCCCCGGCCCTGACCAATGCTCAATGTGTGATCTGCCACCCCCAGCAGGCTCAGACCATAGGAGAGCACGGAGGTAAGCACAAGGCCGAGGTGGGCTGTTTGGATTGCCACCAGGAGCACCCGCCTCAGGGGACAGAGGCCATACCGCAATGCAGCATGTGTCACAGCGGGGAATCCCATTTTGAGCTGGAGCAGTGTTCAAGTTGTCACGCCGATGCCCACGCTCCGCTCAATCTGATGTTGGAAGGTGAAATTACGGCAGCTTGCCTGACCTGTCACCCGCAACAGGGTGACGAGGTGAAAGCGCACCCCAGCGCCCATACGGATCTGGCCTGCAACGAGTGCCACACGGCCCATGGGCAGATTCCAAGCTGCATGGATTGCCACGAAAAACACACCGAGGACATGGATTTCAAGGCCTGCGTGTCGTGCCACCCTGCCCACATGCCTTTGGTGATTACCTATTCTCAGGACACCCCTTCCCGTTATTGCGGGGCCTGTCATGAGGATGCCCTGACGCTTCTTGGAAACAGTAAGAGCAAGCACCACGATCTGAGTTGCGTATTTTGCCATAAGGACAAACACAAGAATACACCAGCGTGCACAATGTGCCACGCCGAACCCCATTCAAAGTCGATGATGGATAAATTCCCCAAATGTGGCCAGTGCCATGGCATAGCACATAATTTGAGGGGTTAGGGTTAACGGCAGGGCAGGTGCCAGGGCTTGTTGCAGCGCCCCTGGCGTCGCATGGGGCGCAGGGTCATGGCTTGCCGTGGATGATAACGTGAACAAGATGACGAGAGGCTGAGGCGTAAAATGAAGCGTATGAAATGGATCACAGGTGTAGTTGGTATGGTTTTGGTAGTCGTGTTGATAGGCGCTTGGGCTGGTGACCGCCCGGCACCCCTCGAGCCCATGCTGGGGCCGTCCTCGGCACAGGCAAGAGAAGCTGCCTCGCCT
>Ga0307444_1000818_pt1 | contig 13993 bp, 12 predicted proteins | sample SalMarSW160340MG_FD_202145 | JGI IMG/M metagenome (GOLD analysis project Ga0307444, IMG submission 202145) | Salt marsh sediment microbial communities from the Plum Island Ecosystem LTER, Massachusetts, United States - SW1603-40 | ecosystem: Environmental > Aquatic > Marine > Intertidal zone >... | reverse complement strand
GCTAACCAGAACAACTCGACCGCCAAATACTGGTTGGGACATATGAAAGAGCTTGGACTTGGAGTACCGCGCGACGTGCCAAGCGCCATAAAATTGTACAAGGAGGCGGCTGCTCAAAACGTCCGGTCGGCGAACCTCAGGCTTGGAGAGATCTACCTGCATGGCAATCTAATTCCGCCAGACTTCGCCAAGGCAAAGACGTATCTGACAAGCGCAGCCAACGAGGGAGACGCTGAGGCGGCAATGCTTCTCGGCGAGATGTATCGCCGCGGCCTTGGCAGCACACCTGACCCAAAAAAAGCCTTTGCTTGGCTAGAAGTATCGAGCATCGAAGGGAATCAAGCGGCCCGGCGTCTGCGTGATCAGTCACTGAATGTTCTCGATCCCAGCAGCCAGCGTACGGCAGCGACTTTGGCCAATAGCATTCTTGGCTCAATGCCGCATGGTGCGGCGGAGCCGGAAAAAACCTCGTCATTGTCTTCATCGGCTTGACCGAGCGCATCCTGCGAAGCACTCGAGAATGAGAAGGCGCCAAACCTTCGGTGTCAGCTAATAAAGCTGCTATAGGCGGCCTGCTCTTAGCTTGAGAGGAAGCGTCGCTTGATCCACGCAGCGAGTATGCCCAAGGCCAGCGCCAATAATGAAATGGCGACGATTTTCGTGGCGAGGTTCTCTCGGTCAAGCAGCCTCGCCAGCCGGTCGCCAACGAGCACGAGCGTCGGTGCCCAAATCACCGCGGACAATATGTTTGCCATGTAAAAGCGAAAAGAGGGCATGCGCATCATTCCAGCTGCTAGCGGCACGATCGCTCGCAATGGACCAAAGAACCGGCCGATGAAAACACTGCTGCTACCAAACCGGTCGAAGAAGCGAAGGCCGAGCGCGATCCGATCAGGGTGATCGCGGAAAGGCCATAGAAAGGGAATAGCTGGCCCGCATTTTTTTCCAAGCCAATATGAGACCGCATCGCCAAGAACAGCGCCGACAATTCCTGCGAGAATTGCTGGGAGAGGGCTAAGAACACCCTCGGAGACCAAGGTGCCTGTAGCAATGAGGATGGCAGTGCCTGGAAAGAGCAGGCTGAGAAAGACGAACGACTCTCCGAATGCGGTGATACCGATCACAAGGAAGGCATAGTCGGGATGGGCTTTCACAAGTGCAATGGCCTGATACATGAAATAATTCATAGGAAAGCCGCGCTATCGTATGCCTGGATTGAACTTCGCCCGTCGGACTGGGCTTTTCATCCTTCACCTCTGAGATAGACATGGGGCTCTTGCCAGCCATCCGTTGCTTTTTGTGTCGGTTTCCGCGGAATGCGATTCGGAATGAACATGGCAAACACGATGCTCGCCAGAAGCAACGTCAGATTGAACAGCACATTTTCCTCCATGCCTGCAGCTCCCTGCGTCAGCTTGCTATAGCCTTCAAGCGCGAGCGTAGCGGGCGTTGAAGACAAAATGACTCCGACGGATACGGCTCCAATGCCGTATCCGATCTGACGTAGGGTTGCTGCGGCGGCGGCTGCGTCAGCGGAACGACTGATCGGAACGTCCTGCATGATGACGTTCGTGAGCTGGGCATTGGTCATGCCTACGCCGAGTCCGAAGACGAGGTTAGGCAAAAGCACGGACCACAAATGCAAGTGGGGACCGATCACCCACCAAAGCCATAAGATGCCGATCGCCTGGACGACCAGGCCGATAAATACCGATCTTTGCGTGCCAAGGTTGATGGCAAGCGCGCCGCCAACCGGAATCGCGAAGATGCTTGAGACGGCGATCGGAATTAAGGCGAGGCCCGCGGTCAGCGCGCTCATACCTCTGTCATTCTGGAGATAGAGGGTGAGGCCGTAATATAAGGCGAACTGCGCGACGCTCCGGATAAATGTGTCAACGCCACCCCACCGGACGCTGGGCAAGGCGAACAAGGTTAGGTCGAGGAGCGGCCGCTTGCCCGCCCGTTTGAGCGTCAATTCGAGCCAGGCAAAAACACCAAGAAGCGCAGAGCCCAAAACCATGGAGATTGGGGCGACCGACAGCGGCAGTGCGACTGTTGTACCGAAGAGCGAGAAGGGCTCGCGTGCCGTCCACCAGCCATGCGTCTGTCCTTGAACCAGGCCGAACGTCACGAGCATTAATCCAACAAGACTGAGCACTGCGCCGGTGATGTCGATCCCATTGTCGTCGGGCCGCTCGAGATGCGGATCGATGTATCGAAAGGCGCCCCACAATGCGATCGCACAGAACGCGGGATTGATAAAGAACGCCCAGCGCCAGCTCGCGTATTGTGCACAGAACCCCCCGAGGACATAGCCGAGGGCGATTCCTGCGCTCGCGCTCGCGCTGTTGACGCCGTATGCAAAGGGCCGCCCCGTTTCGTCGAACATCAGTGCGACGAGCGTGATGGCGGCTGGATTTACCATCGCCGCGCCGACCGCCTGCAGCGCGCGCATGCCGATCATGAAGCCGATCGATGGCGCGAGACCGACTAGGAGCGAGCCGGCTCCGAAGAGAAAAACGCCAATCACAAAAACCTGCCTCTGGCCATAGACTTCGCCAATCCTGGACCAGAGCAGCATAGTTGCGCCGAAGAACAGCGCATAAATTGTTGTTGTCCACTCAAGCATTTGCAGGCTGGCGCCAAACGCCTTTTGCACGGTCGGCGTCGTCACCGTCATCACGGAGCTGTCCAGCGTGGTAATCAGGACGGCGATGGTGAGGATGGCGACGGCCTTGAATCGGCTCTGACGCCGTGATGCAATTGGTTTTGAGAGTATGGCAAAGAAATTCGCGGCAGCGGTCATGCGGGGTCGCCCTTTGGAGCGGAAACAAGCGCGCCGCATGCGAAAGCCGTCGCGTTACGTCTATTACGCGTCGGATTAAGCGCGGCGCTTTGGAAGATCGGGACCTCTCGCCTCGCAAGGTGCCGCTACCGGCTAACCTTTCACGTGGGTGCTAGCTCTCTCAAATGCTCGTTTGCTATTGCTTTCGCTTGTTAGCGATTGCGCAGATTTGGAGCTGCGTGCGCCGGGCTAAAGAGCGTGAAGTGCAGAGCTTGAAGGGGATTAAGTCAATCGAACTCTCAGCGCTGCTGCCAAAGACGAGAGGGCATTTTGCTAATGGCGTGAAGCTGGAACGGCCGACCGTCCATCTAGGGAGGGTTGGTCGAGTGCGGCTTGGCCACGGAGCTCAATAGGCCGTACCAACATCAACACCAAGAAGACCATAGCGAAGGCCAGCACGGCAAAGGCGTAGAAGACATCCATATAGGAGATGAGGCTAGCTTGCCGCTGGACCAACTGCTCGATGACGCCGACGGCTTGATGTTGGGCATCGGCCACGGAGGCACCCCTAGTAATAAGATCGCTGGTGGCGCGCTGCAGTGCGTGCTGAAATAGAAGCGACGATTGGTAGAGATGCTCTGTTAGGCGCAACTGATGGAACTGCTCGCGGCGGATCAGTAGTGTCGTCGCCGCAGCGACACCGATGCTTCCGCCAACATAGCGCGCGACGTTGATCAAGGCGGAGGCCTGGCCCGTCTCATCAGGTTCCACAGAGGCATATGATGCGGTGGTGATGGGTATGAACAAGAACGGTAGCCCAATCGTCTGAAAGATACGCAACCACGCGAAATAGTCGAAGGATGCATCGGGAGAGAGCGACGTCGCGTGCCACATGGACAGCGCGACGACGAGCATGCCAAACGCCATCAAATACTTCGGTTGTATATATTTTGATAGCTGCGCTACCACGGGCATCATCAGCAGCATGGCGAAGCCACCGGGCATCAGGGTGAGCCCGGCAAGGGTCGCCGTATACGGGAAATCTGTCTGCTCAAGCTGTGGCAGCAGCTGTATCGAGCTGAATAGAACCGCACCCACGACCAACATAACGAAAAAGCAGGTGCCGAACTGGCGTTGGAACAGCAGGCGAACGTCCACAATGGGGTCTTTGTGCGATAGTTCCCAAGGGAAAAATAGCGCGAAGGCGCTGGCCGACAATATTGCGAAGGCGATGATGAAGTTGGAAGAGAACCAGTCATCCCGCTGTCCCTTGGCGAGCACGACTTCGAGACAGCCGAGGGCCAGCGCGATGAGCAGGAGTCCAATCCAATCGATGTTCAGTCCGCGCGCCAGAAGAGCCTTTCGCTCCCGCCGAAGGCTCTCCGGCTCGGCGACCAGCCAGTACACCAGCCCGAGGGACAGAAGTCCGATCGGACCGTTAATGAAGAAGATCCAGTGCCATGACCAATTGTCGGTAATCCAGCCGCCGATCGTCGGCCCAACCGTTGGGGCCACGATGACAGCCACACCGTATAACGCGAAGGCTTGGGCGCGCTTTGTCTGCGGGAACGTGTCGGCAAGGATAGTCTGCTCGCTTGGTGCCATGCCGCCGCCGCCGAGACCCTGCAAGACCCTGAAAAAGATCAGAACCGGCAGGTTGGCGGCCAACCCACACAGCATCGAGGACACGGTGAAGAGTGCCACACACAGCATGTAAAAGCGCTTGCGTCCAATCGCGCTGGAGAGCCATCCGCTGAGCGGTAGAACCACAGCGGTGGATACGAGATAACTCGTGATGACCCACGTGCTTTCATCCACACCTGCGGCAAGACTTCCGGCGATATGACGGAGCGCGACGTTGGCAATCGAAGTATCGAGCACCGTCATGAAGGTCGCAATCGAGACCACGATGGCAATCAGCCAGGGGTTGTGCGCGCCGGCAGCGGATCGTGGGAGCGTTGCCTCCTCTTCGGCGTGTACGCCCTTCGCCGTCATCGGACCTTGACCGTCGGCTCAACCGACATGCCGGGGCCGATATACAGGTCAGGGCGCTTGTCGAAGGCGATCTTCACGGGAACGCGTTGCACCACCTTCACGTAGTTTCCGGTCGCGTTTTCGGGGGGTAGAAGGCTGAATGCCGCTCCGCTGCCGGCCTGAATGCTGTCCACGTGCCCATGGAAGGTGCGGCCAGGATATGCGTCGATTGAAATCGCTACCGGCTGACCCGGGCGCATAAGGTCAAGCTGAGTCTCCTTGAAGTTGGCGGTGACCCACATATTCACCGGCACGAACATGATGAGGGTCTGGCCGGGCTGCGCGAATGCGCCTTTCGCCGCCGTGATCTTTGTCACAAACCCATCGACGGGGGCTTTAATGACGGTGCGGGCGAGATTCGCTCCTGCTTCTTCTTGTTGTGCAACCGCCTTGTCTCGACCGGCGCGGGCAACCTGTTGCTGCGTCTTGAGAACGTGGATCTGCTTCGTCGCCGCCGTCTCATTTGCCACAGTCGCGTTATAAGCGGCCTGTCTCTCCATCAGGGCCGATGAGGTTTGCTGCGCTGCCTCCACTGTCCCCACGCCACGCGTTACCAAGTCCTGCGCCCTGGCGTTTTGCTCTTGTGCAAAGGTGAGGGCACCACGGGCCTCTGTCACCTCGCGCTTGGCCTGCTCGACCCGCGCTCGCTGCGCAGAGATCTGGGCTCCTATATTGGCAATCGTTGCGTCGGCTTGTTCGACCAGGGCCTTGGCTCCGTCGAATGCCGCACGGTAGTCGCGATCATCAATGCGGAACAGCGTACTGCCAGCGTTGACGTGCTGATTATCAGTTACAGGGACGGCAACGATCTCACCGGCCACCTGCGAGCTGATCGGAACAATGCGGGCGTCCACAAATGCATCGTCGGTCGACTCGTAGTTGCGCGCATGCAACCACCACAGGGTGCCGCTGACGAGGGCTGCGATGACGAAAAACCCAACGGCTATCGCAGCGAATGGGTGCCGTCTAAGGCTATTCCCGGTCGGTTGCATCCAACCATCGTCTCTTTGCTTCTCTGGCCGACGGCCACCGCGGACGCTCCGCTGCGAGGGTGCATCTGCGAGGGCATCGCAAGCCTTAGCGCGTTCTGTGAGACGTGCGGGCACGGGGCACCTGTGAGATGTGCCACGGCCGTGGACCCCGATCCGGAGATCCACAGCCGTGACAGGGTCGAGAGTAGGGAGGGGTGACGAACGCAGGGCCGGTGTAGAGGACGGCGGTCTCGGCAAGCCGATCGGCTACGGGGCCCCCGCAAGCCGTCTACTTCTTCATATCCTTCGCGGTCGATGCGTCCGCGGTTGTGACCCAACCCTCCCTGCAGCCGCGCTTAAACTCCTTCGAGGTGATTACGCCGTTATGGTTGGCATCAACCATTGCAAAATTCAGGACGTAAGGCGTCGCCTTGCCCCGCGACAGCGTATCGCCATGTGGCGAAGCCATCTTCCACACCTCATGGCATTCATGTTTTGCGAGCCGCGGACCCGGCTGCGTTGCGGCCTGTGCAGTGGTCCCGGCCATAGCGACCGAGGTCAGCAATGCGGCGCCTGTCAAGATTGTAAGCCTCATAGTTGTAACTCCTCGTGATTAGTATGTCGGGTCAATACGCCAGGCGCGGTGAGAACTGAAAGCCGACGAGGCGCATTACCGTTTGCCATATATGTCGCTCGGACCAAGGTTGCTTGCGCGATATTGCTTCCGATACAGTAATCTTGTGACAATTGGCAAAGGATGCCCCATCTATGGGAGATACACCCATGCCAGCCCGATAATGGTCGCGCCGAAGGCAAGAGCCACTGGGATGAGCGCGATCTCGATCAGCGCATCACGTCCCCGCATTTTCCCTGTGTATGTTGGGACCTCGCTCCGCAAGAACGTCCTGAAATTGACCCGCTTTTGGAACCAGCGTCGGTCTTTCATAATGCCGGCGGCCGCAATCAACAGAAGCGTGAAGAACATGATGAAGAATCCGGTCGCCACCGCGAGATCAAGGTCGACATGAGCGCCCCATGCGAAATAAAGCCAGCTAACGGCGACAAACCACAGGACAGCGACCAGACTAATTTGAAAGACCGCCGGGTGCACGCCCGTCGTGAAGTGCCGCGCTCCCGGACGCATCGTCTCGGGATCGCTGGTTTTTGATGTACCATCCTGAATAGAGTTCGACACTTGGTGTGACATGGCCGTGCTCCTCTGGAATGACCTCCGGTCGGCGACTTATGCGAGGCCTCGACGGTAGGCCGTTGGCGTCAAACCCGTGGTTTTTCGGAAAGTGGCCGTGAACGAGCTGGTCTCACTGAAGCCCAGGGATAGGCCGACTTCGGTCACGGACATGCTCGCGTCAGCGAGAAGTGACTTCGCCCTCTCAACGCGGCGAAATGTATGGTAGCGGTGAGGCGGCATCCCAAGCGACTGCTTGAACGCGCGGCAGAAATAGTAGGTACTCAGGCGCACAAGATCGGCAAGTGTCGCAAGCGGAATCTGCTCGCTCAGATGCTCGTCGATATAATCGACAATAATACGTTGCTGCCAAGGGGCGAGCCCGCCATGGACCCGTGGCGAAATGGGGGGGCGACCTCGCGCCAAGCGTACGATTTCGTGAGCCAGGACGAGACTGAGCGCATCGAAATAAAGCCGGTTGAAGGCGCTCGTTGAGTCGACGAGGGCGGCTAGTTTGAGTGCAGTCCCACATACCACCGCGTCTTCGAAGAACAGTCGCGGGCTTAGCACGCTCTCGTGCGGCGCCAAGACCGAACTCATGGGCGGTTGCGCTGGATCGAGATAGAAGTAGATCACGCGTGTCAGTGCGCGGGGCACCTGCCAGTCATCGTACCGATGGCCTGCGGGCACGAAGATCAGCTTGTGCTCGAAGTCCTTAAGGGAGGAGCGCGGTAAACCGTCGACGGAGGACTCTCCTGAAACCCGCGCGCCCCGTTCGAATAGGGCAAGCAGGTGGACGGGTGCCTCGAAGTGAAACTCGGTTCTTTCCCGCCGAATCGCCTGGACAACCTCGGCGCCCATGCCGGCCTGGATTACGCGGTGATGTTTGACAATATCGGGAGGAAAGACTTCAACTGCCGCGTCCGACGGCGTCTCCAGAGGAAAATGGTCCGCCTTAGAGTCGCGAACAGGATCAAGGCTGGTCCTAAGGGCTCGCGGGGGTGGTGGTGGTGCGTCGCTGCGCAGAACCCGAATTGAATCATTGCGCTGGGGGATAGCGTTGAGATTTGTCAGCATGACTCCGCCTCTTGCCACTTCTTGTTGACTGGCAATGTAGAAGGGCGGGGTCTTAGTATCTATCGTACGGAGGGTTGCTCGGCTGCTAGATTGGTTTAGCCGACTATACAAAGGTTTGCGTCACTTTGTCTTGGGGTCCGTGGCTGTATCGTCCACACCACTTATGTTTTGACCTAGGGCGGTCTCGATACATTCCACCAAGACGCTTCCGTCGAACGGTTTGGTCAGAAAGCCGATGGCGCCGTGTCTTATAGCGCGCGCCTCCATCTTTTCGTTGGGAAACGCCGTAATGAATATGGTCGGTTTCCGATACCCTTGCGCCGCGAGCAGTTCCTGCAGCTCGAGTCCATTCATCCCGGTCAATAGGACGTCGGATACGAGGCACGCGGCTTCGTCCTTCGAGGGAGAGTTCAAGAACTCTTCGGCAGACGAAAACGTTCGCGCGACATATCCAAGCGACATGACAAGGCTCTCCGTGGCCACTCGCACGGACTTATCGTCGTCGATGATTGCGATTACGGGCACTTGCGATTCTACTCGTCCTCATTGCGACGTCATCGGATATCCACGCTCCACCGCAGACATAATATCGTTACAATGCGCCCTCGGGGTGCGTCGGAAAAGACATACTTAGGTCTTATAGCGGGGGGTGGCGGATCCCAAGTCTCTCAGCCATTCGGACCAGTTCCGCCAGAGACTTCGCTTTCATCTTTCGCATGAGATGACCGCGATGAATCTTCACCGTGATTTCGCTAACGCCCAACTTCCCGGCAATCTGCTTGTTCATGAGTCCGGCGGTGACAAAGCTCATCACTTCCCGCTCGCGCGGTGTTAGGGAACCGAAACGATTCTGAAGATTGCGATTCTCTCGTTGCTCCTCTCGCCGCCGGCGGTCTCTTTCGATTGCAGTTGAGACGGCATCGAGAAGTTCCTGATCGCGAAAAGGCTTCGTCAAGAAATCAACGGCCCCAGCCTTCATCGCCTTTACCGACATCGGGATATCGCCATATCCCGTTATGAAGATGATCGGCACATGAATGCTGGCCTTGGCGAGCTCGGCTTGAAAGTCGAGACCGCTTACCCTGGGGAGCCTGATGTCGAGGATGATACAGCTTGGAACATCGGGAAGTGCGCTCTGCATCAATCCCTGGGCAGAATCGAACAGTGCGACCTGAAGGCCGACCGATTGCAGGAGGCTCTTCAGGGCCTCCCGCATGGCGCTGTCGTCGTCGACGACAAAGACGATTGGCTCTTCAGCGTGCCCCGACTGCCGCGTCACGACGCGTCCTCTCGGTATGCGCGCAGGGCGAATTGCAGGTTCGCCCCGTGATCCATGTTCTGGCTAGCCCAAATCTGTCCATCATGCCCCTCAATAATCGAGCGGCAAATCGACAGACCCATTCCCATACCATCTGATTTCGTGCTGAAGAACGGACTGAAGAGGCGATCGGCGTCTTCGGGGTTGATGCCATGCCCCGTATCCTGCACGGCCACTACAACCTGACCATCCTCACTCAGGAACGTGCGGACCAGAACGCGGCACGGACGGTCGGTCACGTCAGACGTGGCCTCGATGGCATTCATAACGAGATTGAGCACCACCTGTTGGAGCTGGACCCGGTCACCGAGCACCGCCGGCAGATCTGAATCGGCTTCAATCAGTAAAGAAACATTGTGGTCGAGCGCCTCACGCTGAACGAGAGGGAGCACGTCGTTTATGACCTGATTGATGTCGAGCGGGATCCTTTCCGCTTCGCCCTTTGCCGAAAGGATGCGAAGCCGCTTTATCACCTCGCTCGCACGAATGCCCTCATTAATGATGCGCTCGATAGCGTGACGCGCTTCTTCCAGTTGCGGCGTTGAACGACCAAGCCAGCGGAGGCCGGCCTCACCATTGGCGACAACTGCCGCGAGTGGTTGATTGACCTCGTGCGCTATAGAGGCAACGAGCTCGCCGAGTGTCATAATCCGTGTGACGTGGGCAAGCTCCGATTGCGTCCGCTGTAAGGTATCCTCGGCCTGTGTACGTGCGGTGATGTCGTTGTTCGTCTCGACAATTGCCACGGGATCGCCGCGGTGGTCGCGCTGAAGAGACCAGCGGCTTGCAACATTAAGCTGTACCCCGTCTCGCCGTGTATGGAGAACCTCTCCCTCCCACCGTCCAGTACGAAGCATCTCGGCTTTTAGCTCCTCGAGGGGTGCTGGAAAGACCGTTTGCAGTAATCTGTGGGAGACCTTGCCGACGGCTTGGTCCCCCGGCCAGCCATACAATCGCTCGGCTCCTTGGTTCCAATAGGCGACGACGTCGTTCATGTCGCGAACGACAATCCCATCATGAACAACGTCGAGGAGGTGTGCTTGCTCCACCAATGCGCGGTCGGCCAACTGGTTCCTCAGAGCAAGATAGGTCGTGACGCTAATAGCGATGAGGCTTGCAAAGAGGTTGACGAAGGCAACGAGGGATAACTCTTCGTGGTCGTGCATGGCGGCGCTGGCAATGGCCAAAAGGATGCAACCGGCCGCGACCAAGACGACACCGCGCGTGTCGAGAATCTTTACGACAAGCAACACGACGGCGGCGTAGAGCGGCGCAACCGAAATCTCCGGATGCGTAATTGAGTCGACCCCGAAGATCGCGGCTGCGACGACAGCCGCGGCGACAGCGGGGAGAATTGCGAAATGGGATTGTTTCGGTGTTGGCAATCGGTATTGCATTTAAGGTGGCTCTCTTCTCCTCCCTATGAACAGATTGACCTTAGAAACTATAGCATGGCACGGGCCTCTATTCCGGCCCAGAAGATGCGCCGGAGAGGGGAACCTCCCCCAGGATGCTGGCTCTCGCCGGGGGGGGGCCGAAACTCCGTAGCCCGGCGGATCAGTTTGCCGGCCTCTTAATGCGGGCGCATGCATCATCTGCGCCCGGATATTTCGGGTTTCCGCGGAGTGGTCTCAGTTTCGGGGGAGGGCAGAGCCTGAGAATCAGGTTGACAAATGTCAGGATATGGGTCGAACGGTTGGAAAAACGGGCGGCAGCTGGAAGTCAACGGCCGTCCCGACCAGTGTCGGGACGGCATGTGTGCTAGGATTGAATTAGTTGGTTACCCTCTTGACTTGCTTCGTATTGGATTGAGAAGAAGCGAAGTCGAAGATTTTCCGCCAATTCCAGTTCGAGGCGTGCTTCGCCGTGGTCTCCTCCGGCAGCGCAAAGAGAGCAATCGCATCGCCCCGCGGGTAGTTGAGCTGGAAGTTACCACCGGCCGCGACCGCAATGTACTGCCGCCCATTGACCTCGTAACTGATCGGAGGCGCATTCACGCCGGCGCCGAGGTTGTAGCGCCAGACTTTCTGGCCGGTCTTGGCATTGAAGGCATCGAACCAGCCATCACCTTCGCCGGTGAAGACGAGGTCGCCGCCTGTCGCCAATGCTCCGCCGATCAGCGGCTGCGGCGCCTTGTACTGCCAATCGATCTTTCCGGTATCGACATTAACGGCGCTGAACGTGCCGTCCTGTACGCCGTTGTTCTTGACGTTCACGAACGTGCTGCCAAGCCGCATCGTACCCGGGACAGTCTCCGTACTTCCGTCCGACGTGAATTTCATGAGCTGGTCCATGGCTGGCACATATACGTCATCTGTCTTCGGTGAGTAGGCCGGAGGCGTCCATTCGGCGCCGCCATTGGCGCCCGGAAGAATATCGACACCATCCTTCGTCGGCGCCTTGAACATGTTGCTGTTCATCTTGACGAAGGGTTCCGACTTGCGGATCAGCTTGCCGTTCTCTCGGTTTACAATGAAATACCAGCCAACCTTGCCCGCTTCTCCGGCAGCCGGAACGGTATTTCCCTTGTCGTCTTTGGTGTCGAAGAGCATGACGTTGCTGACGGCGTCATAGTCCCAGACGTCGTGCTTCACCTCCTGATAATGCCAGGCCAGCTTGCCGGTCTTGGCGTCTAGCGCGACGATGGAATCGGTGTAGAGATTGTCACCTTTGCGGCTTTCGCCATCGAGATCAGGGTTGGGATTTCCGACGGCGAAAATGATAAGACCGCGCTTTGTGTCGATTGCCGGCGTTGTCCACACCATGCCGCCGCCGGTCTTCCAGGAATCACCTTCGAACGTGTTCGGGTCTGTGGAATCCCAACGCCAGACCTGTTTTCCAGTCTTGGCATCATAGGCGGCAACAAAGCCGCGCAGTGGCCATTCGCCGCCCGAACTTCCGACGATGACCATTCCGTCATAGATTTGTGGGGTCATGGTCTCTGAATAGCCGGCCTGCGGATCGGCGATGTTGGTCTGCCAGACCTTTGTCCCGTCTTTGGCGTTGAGGGCCAGGAGGTTGGCATCGCTCGTAGCCACATAGAGATTGCCGTAGCCGGCCGACACGCCCCGATTGACGGGACCGCAACACAGCTTTTGCGTGCCCACATCATACGTCGTTTCCCAAATGCGGGCGCCAGTTGCCGCATTGTAGGCGATGATTTTCATCTTGTTGTTCACTATGGGCGTCGTCGCGTACATCACGCCGTCGATAACCAGAGGCGTTGTCTCGAAGCTTGCGGTCATGCCCGTCTGGATTAGCGCTGCGGGCACCAGAGAGCCGATGTTGTGAGTGTTAATCTGAGACAAAGGTGAATAGCGTTGGTTGCTGTAGTCCCTGCCATGCAGAAGCCAATCTTTTGGGTCGTCAGTGGCCGACCTCATAGCCTGATCGCTGACATCGACGTTGGCGCTCGACGGAACAGACTTGCTTCCCGGGCTCGAAACGAGGTCGCTGGCTTGTTCCTCGGTGCTACTAGCAGTCTGGGCAAGGACCGACTGAGCCGAGGTGCACATAAGAATTGCAACAGCCCCGCCGATCGCAAGCCGTCGTGAAGTGCTGCGGGATGAAGTTGATGGCTTATATAACATTTCCTGTCTCCTGTGCTTTGCGTAAGTTTTTCGTGGGGCGGGTTATTTCCGGGCTTGGCTGCTGCCGGGATAGGGCAAAAGAACGACCTGACTCAACGTGTCTTTGCTGAGTCGAGTTTGGCCGGACGGATAGCCGTTCTTCGAAAGGATGTAAGCCAGCACCCGCAGATATTGATCCTCGGTGAGGCTTCCGGGATCGTCTGCCGGCATTTGCTTCGAGATGAAGCCATAAAGTTGGGATGCGGACATCTTGCTGAATTGCAGTGACTTGGCGAACGCTGGACCAGCCAACGCCGGTCCGGCTTGGCCTTGCAGGTCGGACCCGTGACAGCTGGAGCAGGACTGGTTGAAAATCTTTTGTCCCGCCATGCCCTGCGCCGAAGTGTAATCTCCCGTCCCGGCTGCGAGCGCGCCCGGCACGGTGAATGGCAACACCGCTATGACCGCGCAAAACGGGAGACAGACAAGGCGCCGAGGGAAAGGTTGCTTGCTTACTGATGTGGCGATCGACCGCACCGCAGCGTGGGCATGGATGTTCGTACTGGCCATGCCGATTAAGTAGTTGACAGCGCGCGCACCGACTGTGTTGCGATTGCTGTGATCGGTCCGGTTTTGCCGCAATAGGTTGGCCCGGTCACACCGCAATAGAAGTCAGGCCGAAGACGTCCGTACAGGCGGCAGGCGCTGCCGATTACAGTCACCGCAAGAGCAACCCATCGAGGGCAAAAACCCAAAAGCCGAGTGGCGCGAGGAGGACTAATCTTGAGGATGTCGAATAAGCAGGTGCGAGCCTAAGCAGTTAACGTCTGTGCCCCTGGCTTGGTCACGGCGATAGGTGAAACCCATCCCTCTCCCCTTCTCGGATGGTTTCACTTCGGACACAGACGGAGAGCCGGTGGCATTGCCACCAGCCCATCCGTTTGGCGCGTTGGTCGCGGAATTCGATGGAAATGAACACAAGGAGAATTGGGATAAAGCGCACCACGGGAACGGATGTCGTGCTCGTTCTCAATGCGGGCTCGTCCAGCATCA
>Ga0307444_1000816_pt1 | contig 14022 bp, 12 predicted proteins | sample SalMarSW160340MG_FD_202145 | JGI IMG/M metagenome (GOLD analysis project Ga0307444, IMG submission 202145) | Salt marsh sediment microbial communities from the Plum Island Ecosystem LTER, Massachusetts, United States - SW1603-40 | ecosystem: Environmental > Aquatic > Marine > Intertidal zone >... | reverse complement strand
TAGATATTTTAAAGAATTTTCTCAGCTGCTGATGATATTCCGGGCTGAGTTTTTGCTGATAGAGAACCTTGTAAGCATTGTCAGGGACATGTGCTTGCAGAGCCCATTTTTTTGCCCCTTCAATAGTTTTGCCAATTTGATGGATCGCGTCTTCATCGATGATACCGGGCACACATGTCGTTCTAAATTCATAGTCTGTATCACCGTTCATAAGTATTTTTATGGATTTTTTTATTCTTTCCAGATCGACATGTTTACCGGTTGCGATATTATATCTTTCATCAACAGGTGATTTAATATCCATCGCAACATAATCGACGAGCGTACTGTCGATCAACTTCTCCAAAATTTCAGGGAAGGCACCGTTTGTATCAATTTTGACCAGAAGATCGAGTTCCTTTATTTTTTTGCATAACTGGGCAGCTTCTTGTCCACTGCATAAGGGCTCTCCGCCGGTCAGCACGACACCGTCTACCCATCCTTTTTTTGCCAGCAATTTTTCTTTGATTTGTTTCCATTCGATGATCGGAAATTTATCCGGGTTAATAATGAGATCCCAATTCTGACAGAACGGGCACATGAAATTACATTTGTCAAAGAAAACCACCGATGAAATTTTGCCATCCCAGTCGACAAGCGATGTTTCAATAAATCCGCGGATCATTGTTCGATCTCCTCGAGGATTTTTTGTATAACATCCGGTATACTGGCCAGTACTTCATCAGTGCAGTCTTCGCTGAATGTGTTATTGTCTTTGATCTCTACTGCATAAACAAATATCTGGCCGGGCATTTTATAGCCGAATTGCAGGCCTATCCTGAGTGCCGATATAAAATCAATACCGTGTGATGCAGTGAGTGAAGGCCTTGTTTCCATCGGGTCTATTTTTATCTTAAGGATGTCACCGGGGTTTCCATTTTCTGTTTTAATAGAATCGATCAAGATGACCTTGTCAAAACCCATTATTTCATCGAGCATAGCCAGGCCATCGATACTGCCGGATCTTATAATGGTTTTCTCATTTGAACATTCTTCTTTCAGCATTTCGGCGATTTTCAAACCGATCGTATCATCGCAGCGAAAAGGATTTCCCATACCATATATGAGTATTTTTTTCATAGGAGATAAATATTCATGGCGCTTTTTAGTTTTATTTTAAAATAATGGGAGGAGCTTTGAGCTCCTCCCATTATTCGTATTATTTGTCCATTAAAAACAATGTTCTGCTATTTGTTAAACAGTCCTTAATGATTTGACTATTTCCTTATCAGTATTGTAAATGTCGACCTGTAATGGGACGTGTCCGTTGATCGTATGCGTTGCGCAGGCAAGGCATGGGTCATAAGCACGGAAAGCCATTTCAACCATGTTGAGGAGTCCGTCATTGACCTTACCGCCTTTGATCAGATTCCTGGCAGCCTTTTCAACCGACATATTGATCGCCGCAGAGTTATTAACCGTTGCAACGATCAAATTGGCTTTGGTGAGCACGCCGTTTTCATCGGTTTCATAGTGATGGAATAAGGTACCGCGTGGAGCTTCGATCACACCGATACCTTGCTTTGGCGTCTGAAAATCCATATTGCGAACATTAGGATCGAGTATTTGTGGATCATTAATGAGCTTTACCATTGCTTCGGCTGCTTGCATAGCTTCGATCAAGCGAGCCCAATGTGTTGCAAGGGTATTGTGCGCAGGCTTGCCGCCCAGTGTTTCATAGAATTTTTCATAGTACTCCTGGGCGAGTGGTGTTGCCATCCCGTCTGAGGCGTTCAAGCGACCCAGCGGTGCAACCCGGTAGACCCCGCTGTCTTTACCATCAACAAAGCCTTTCCAGCCGACATTCTTGAGATAAGGGAATTTAATATAGGTCCAGGATTCGACACCTTCAGAAATGTGATCGAGGTAGTCTTTGACCTTGAATTTGGCAAATTCTTTGCCGTCAGGATCAACAACCCTTATCCATCCGTCGTAGAAATCCACTTTATTATTATCGTCGACCAGACCCATATAGTAAGTTTTATGCTTATAGATATCACCGACAATGAGGTCGACATATGTTTTGTTTGCCAGTACGATATCTTCGAATGCCTTGAGACTGAACTTGGCGAACTCGACACTGTCTTGGGCTGTCTTTTTGAATTCTTGCTGCATTTCTTTGGTCATTGGTTTTGAAACGCCGCCCGGTAAACAGTGTACTGGGTGTACAACACGACCGCCCATTGTCTGGATGATATTTCTTGTACGTTTTCTTATATCGATTACTTTTTTACCGATCTCAACACCGACTTTACCGATCACACCCAGGATATTACGTTCTGCTTTTGGCGCGTCAGGGCCGACTATGAAATCAGGTCCGCCAAGAAAATAGAAGTGGAGATTGTGATCCTCAAACATGAATGCATTATAGACGAACTTTCTGATTTTCAGCGCGGCCGGGGGAGGTTCTACACCATAAAGGTCATCGAGTGTTTTCCCGGAACATGTATGGTGCGTGGTTGGACAAACGCCGCAAATCGTTTCAGTAATACGGGGCATTTCTTCGGCAAGTCGACCTACTGCAAATCTTTCGTAACCACGGAGTTCGGGAACCTGCAAGCAAGCATGTGCCACATCACCTTTATCATCGAGAAATATCTCAATCCTGCCATGTCCTTCTAAACGAGTGATTGGATCTATTTTGATTTCCTTATACATGCTAAACCCCCTGTTTTCTTTTCAAGATTGAACTTGGTAAAGAATACATGTAGAACAGACCTATTGGATCGAGAACTGATTCAGCGACCTTTTCGATTTCCTTTACATCATCGATATCAATGATCGAGGCGAGACTCGAGAGGAATTTCGCACCCATATCCTTGACTTCCTTGGTTGGCCCGAAACAGCCACGGCATGGCATATTCGCATTGATACAGCGTTCACCGCAGCCACCTCTTGTTGCCGGTCCAAGACAAATGATACCTTCAGCAAGGAAACACTTCTCAGGATCTGCTTTTACCATTGAGATCCTCTTGATGTCTTTGATAGCCAGGGTATCGGGTTTCGATTTATTGCGTTCACAAGTTTCACATAAGGCTTTATCGACGGTAAGTACTGAGCCCTTTGGTGGTAGCTTGCCTTCAAGTATCGCAGTAATACCCTGCATAATAAGATCAGGTGGTGGTGCACAGCCAGGAAGATAATAATCAACATCAATTGTCTGATCGAGCGTTTTTACAGTATCATAAAACTCAGGTAAAGTCAGTTTACCGTATGGTGTTTCAGTGACGGTCTGTGGATAAATACCTTTGGGATTAGCTGTCGTGTGGGTGAGCTTGTAGGCAGTCTCAAATATCTCTTTTCTATTTGAGACATTTGCCAGACCCGGGATACCTCCGAGATGAGCACAAGATCCAAAAGCGATGACGATTTGTGATTTTTTACGCAGCAATTTAACCATCTCTTCTTGTTCTTCGGTTCGGATCGCACCGTTTATAAAACTCACCGCAAAAGATTTATCTTGCATAGCCTCAACATCTGAACGTTTGAAATCCATAGCTACCGGCCAAAATCTGATGTCAACTGCTTCAACGACCTTTAAAATGTCCTCTGCAAGATCGACAACGGCTTCTTCGCATCCGCCGCAAGAGGCACACCAGTAAAATGCGACTAATGGCTTCGCCATCTAATTCCTCCTTTCAAGGATACGAACTAACATTAATTTGTTGGATACATGATATTATCTATCACCATTTATATTACCTTATATTATATATAAAAACGCTTGAATGTCAATACCCATATAACCGCTGAATTGGCGTAGTTTGAACGAAATATAGGGTCGAATGGGCGGTTTTTTGTGAGCTGTTTGTCACTATTCCGGGAAGATTTTACCGGGATTTAGGATATTATTAGGATCAAAGATCTTCTTGATGGATCTCATGATCATGATCTGCCGGGGATCGAGAGCCATTTCAAGGTATTTGATCTTGGATAGACCTATGCCATGTTCAGCGGTGATAGTACCTCCCAGTGATAAGGTGATTTTATACATACCCCGGCGCATTTCGTCTATCTTGTCTAATTCAGTGACGTCTTTTATCGTTTTTTCACTACGCGAAGGTTTCTTGTTCTCGGCAGGCATAAGCCCGACATCAGCATGGATATTGCCGTCACCAAGATGGCCGAATGCATAGAGATTTGCTCCATATTGTTCAATATACTGCTTGAGCCGGGTTATCAATTCAGGGATCTTGTCTTTCGGCACAACGAGATCTTCACGTGCCAGAGGTTTTGCCTGGTCTTTTAATGCATCACCCGCCTTTTTACGCGGTTCCCAGATCTTTTCTTTGTCTTTGGCACTTTCTCCGACAAAGACATCGAGCGCGCCATTTTTTAAAGCGATATTCCCTATCTGATCATAGTGTTTAGATAAGAGTTCTTTGTTATCCCCATCGAGTTCGACAATGACGTGTCCCTCAGCTTCGGCAAAAGGGAGCTTACGTTTGAGGTATTTTTCCACCATTCGATATACATCACCGGTCATGAATTCGATAGCCGCTGGCATTAAACCTGTCTGTAACACATCTATTGCGAAACTGACGGAATCTTCCACGCACTTAAAAGGGATGAGCAGGTCGATTATCACCGTTGGCAAGGGCAGGACTTTCAGGGTTGCTTCAGTTATGATAGCAAGCGTACCCTCAGAACCAATGATAAGGTCGATCACATCATAACCTGTAACATTTTTTAAAAGTTTGCCGCCATATTTCTGAACTGTGCCATCTGCTAGTACAACTTCGATACCGAGCACATAATTTTTTGTAACACCGTATTTCATGGCGCGCGGTCCACCGGCACATTCCGCGATATTACCTCCGATCATGCATGAATCGAGACTGACCGGGTCAGGTGGAAAGAAAAGACCTTGCTTGGCGAGTTCAATCCCGAGCTGTTCAGTTATTATCCCTGGTTCAACCGTAACCATCATGTTTTTTTTATCTATTTCTTTGATCTTATTCATATTCTCAAGGGAAAGAACGATACCGCCTTTTATCGGCACAGCACCAGCTGATAGACTAGTACCGCCACTCCTTGGTGTTACCGGGATCATATTCGCATTCGCCATCTTCATTATTTCGGAGACCTGCTGTGTCGACATCGGTTTAACGACGACTTCCGGCATTGAACTGTATAATGGTGTTTCATCATGCGTGTAGTTTTCTAAAGCTTCCTTATCGACAATAATATTTGTTTTTCCAACGATATTTTTCAGGGAGTCTATTATGTTTTCAGTCATCTTATTATAGCCCATGAACATTTATTATAGTCATTTTTAGAGAATTTTCAACTATACAAAATCGCTGTAGAATCTTGCCATTGACAGCATGCCGTGGATAAGTAGAATATATTTGGAGGTTTCCTACTCTTGGAGATTTCATGGATATTTTCATAGATGACGGACAAAATGCAAGACGATGCGGTTATGCAGTGGTTGTTATTCTATTATCATTTATAGCAGTTTTACCTTCAAGTGCACAAATAATATCAGGAGATGACAATAAGGCTCTATCTCAATTATTTTATGACCCTGATAGTCTGCCCGTATACGGCTGCAATATTATTAATTCATTTCCGCATGACAGCAATGCCTTTACTCAAGGTTTGATCTATGAGAATAACGCGCTTTACGAAGGCACAGGACTTTATGCTCAATCTACTTTACGCAAAGTTGAATTAACAACCGGTGCAATATTGAAAATACACTATCTTGATAATAGTTATTTCGGGGAAGGCATAACGATGTGGCATGATACGATAATACAGATAACCTGGCGCGAGCACACTGGTTATGTATATATTGAACAGGCTACATTTCAGGTGATCGACAGTTTCGGTTATAGCACTGAAGGTTGGGGATTGACCCATGACGACACGTGTCTTATTATGAGTGATGGGACTTCCAGGATTTACTATCTTGACCCTCAAAATTATGTTGAGGTCGGTCATATTGACGTTGAAGCTGAGGGGATCCCGGTCGTTTATTTAAACGAATTAGAGTATATTCAGGGGAATATCTATGCAAATGTCTGGTACTGTGATTCAATAGCTATTATCGATCCTCAGACTGGTCATGTAACCGCTTGGCTAGACTTATCAGCATTGAGCTCAGGACAGCCAAATGTACTGAACGGTATTGCCTATGATGGTGATGATGTACGTCTGTTCGTGACCGGTAAGCTGTGGCCGACGCTTTTTGAGATCGAAGTCGACCCCTTGAATTATCCGCCAGAGATAATCGCATTTTCTCCGCCATCACCGTGTTATATAAATATCGATAGTGTTCTTGTGCTGACGGTTATGGTACAGGATCCTGATCCCCAGGATTCCCTGTTTTATACCTGGAGCGTTAATGGAGTTATTGATACAATAGCTCATGATACGAGTTATTGTTACTCAAGTTCATCGGCAAGGACCGATACCGTGATGTTCAGAGTCGATGACGGTATGTTTTGCGATTCAATAGTATGGGTCGTTATCGTTTCAGACCCCGGGGTCGTTGCTGAGAAATCTGATCATATGACCAGTTCAGGAGTATTTTTATCATGTTATCCTAATCCCTTTTCAAAATCGATCGTGATCGACTTTAGCACAGGGCTGAGCACAGAAACCACAGAGCTGAAGATCTATGATGCAACCGGTAGAGTCGTTAGAGATTTTTCACTGTCCAGGGCTTATTCCCTAGTGCCTACTGTAATTCAGTGGGATGGTGCTGGCCAATTTGGTCTTCCAGTTCCAGCCGGTATTTATTTTGTTGTCCTTAAAGCAGAAAAACTCCGGGTCATAGAAAAAGTAGTCTTTTTATACTAACATTGCTGGATTTACCATTGGCAGACGTTCTCAATCAGATGAAGAAAGTGCCAGATCTATATAAAAGGAGATAAAGCTATGGATAACAAAGGCATGCCTTCGCACCATGGTGTAAAGGAAGACCGAATCAAGCAGTATCCGAACGAGACGATGCGAATTTTGAATGAACGTGCTAGTTGCCGGCAATTTTCCGATAGGAGTATTGAGCCAGAGACCCTTGAACAGATACTCGAAGCAGGTGTTCATTCACCGACCGGCGGTAACCTTCAACCGTATTCAATAATAAAAATCGAGAATGCAGAAAAAAGGCAGAAGCTCGCTGATATGTGCGGTCAAAAATTCATTGGCGATGCACCGGTCAATTTGCTTTTTTGTATTGATTGGCACCGTCTCAGACGATGGTCAGAGATTGAAAAGGCGCCATTTAGTGCGATGTGTTCTTTCCGCCATTTCTGGATATCATTCCAGGATACTATAATATGCGCGCAGAATATTTGCACAGCAGCGGACGCGCTCGGTCTGGGATCTGTATATATCGGTACAATAATGGAATTCTTTAAAGAAATAAAAGATATGTTCAGATTTCCAAAAGGCGTCTTCCCGGTTGTTTTGCTGTGTCTTGGTTATGCTAAAACCAGTCCTTTTGTACGGCGAAAACTGGGTGTTAGAACGGTCGTTCATAGTGAAGAATACCATGAATTGAGCGACAGTGATTTGACCTCGGTCTTTAATGAAAAATATCCCAATATAAGGATCGAGATAACCGATAAAAGATTGGCGAGGATCGAAGAAGTCTGCAATATCGTGCATGGTCATGCGTTTTCTAAAGAATGCCTCAATAGGATCCAGGAAAATGGTTATATAAATGCTGCGCAGCGCTATTTTGGTCTTCATTATTGTGCTGATGTTATGCCCGAGGGCAACGACGATTTTCTGAAGATCATGGAGGAGTACGGTTTTCACTGGTTTAAAAAATATCGACCACACAAGGAGGAATAAATGAGCCGTGTTAAACTCGATCTGCCTGAGGATTTCAGATTCTCTACAGAATTAGCCGTACGCATCGGCGATATCAATTATGGGGGTCACCTGGGTAATGATTCGGTTCTATCCATGGTTCATGAAGCAAGGGTCAGGTTCTTGAAACATTATGGATTTACTGAAGCAGATATCGATGGCACGGGTATTATAATGACCGATGCTGTTATTATCTACAAGGCAGAAGGTTTTTATGGTAATATCTTGAGGATCGAAGTGGATGTCAGCGATCTGAGTAAGGTCGGTTGTGATTTTATTTTCAGATTAACTGATAAAGAAAAAGGTTCTGAGATCGCTCGTGCCAAAACCGGTGTGGTTTTTTTCGACTATGAGCGGAGAAGAATAATGCCTGTGCCGGAAAAATTCAAAAATCTTTTTTATGACCGTAGCGATTAAATTATCGGATTCGATAATATGAAAGATGATATCCAAAAACCATTGTTAAAAATAGCATTTGCGGGTATCGTGGTAATTTTCTGCATAATACGGGTTTTCAACCTGGCGGCTGATGTGCCGGCGCGTATTACCTGGTCTTCCGAGATCTATGGGGATGAGGGATTGTATGTGCGCAATGCTGTTGCCAAGGCAGTTACAGGTAATTGGTTATTGTCAATGGAGAGTAATCCAATCGTCGTCATGCCCGTTTTTCAATTCATTGAGTATGCGTTCTTTAAAATAATGGGGATAAATCTCTGTAGTGCCAGATTTGCCGGGGTATTATTCTTCACAGGTACGATGTTTTTTCTTTATCTTATTTACCGTCGTTTTACCAGTAGCATAATGAGTTTCGGTATTTTGGCGCTTGTTTCGTGCAATCATCTTCTATTTGTCTACAGCCGTTTAGCATTGAATGAGAATCTTATGTTGCTGCTTACGGTCATTGCTTTTTACTTGAGTTTTGTTTACCACAAGCATTCTATATTAACACTGGTCATGCCGTTTGTGATCTTTCTTGCTGTATTGGCGAAGATCTCTGCTTTATCAATCTGGATACCAGTGATCTTTGTGATATTGTATGGTGATAATGATTTCTGCATAACCTCCCAAAAGCTCAAGCGTATCGGTTTATCCTTTCTCTTCTTTTTTGTTCTGTGTATTTTTTATGTAATTCTGGTGATAAACCCGTATCGTAATTATGGCGGTTATTATCTTGCGATTGTTCCGATTTTCCCGGATTCTATGCACGGCATTTATTCTGTTATTTATGCAGTATTTAAAATCTTAAGGAATGGTTATTTGATAATGCATGGTATTTACTGTATCGGATATATCGCCGGGATTATCGGTATCGTCGGGGTGTTTTTTTTAAAGAGACTGCCATATCGCCGACTACTGATCGCATTTGCCCTCTGGGTCATTGTCTACGCGATCGCTGGAGCGATCGGCGGTGGTTATAACCCGCCCCGTTATTACATCTTTACGATCATCCCGTTGATATCGATCATGGGTTTTCTGATAAGTAATTTATGGTCTTCGTTATCAAAATATGTTAACATCGTTAGGATCTTTTTTATTTTGATACTATCGAGCTATGTTGTACTGAATGCCGGTCGAACGATCGTCTATATTATTCATCCTGAATGGTCATTTGTCAGAATGGCAGAGGATATCAGCCAGACAATCAGAGATACCCAGGAAAAACCGGTCATAATCACTGATATCGTTGATACGTTTGCTTTAGCTTCAGGTATGCTGGTATTAAATATGGAGACCGGTCCGGCTGACAAGTACTTGAAATTAGAACGGTACAAACCGAGTTTTCTGATCACCCTCGGTTCGATTACTGATCATGGAGAAAATTACCAGTATATTACAGATTATGCTGAGCTTAGACTGCTGAAGAGATACGATGTCTTTCACAACCACCATAATGGTAAACCCGTTTACTTTTACCAATTGATCCGTTAAAGTGACGAGTCATGGGGCTTGACTACTTATTCTTTATAGTTAGTATATTCAGGAAATTTGGAGGAGATCGACGATGAAAAAAATATCACTCAATGAGGAAATGAAAAAAATTATCCATGATATCGGCGAAGTAGGCGGCTATCTTTGGCAACGGGGTTGGGCAGAAGGGAATGCTGGTAATATCTCCGTAGATATAACAGATATGGTCGAGAAAAGAGGGCAAGTTTTTGACGCATACCCCAAGGTGGAAAGACCAATAGGCGAACCGATATGTGGGGGGCGTTGTTTTCTAATGACCTCTGCTGGTTCACGTATGCATGAGCTTAAAGATTATCCTGAGGAGAAAATGATCGTATTCTATATCACAGACGAGCTAGATGGATACCATGTACTCTGGGGTGGTCAGGGAAGCGGGTCAAATCCGACAACAGAATTTGTCTCTCATCTGAAGATTCACAGTTTCCTTTTTGAAAATAATCCGGACCAGAAAGCTGTTGTCCACACACATCCGCATCATTTGGTCGCCCTTACCCATATCGAATTATATGATCAAGAAGAAGCGATCAATCGATTACTCTGGTCAATACATCCGGAGCTCAAGATGTTTTTACCTGAGGGTGTTGGTTTAGCTCCATATCGCTGTCCGGGTACTGCGGACCTGGCCGAGGTGACTATAACTGCTTTAAAAAAACACCGTGTTGTATTGTGGGAAAAACACGGTTGTCTGGCAACGGGGATCGATATTTTTGATGCCTTTGATCTGGTGGATATTGTAAATAAAGCTGCCCAGATATTCTTATTATGCAGATCTGCGGGTTATGAAGTCCAGGGTTTGAGCGAAAACCAGATCAAGGAATTGAAAGACCGTTTTCTTGCGACCTGAAGACTTTCATCATGAGGAGAAAAAAATGAGTGATGAGGTTTTTGAGCGTCTTGCGCAAGCTTTGGATGACCTGCCGAACGGATTTCCCAGAACCTCTTCGAATGTTGAAATAGCACTGCTCAAGAAAATCTTTTCAAGAGAAGAAGCAGAAATCGCATCGTGTCTTACCGGCAAGATGGAGAATGCGGCGGTAATCGCCGAGCGTATCGGTTTGGAAGAAGATCTCGTACAGAAAAGACTAATCGCCCTTGCGAAACGTGGTTTTATCTGGCTTTCAAAGAGAGATCACAAACTGCGATTTAGATTAGCTCCGTTTGTCGTGGGTATTTATGAGGCATTTCTTCTGGATATGGACCATGAGGCAGCGCATCTTTTTGAGGAGTATATGGCTGAAGGCGGCGCTGCCGGGATCATGAAACCCCAACCCGCTTTGCATCGGGTTGTTCCGGCTCACGGTACGGTGAAATCTGAACATATCATGCCGTATGATGATATCAGGGCGATGTTGAATGCGGCAAGATCATTTCGCGTACAGGACTGTATTTGTCGTGTGCAGCAGGATCTACTGGGTGATCGCAAATGCACTTTCCCGGTTAAGATGTGTTTGATTTTCTCACCGGTCGAGCGTCCTGCACATCCAGATAAGATATCCAAAGAAGAAGCCCTGGCACTGCTCGATAAAGCAGAGGAAGTGGGTCTGGTCCATACCGTGAGCAATGTCGTAAAGGATATTTTCTACGTGTGTAATTGTTGCGGTTGCTGCTGCGGTATATTACGCGGTATAACTGATTGGGGGATTGAAGAGTCGATTGCTTATGCAAATTATTACGCAAAAGTAAATCCTGACGAATGTACCGATTGCGGGACATGTATTGAAAGGTGTCAGGTCAACGCGATACAGGAACAGGATGGAGTAGCTGTGGTACAGCGAGAAAGATGTATCGGCTGTGGATTGTGCGTTACCGGTTGTACTGCGGATGCGGTGCGGCTCATTAAAAAACCAGATGCCGAGATCGTTCACCCGCCCGAGGATTTTGCCGCCTGGGAAAAGCAACGACTGCGCAGCCGCGGTTTGACTGAACAAGGAAAGAACGATGTTTCTTGATATCCCAAAGCGTGTTCTTGAGCGTATGGACTATCTCGAGAAGCTTAACCATGAGCATCGTCATAACAAAACAGACAAGTGGCATAGATTGCGTCAAATCCCTCCGGAAACCGGAAAATTTCTTGCGTTACTTGCCGCCTGTGCACAGCCCGGGCAGTATCTGGAAATAGGGACGAGCGGCGGATACTCGGCACTCTGGATCACGTTGGCTTGTAGAGAACTCGATCGTAAGCTTACGACCTTTGAGATATTAAAGGAAAAGATCGAGATCGCCAGAGAAACTTTTCAGGCGGCTGGTATTGAGGATCTTGTTGAACTAATCGAAGGGGATGCGCGCGAATACCTTACCCAGTATAGTGGAGTATCGTTTTGTTTTCTCGATGCTGAAAAAAATGTGTATGAAGACTGTTATGAAATAGTGATACCGAATATGGTCTCGGGCGGTATCCTGGTCGCGGATAATGTCATCAGTCACAAAGATGTCCTGGAGGGTATGGTAAAGCATGTATTCGATGATGAACGGGTTGATGCGTTGGTCGTACCGATAGGAAGCGGCGAGCTTGTATGCAGGAAGATCTGATCAGACTATTGCAGGTGATAACTGAAGAACAACTGGAAGATATAAAAATACTATTCAAAGAATACGAACAATCTCTGGATTTTAAGCTGCATTTTCAGGATTTCAACGATGAGTTTGCGAAACTGCCTGGAGAATATGCATTGCCGCATGGCTGTTTGATCCTGGCATCATATAAAGACAATATCGCTGGTTGCGTTGCTCTGAGAAAACTCGATGAAAAAATATGTGAGATGAAACGGATGTACGTTAGACCTGACTACCGCAGAAAAGGGATAGGCCGTGCAATGGCTGAGCAAATGATCGAGTTCGCCCTTGCTCACGGTTATGAACGTATGAGGCTGGATACTATCGATACGATGAATGCGGCTATATCACTGTACAGATCTCTTGGCTTCGTAGAATCAGAACCGTATCGTTACAATCCAATAAAAGGGGCGAGCTATATGGAGCTTTCTTTACTAAAATGACCGATATGCTGTGAGCGAGGGTATTGGGTTGAAGGTTTTCGAAAAGTCGTGGAATGAATTCTGGGCATATTACTGGCATGATTGCCATACGTCAATGAATAGTGTATGAAGTGTCACAGTAGCATATCCCTTGTATTAGGTATGTTCGTGTTCATTTCTCTTGCGTTCTCAGAAGACGCGGGTGATGCGTACGCAGTTGCTCCAGCAGTCTATATTGACTGCCAAGACTGCGATTTTCAGTTTATCAAGCAAGAGATACCTTTTGTTAACCATGCTATTGATAGAGCAGTTGCTGATGTGTATATATTGGTAACAACGCGCGAGACAGCGAGTGAAGGTATCGAACATACTCTTACTTTCATTGGACAGCACAAGTTCGAGGGTAAGAATGATACACTTTGTTTTGTATCGGAAACTCAGGATAGCGAAGATAAAATCAGGAAGGCACTCGTTCAGAAGCTCAAGCTTGGACTCATGCGCTATATTGCAAAAACAGCGATTGCCGATGATGTCGATATTTCATCTGCAGAAAAAACACGACCCAAAGTCGCGCCTGACCGCTGGAATAACTGGGTATTCAGCGTGAGTATACAAACCTATCTGGAGGGTGAGCAGTTGAGCAGTTACATAGCGACATATACGACTGTGTCAGTAGCCAGAATTACTGATCAATGGAAGCTGGAGACCTCAGCGTATTATGATTATGACAGAAACCGCTTCCAGATCGACGATACGACAACGATATCGAGTGTGACAAAGGACTATGGAGCGGGCGCTTTTATTGTGAAGAGCATCAACGAGCACTGGTCAGTCGCTGCTGGTTATGATATATACTCTTCGACATACCGAAATAAAGATATCACTTTTTTTGTCTATCCGGCGCTCGAATATGATATATTCCCGTATTCCCAGTCCACACGAAGGGAATTACGTATATCATACAAGATCGGATACGTTTACAATGATTATACTGAAGAGACCATATATGACAAGATCGAGGAAAAGTTATTCCACGAATCTATCTCAGCAACTCTGGATATGAAGCAGCCGTGGGGTTCAGTCGGCACCACACTCGCCGGGTATAACTACTTCCATGATTTCAGCAAGAACAGGGTTACTCTGCTTGGTGATTTGTCTTTGCACCTGATAAAAGGATTCTCACTCGATCTGTATGGATATGCATCATGGATAC
>Ga0307444_1000813_pt1 | contig 14046 bp, 6 predicted proteins | sample SalMarSW160340MG_FD_202145 | JGI IMG/M metagenome (GOLD analysis project Ga0307444, IMG submission 202145) | Salt marsh sediment microbial communities from the Plum Island Ecosystem LTER, Massachusetts, United States - SW1603-40 | ecosystem: Environmental > Aquatic > Marine > Intertidal zone >... | reverse complement strand
CCCATGCTGAAATCATGGGAAACGATTCGAGTGCCTGGCCTCAGTTCTTGAAATAGCTTGGGGCGCAAACGGAGATTGACTCTGGATAAAAGATAAAGAGTCACCACCGTGGCCTCGCTGATATCAGCGTCGAAAAGATCCATTTGAAAAAACTCGACTTTATCTGTAACCCCCGCATTGCTGGCATTGATTTTGCTCTCTTGGATCCGTGCCGGATCGATATCGATCCCCACACCCCGACAACCGAACTCTTTGGCAGCTGTGATCACGATCCGGCCATCGCCACAGCCTAAGTCATAAAGAATGTCATCCTCCCCCACATTTGCCATTTTTAGCATTTCCGCGACAACATCCTCCGGGGTCGGCACATACGGGACCTCGGGTCTTTTTTGTTGAAGTCCCGTCTCCCCCCATATCACAAGACTGCATAAAAAGAGCAGGCTGAATAGGATTTTTTTTTCATATTTTTTGGTTGTTTCCATTCTATCGACTCCTTTGAACACAATTTACCTCAAATCAGGATTGTACCAATTTTAATCACAAAATTTAAACCATTACGCGATAATTGTTCGAATCCTAAGCGTAAGTATTTATTTACATATGTTGTATATTCCCTCTTTTTTTAGTTCATTACATGTTATTATTTGATATTCATGTTGACAATTGGATTATTTATATATATATTTTAGGACAATTAAACACATTTTAAGCATAATATTGAATAAAAACGGGAAAAACAAGAATGAATTGGTTGTAAAAGAGATGGAAGATGATGAATTGGAATGAATACCTGCTAAGCCGCGCACGCAAAAAAGCGACCAGAAACATTCAGAAATATGGACTGGAACCCCCCTCTTTGGTTGAAAGCATACTGGAACAGGAAAAAACAGCTTTGAATGTGCGTGCATCCTGCCAGTTGCTGGCATACACTCTTTTCAAATCTCCCCGGTACAGGTGGAAACTGTTGTGGAATCATCTGACCGACCGAGACACACCTGTACGATGGGCTCAGATCGATAGACTGGCCCAAGAGCTCAAATCCCAAATGAGCGAATCCTGCCGGGTGGCCCTGAGCTTTTTTGAACGGAGAAATTACAGCAGAGATCTGGCCAGGGTTCCACCCGTGATGGAAAAAATGCTGTTTCGCACGACCCCCCTCCTGGTCGTACAACCCAAGAATGAGCAAGATATTGCAGAGATCTTAACTTTCTGCAAATCCCGAGGTCTCGCGATTTTTCCGAGAGGTATAGGCTCTTTCGCATTTGGAGGTGCTGTCCCCACACGGAAAGGAATCGTGATAGACCTTTCACCGATGATGGACATTCTTGAGGTCGATCCCGAAGAGAATATCGTTCGCGTACAACCTGGGGCCAGGTGGGCCGATGTGGCGACAACACTCGAACCTTATGGTTTGATCCCAGTGACAACACCGACCAGCAGATTTTCTACGGTGGGCGGATGGATAGCCACGGGAGGAATGGGATTGGACAGCTACGCTTATGGAAACGTCAGCGAATCTGTGCTTGGAGTCCGCGTTGCCCGGCCGGATGGAACCATTGAGGAACTGAAGTCCTGCGACAAATCTCTCAAAGACCTTTTCGGAACAGAAGGTCAATTCGGAATCCTGACAGAAGTCACCTTGCGCGTCCGCTCGAAACCGCATTACAGCGGAGCCTTCTTGCTCACTTTCGACCGACCACAACCAGCTCTTGTTTTCGTGGCACAATTGTCCGAACACAATCATCAACCCACTCATGTTGCGTATTTCGACAAAGAATACATGAGGAAGGAAAATATCCTTTTTTCCGAATATTCGGGCTCAAAAGACTCCATCGTTCCTGAGCTTGATGCGGTCCTCCTCCATTTCGAGACCCAGGAAAGCGAGCGGAAATTTTTGTCTTCGTTGAACGGGAATCTGGAGCAAATCCAGGAAAACCGCTTAGCCGCCCGATATCTCTGGTCCGATCGTTATTTTCCGCTCAAAGCCCAACGGATCAGCCCTGGGCTTCTGGGAACAGAGGTGGTGATCCCTGGAGCAAATATATCCCGATACGTGAGGAAAATCCGGAAGTTGGGGAGGCATTTCAACATAAAACCAACGATAGAGGTGATCTTCTGCCGGGAAGAAAACCGCTTCTCCAACCTGGTCATCCTTTCTTTCGGCTGTGACTATTCCAAAAAACTTCATTATATTTTGTGTCTGCTGTTCATCCAGCTTCTGGTCAGGGCAGCTGTGCGCTGCCAAGGCTATCCCTATGGTATTGGCATATGGAACACTCCATTTGTGAGGAGCAAGTTTAAAAAAGAATTGCTGGATGAACTAAGAGAGAAGAAGCTCGCTGTCGATCCGGACGAAACTCTCAATCCACATAAATTTTTTGGGATCAAAGGGCGGTTTTTCAGCATCCCGGCATTTTTTATGCGTCCGCTTTCCTTCCGGGCGATTCTGGCCTTGTCCCATTTTTTTTCGCCATTGATCGGGATTGTTGCCCGGCTTTTAGGGCCCAAGCGATCTGGCAACTGGGATGTTCCTTCCAAAGAGGATAAAGAAGGCAAAACTCTTCTGCACCAAAGTGCACAGCGTTGCACGTCCTGCGGATCCTGTGTTTCTGTCTGCCCGGCCTATCACATCACCAGAGACGAGCTGGTTACCGGAAGGACCAAGCTGCGGATGGCTGAGGAGTTGATGAACGGAATGGAGCTGAAACAAACAGAGGTGTATTCTCCTTTTCAGTGTTTGCACTGTGGATTGTGCGAGGAAGTCTGCCAAACCCGCCTTCCGCTGCGCGAATGTTATCTAGTCCTCGAGGATTGGATCGAGGCCCGCTTCGGATCCCCTGTCGAAACTGTAAAAATATTTGTCGAAAAACTGGACAGCGAAAGGGAATATATCCAGGATATTTTCGGACTCGATCTACCGGAATGGTCCCCCAACGAAGAATTGTCCAGAGTCCCTGTTGCTGAACGGGCACCGGGGGGAGAAAAAGCATGATACACCTCAAGCGCCTTTCCCCGCGACCGACGCCTTCACGCTACCCCATCATCACTCCCTACAAGATTCTTCGCAGCGATCGTTGCATCAACTGCGGGACCTGTATCGAGGCCTGCATATATGACTGTCATTTCCGGGCTGAGGATGATCCCCGGATCATGGCCGACCCGAAGAAATATGGCTGCCGTAATTGTTTCGCCTGCATCAAACGCTGCCCGCGAGATGCACTCAGCATGCTGAAAAATGAGGAATATCTCGAACTGGGGGATAAAACATACACACCCGATCGTATCCTCTCCATTTTGGAACAGGCAGAACAGGGGAAGATCCCGGTCAGCGGATCCGGTTTCCGCGGCCATTTCGATGGCGATTACTATGACAATATCTGGACGGACATGTCTGAAATCGTGCGGCCTACGCGCGACGGGATTCATGGAAGAGAACACATTTCAACGACTGTCGCATTGGGAAGGATGGCGAGGGACCTGTGCGGGATGGTGTTCGATAAGAAAGGCAACCTTAAATCTCACATTCCGCTAAACCGAGAAATCCCGATTCCTGTCATATTCGGTCTGATGCCGTTTTTTCCAGGGCATACGGCTCTGTCTTCCCTCGCATTGGCCGCGAGCAAATTGACAACCTATTTAACAATTCCAGCACAAAATACTACCCCAGAGTTGAAGGAATATTACAGCCATCTTCTCATCCGATTGAACCCAAATGAAATAGACCGGTATAGGGACGTTATAGAATGGGCCACGATCATCGAGTTCGAACCGGACAGGGACCCGATCGCAGGAATCGCACAGGCAAGAGAGATCAATCCCAATGTGCTCACCGTTATCCATGCTCCTGTATCCAAAGGCACGGACAAAAAAATCCTCGAGCTGGCACAACACGGAGCAGAAACTGTGCATTTGAGTGCCGACATACATGGAAAAGGGACTGACGGTGTTACCTTGCTGGATACCCTTCATGCAGCCCACACCTTGCTTGTGGAGAAGGGGATGCGGGACAGAGTGACTTTGGTAGCCTCAGGAGGGATCGCAGCTGCTGAGCATGTTCCCAAAACCATCATCATGGGAGCCGACGCTGTTGTGGTGGATATCCCGTTATTGATCGCTATGGATGTAGCAAAATGGACAAAGGGAGAAAAAGAGACGCCAACCCTGCTCCCAAAGGGGATCGAAGAACTCGACCCAAGATGGGGAGCATCCCGTGTTATCAATCTGATGCTTTCTTGGAGAGATCAACTGTTGGAAGTGTTGGGAGCAATGGGGCTCCGGGATGTACGGCGCTTGCGGGGAGAAACCGGTCGGGCTATCTTTGCCGACAAGGAACGCCACAATTTTTGCGAAAGAATCAAAACCAAACCAGAAAAGGCCCCGAAGATCCCGCCAGCAGACCTCAAGAGTGACCTAGATGAAGCGCAGCCTCACATAAAACCGAAATTGGTTCCGGACAGGTTCGGGATCAAACAAGGGGAATGGCGCATCGTTGTGGACCGCGCGCGTTGCACGAATTGCAGCTTATGCGTTGTGTCATGTGAATATGACGTGCACCGTCGAATGGATGGCAAACGAAGCCTGGGCGAGCCGATCCACAGCCGATGCATAGGAGAGACCTGCAAAAAAAATGATTGGTGTTGTGTTCATGTTTGTCCGTGGGATGCGCTGGAAATTGTGAAAGATCCAGTGGATACGGTCCTGGGGGATCCCCGTTGGACGCCAGCTCTGCTTCGTGAAACTTATCGAATTTCGCGAGATGGCTCCCCTTCCAGGTTGAAACCTGAAGACCGTATCGGCAAATCAGGGGGTGGATTCGACAGCATGCGTCTGGTTTCCTCTATGCCCGGAACGTCTCCCCTAAAGGGACCGGTCGAACTCTCCATTCCGCTGAATAGACGCAAAACTGGCCCAAAAGCTGTCATCTCCTTACCGATCTATGGGGGCGGAATGTCCTATGGATCGATTTCTTTGAATGTCATGCTGGGGCGCGCAATGGCAGCCAAGAAAATCGGGTCTTTTACTTGCACAGGAGAGGGCGGATATCCGGAGGTGCTCGTCCCCTATTCGGATTTTATTATCACCCAGGTCGCGACAGGTCTTTTTGGCGTGCGCGAAGAAACCATCATGCGAGCCCGCATGATCGAGTTCAAGTATGCCCAAGGCGCCAAACCGGGCCTGGGAGGCCATCTGCTGGGCGAGAAAAACACGCCGGAAGTGGCTTCCATGCGTGAGGCAGTCACAGGGACGAACTTGTTTTCGCCATTCCCTTTTCACAGTGTGTATTCGGTGGAAGATCACAAAAAGCATGTGGATTGGATCCGGTCCATCCATCCCGACGTGCTGGTTTCGGTCAAGGTCTCTACTCCGGCGGATGTGGATATGGTGGCCGTGGGAAGTTACTACGCTGGTGCGAATGTCATCCATTTAGATGGAGCATACGGAGGAACGGGCGCAGCCCCCGATATAGCCAAAAAAAATATAGCCATGCCGATCGAGTACGCCACAGCCCAGACACACGAGTTTTTAGTGAAAGAAGGCATTCGCGACGAGGTCGTCCTTATCGCGAGCGGAGGTATCCGCACCAGTGAAGACATACTCAAAGCCATAGCTTTGGGCGCCGATGGTGTCGTCATCGGCACGGCAGAATTGGTGGCCATCGACTGTGTCCGATGCGGAAACTGCGAAAGAGACAGAGGCTGTCCGATCGGCATCGCCACGACAGACCCTGATCTGGCGCCACAAATGACAGCAGAATGGGTATGCGATAGGATCTGTAACCTGTACAAGAGCTTTGCCGTCGATATGGAAAAGCGTCTACGCAGCCTGGGCATGAACGATATCGGGCAATTACGGGGACGCTGGGACCTCTTGAATTATCCAACCGATAAGGTGGACCGAACATGTACATAAGAGATAACGCCGAAGAGATCGCCCGGTCGATTGCCCGGTCGCGCATGAACAATGTGAAGGGGAGGACATTCATAAAAAAGCGATCGCTGGAGGGAGGGTGTGGAGTTATCGGTCTCATCGGCAGTGAAAAACTCAAAGGCAATTGTATCATCCGGCCCTGTGAACAAATGCGTAACCGGGGAAACGGGAAAGGCGGCGGTGTGGCGGCTGTCGGATTGTTCGACGAATACAAAGATCTTTATGCTCTGCACATTTCTTTCCTGGACGAAAGCTCCAGAGGCCCGATCGAAAAAAAATTCATACATCCCGTATTTCAAGTTTCCCATGCCGAAAAACAAATAAGCGTGGACGATCATAGGGAAACCGGATTGGTGGTCAAACCTCCTGAAGTGTGGAGATATTTTGTGCGGGTCAAACCGGAAAAACTGGAACGGTTTGCCGAGAAAAACGAAATCGCAGACATCCCGGCAGCAGAAGATGAATTCGTTTTTCAGAACAGTTTTCGTCTAAATGAAGAATATTACGAGAACCGGCAAAATCCTCGAGCTTTTGTCCTGTCACATGGAAGGGATCTCATGATCCTGAAAGGTGTGGGGTATGCCGAGGAGATAGCCCGATATTACCGCCTGGAAGAAACCCAGGCTCATCTTTGGATCGGGCACCAGCGATATCCGACCAGAGGCCGTGTTTGGCACCCCGGAGGCGCCCATCCGTTTGTCGGCTTGAATGAAGCGCTTGTCCATAACGGAGATTTCGCCAATTACCACGCTGTTTGTGAATACCTCCGCCAATGGGGGCTCGTCCCTCAATTTACAACCGATACCGAGGTGTCCGTGCTGCTATTCGATCTATATTCTCGCGTACTCGGTTACCCGCTGGAATTCGTGTTCGAAGCATTGGCCCCGACGCCAGAGGGGGATTTTGAACGTTTATCCAAACGTCGACAGCGAATCTATCGTGCTATCCAATCGGCTCATCTGCATGGTTCTCCCGACGGACCCTGGTTTTTTATCGTAGCCAGAGCTGAGCCTGAAACCGGAGTACCTCAGCTAATCGGGATCACAGATGTCTCCATGCTCAGACCGCAAGTGTTCTGTTTGTATGAAGGGGAAAAAAGTTATGGAGCGATTGCCAGCGAAAAACAAGCCCTCGATGCTTTTTTCGAAGAGGTTGCGTCAAAAGATTCCTCTGTGCCTTCCAAAGCAGATCGATACTGGGCAGCGCGCGGAGGTAGCTACACGGATGGCGGCGCCTTCGTGTACACCTTGAAGAAAGAAAATGGCATGACTGTCCTCGATGTCCGTGATAAATTCGGCCACCGCATCAACGGAATATCCTCTCCGGGAATGCGAAAAGAAAAACCATCTTTGCCCCTTCGATTGGAATGCAGGACAAATAGCAAAAAAAATGAATCGAGTCGGGAAAAATTAGAGAAGACCCTCCTTCAAGGCCCGTTGGAAGAGCTGAAGAAGGACCTCCAACAGAATCTGTATGAAAAATTCGACAGGAGAACAAAACAACTTATCGAACAAAAAGGAATAAAAGAAACCCTCGAGAAATTGACCCTGCTCCTTGATAGACGCTGGGATCCAGCCGCGGGGAGGCGGACCTTTCAGACCGCTTCCATTGAACGATCGATCCAGGCCATCTTGGACTCTATCCCATCACCTGGGAAAAAATCTCAAACAGGAATGATTAGGCTCGAGGAGAGCGACGTTCTGGAAAGGCCTCTTCCCAAACCCGATAAATCTACCGATACCTTGGTCATCAATGCGCGAAAACTGCCGAACGATGGACCGGAAGCCACATCGAGAGTAATCGCTAACACGCACGCCCGAGGTTGGAGAAATTTTATCGTTTATCGCTGCCGGGGAGACCGTTTTATCGGATGCGGGCTGGGCCCAAATACCGATGACGTCCGTATCGATGTTTACGGCTCCAGCGGTGATTACCTCGGCAGCGGTTTGGACGGAGCTCAACTGTACGTCCATGGCGATGCGCAGGACCAGGTAGGACAGATCCTCAAGTCGGGAAAAATCGTGATCTTCGGGAACGTAGGCCAAACATTCCTTTACGGAGCCAAGGGCGGGGAAGCTTTTGTTATGGGATCTGCGGCAGGTCGCCCCCTGATCAACGCGGTTGGTCGTATCCGGACCATCATCAACGGCACTTGCCTCGATTATTGTGCGGAAAGTTTTATGGCCGGTCAACAGACCGGCGGAGGATTCGTGATCATCAATGGTTTGACCTATGACACACGCGGGGAGGTTATCGGATTGGAAATGAAATATCCCGGGAACAACCTGTTCTCCCTGGCATCCGGTGGAGCCTGCTACCTGAACGATCCTTACCAAACCGTCACAGAGAGCCAGCTCAACGGCGCAGAGTTCATATCCTTCCGTCGAGAGGACTGGAACACTATCCTTCCCTACCTGGAAGAAAACCAACGCCTCTTCGGGATCAACATACGGCAAGACTTGCTTATGGTAGACGGAGTTCTCAAATGGCCCGAAGAGGTCTTTCGTAAGATCATCGCCAGCAGAGAAACCCAAGAACTCGACTGGACATCCTTGGATTAAACCGCCCAAATATATTAAAATAAGCCTTCGTTCCCAGATTATTCATCGCACAAAGGTGAAAGAATGAAAACGACATTTATGTTTTTTCTAACCTGTATTATTTTTGTGTTGTTGTTTTTATATTCAGGTACCGTTTCATCGGAAACATCCGAAAAAAATCCCGGTTCTCAGAAGACGACCCAAGAGGGCAGGACGGAAAACTGGCCACAGTTTCGCGGGCACAATGCATCGGGAATAGCCGTCGGGCAAGACCTGCCTTTGAATTGGGATGTCAAAACAGGAAACAACATCCTCTGGAAAACTCCGATCCCGGGATTGGGGCATTCCTCACCCGTCGTTTGGGAAGACTGCGTTTTCGTGACCACCGCCGTGGGGGAAGGCAAAGAAGCATATTTGAAGGTCGGCCGGTACGGAGAAAGCCCGGAAAATCCAGAGGATTTTATCCATCACTACAAGGTCTATTGTCTTAACAGGAAAACCGGAGAAATTATTTGGGAAAAGACGGCCTACAGCGGGAAACCCAAAGTGGCACGGCACATCAAATCAAGCCACGCAAATTGCACTCCAGCCACGGACGGAAAACATCTCCTGGTTTTTTTCGGATCTCAAGGACTGTATTGTTATGATCTCGATGGAAAACTTCTTTGGACAAGAGACCTGGGTTATCTCGATGCCGGAGCTTTCGATGTACCGGAGATCCAATGGGGATTCGGAAGCTCCCCGATCATATACGAGGACAAAGTTATCGTGTTATGCGATGTGAACAACCAGTCCTTCATCACAGCCCTGGAATTGGAAACAGGAAAAGACATCTGGCGCACACTGCGGGATGAAAACCCGACTTGGGGAACACCTACGGTTTATGAATCGGAGAGCCGGACCCAAGTGATCGTCAATGGATACAAACACTTGGGTGCCTATGAGGTCGAGTCCGGCAAAGCGATATGGTGGATGCACGGGGGTGGAGATATCCCCTGCCCGACTCCGGTGGTGTCCAACGGCCTTGTTTTCATCACCAATGCTCACGGCCGCATGCGCCCCATCTATGCTATCGATCTCAAAGCAGAAGGGGATATCTCCCTATCTGGTAATGAAAAGTCCAACCGATACATCCCCTGGTTTTATCCGCGGCGTGGGGCATACCAACCGACCCCCCTGGTTCTTGACGATCTCCTGTATGTCGCAGACAACGGAGGAATCCTGACCTGCTATGTGGCTGAAACCGGGGAGGAGATGTACCGGAATCCCATTGGAGGTGAAATAAGCTCGTACTCAGCTTCTCCTGTGGCCGCCGACGGAAACCTGTATTTTTCCGACGAATACGGGAACATCCACGTCGTGAAAGCCGGGCCGAAATACGAACATCTGGCCGTCAACAAGATGGATGAAATTTGCATGGCATCCCCCGCCATTTCCGGGAGGACACTGTTTATCCGCGCACGCGGCAACCTGTACGCGATCAGCAAAGGGACGAACTAGAACGCACTAAAATCGGTATAAGATTCTCGCATTGAAGGTGTACCAACTGTAACCTGTTGCCGAATCGATCGCGGAATTGGAAAAACTGAAATAACCTTCAGCCATCCAGTCGTTGTTGAATTCATACTGAACAACAGCATTTAACATGCCTGTCAACGAAAAAGAATCACGGTTTATGCTCTGCAGCCCGATCCCGACATTCAGCTCGGCCTTTATCTTATCCCAATCTCTGTGAAAGGTGACGCGTCCCTCATGAACGACATATTTTTGAGGATCGAAATAACCATGGTCGAGGTCTTCCCGATAACCCAAGTACCGGAATCGGTAGAGCAAACGGATATGGGATGTCAATCGAAACAAGCTTCCGGCAAAAAAAGTTTTTCTTTGATTCCCATCGGAGACTCCACTGATAGAAGCCCCTAAAAAAACCTCATTTCTGGGCATTATTTTATACTCTACATTGAAACTCGCATTGTCAAAGTGGATGTCTCGATCGATCAATTCCGAGGTTTCAAAAACATATTCTCTACTCAAATCCAGGTCGATCTGCAATGCATGAATGGGATTATAAAATTGATGGATCCCGCCTTGCCAATGGATGGCCCCATCGTTTCGCCCTTGTCTTAATTGGACCAGGGAAAATGCGGCCTGTGTTGCGAAGGGCCTGCTCCACCGGCGATAATGATGAATGCCGTACACATTGGCGTTTTCTCTAATATCCCCCGGATCATCCGTGCGCCAGTGATCCCACTGGAACCACAATCTGTTCTGCCTTTCTGTACAAAAGTTGAGAACGTGGGAAAGGCGAAAAAATCCATTTTTACCCGAATCTCGAAAGTTTCGACCTTGCATTTCATAAAAAGGCCGGTTGTGGCTGTTTATTTCAGTCTGCAACTTCTGGGCAAGAGAATGGCCAGGATGGGACCGGAGAATTTCGTCTATGTTTTGGAGCGCCAGCCTGTGTAGACCCTGCCAGTAATTGATCCGCTGCAAATCCAGCTTAACCAGAATATTGTTCGGATAACTTCGCTCGAGCTGCTCGTATTTTTTTCTCGCCTCATCCAGTTTGTCCATCCACATGTGGAGACGGGCAAGACCGTATTGGAGGTCGAAGGAATCAGCATGACCTGCAACCAGCTCTTTGTAAATTTGAAGAGCCTTTGTATAGTTGTTTTCAATTGCAAAAACTTCCGCCAATCCAAGCTTCGCTCCAAATTGGCCGGGCTCGACCGACAGGATTTTCTGGTATTCCGTTTTGGCTTCTTCATAGCGCCCGGCCCAAGCAAGCACTTCAGCATATTTCAATCGAGTCGGAATGCTATCCTCGATTTTGAGGATTTTTCGATAGGTTGCCACCGATTGGGAGTATGATTCGTGCCACGCCTGTGTCTCGGCAATCTCTCCCAAGATGAGCAGATTATCGGGAAATTTGTCCAAAAGACCAGTAAATGCTTGGAGCGCTCGATCATACTCTCCCTGATTTTTTAAAACGATCCCTTTTTTCAAGGAACCGAAAGGTTCAGGAATATCGAAACTCCAGCTCCCCCCGCTTTGCTGCCATTTTAACACCTGCCAAATTTGATCCTCGATGTTGGATTGATCCGGGAAGTTTTCATAAAGATCTATCAGTATCTCCAAAGCCGGCCTGTATTGACCCTTGTATTGAAAAAGAACAGCTTTTTTGAACAATGCATCTCGGTCTTCTGGATCGATCTCCAAAACCAGATCATAATACTTTTCCGCGTTTTCATACGAATCTTGATAGAATAACCGATTGGCCTCGGTCATCCATTGCTCCCTTTGCCAGCTTTTGACCTCGTTCAGTTGTTTTTCGAGCGCCACATCCTTTGGGTATTGAAGCGCCAGTTTTTCGAGAATATCTCGTGCCTTATCGTAATCGTCTTGGTACTGGCGACAGACAGCCATCCGGAAAAGAGCGCCTTTGTGTTTTGGATCAAGATCGAGGATCATAGCGTAGAACTTTTCCGCTGCGTAATAGTCCCCTTGGGAAAACAACTGATGAGCATCGGCCATTAGAGATTGTATTTCCTTTTCATGATTGGATCGTGACACAACTTCCTGTTCATCCGAAAAGCACAAAGAAGACCCGGCAAAAAAGGAGAAAAATACAAAGATAAAAACAGACAGGACTGTGACTGAATGATTTTTGGGCAAATGCAAGGGTTTCATGACATTACCATTTCCGCCTGATTCTTAGAATCTCCTTTAAATATCCCAACATGCAGATGGGTGAATGAATGATTTGGTAAACGACCCCATACATCAGCAGTCCCAAGCGATTCCGGCGAATTCGCAGACCTGCACTCTTCATGAATTTCCTTTGGGAGGAGATCATTTTTAAAATAATCATGATCTGGATCGGAATCACCAAAAGAGTCATGGGGCCAGCCAAGTACCAGATCCCGAAAAAAGCCAGAATGATTCCTGGAAGGAACACGAAGGTATAAAAGGTGTCGATCATCGGAAAAAGCAGGTCCACAGCAATAAAAAAAGAACTGTATCCCCTGTTGCTCCAGATTATATCAATGTGGGACTTCAGCCCTTCGATCATCCCCCTTGACCAACGTTGCCGCTGCCGGCTGAAGCTATCCAGAGTGGTGGGAACGTTCGTGAAGGCAAAGGCAGCGGGTTCATATCCGACACGATAGCCTTTGGATATCAATGACCAGGTGAGGACGATATCTTCCCCGATCCGATCTTCCCATCCTCCGACTCTCATTAGATATTTTTTGCGGAAGGCGCTAAACGCTCCCTGTGCCACCAGGGTTCCATGGAACATGCCCTGTTGTCTTTTCACCGAAGAAATCCCGCATTGGTAATCCCAGGCCTGCAGGCGGGATAGGAAACATGCCCGTTCGTTTTTGGCCAGTACATGACCCGCCACAGCTGCATACCTGCGATCGCTCTTGAGGCGCGCCACGATTTGTTTGACAGCGTTTTTATACAAAAACGTATCCGCATCGATGGTGACGATGATGTCGTGTGCACAATGTTTCAGCCCTTCGTTGAGCGCATTAGATTTCCCTCCATGATCGGCACGGACGAGCTGCACATTTCTCATTCTCTTGATTTCCCAACCTTCAGGGGAAGCCTTGAAACGATAGTGTTCTGGATTTGCAAGAAATTGGTTCTTCTTTTTGATGGACTTAATGACTTCGATAGTATTGTCGGAAGACCCATCATCGACGATGACGATATCCATGTCATTGGGATACTCCTGCTGCTGAAGGCCCCGGATGGTATCCAAGATTACATCTTCTTCGTTGTAGGCTGCAATCAGGATGTTGATTTTAGGAAACTTGACTTTGTCCAGATTGATGGGCTTGGATCGGAAAAAAAGCAATGTGCTCAACAGAAAAATATTGAGAAACCCGGGAATGATCGCAACAAAAAGGATGATCAATATGCTCAGCGGCATAGTGAAGATTTCCGCAAGATCGGCAATCCACCACCTCGCTATATACAGGGAAACACCAGCATACAGAGAGGCGACAACAACACTCGTTATGAATGCTAGGCGTAATCTGGCCGATTCAGCAACATCTTTTTCGCTTGTATCTGGTTTGTTTTTTTCCCCAATGCGAACTTTTATCTCTTTATTCAGTGCAAAACCTGATGGGAACGTAGACTCATTTTGTTGAATATGAAGTTTTAATCCAAGCATCAGATTTCTTTTTACTACAAGCCTTAATCCATACATCTACTTTCTCTGCTGCACTTCTGGTGCATATTTCTACCTATACATGATTATCTTGGCAGACTGGTTACCCCAAAACAATTCTCTTCCTGGGTGAAATGCGGGGGGATAATTACGGCTCAATTCTCACCCCAAAAGGTGAGGGAAGATGAAGAGGGATAAAGAAACTTTACAAAAAGCCGTCAATCGGATAATCTGCAAGATACAAAATAATCCGGACATAAAGACAACCTGGTGTCTTTTCAGGAGGTTATGATGAGCGACGCGAAGGAAAATATTTGTGCAGGGGGACCCACATTGATTTTCGCTTGTTCAGGAGCTGCCGATGTGGGAGAGATTTCGGATCTTGCAGCGAGACAG
>Ga0307444_1000812_pt1 | contig 14046 bp, 10 predicted proteins | sample SalMarSW160340MG_FD_202145 | JGI IMG/M metagenome (GOLD analysis project Ga0307444, IMG submission 202145) | Salt marsh sediment microbial communities from the Plum Island Ecosystem LTER, Massachusetts, United States - SW1603-40 | ecosystem: Environmental > Aquatic > Marine > Intertidal zone >... | reverse complement strand
GTTGTTGCACTTGTACTTCCATCTAACCTGCCCTGTATCAGCATCCAAACAAAAAAACTCTCCACTCAGGTTGCCCACATAAAGGGCCCCCTCCAACAGGAGGGGTGAAGCTTCGATGTCATCCTTGGTGTCGAATTCCCATACTTTCTCTCCATCCCTCAGGTTCAGCGCATACACCTTTCCGTCGGATGAACCGGAATAGACACGCCCCGCTCCTAAAACCGGTGACCCGATAATCCAGGAATCGGTCTGGAAGGACCACAGCAAAGTCAACTCCTCGGGAAGTTCATCCTCCGCTACTCCTGACAAGGCGGGATCTCCGCGAAAGATGGGCCAACTCACGCTTTCTATATCCACAGCCTTTTCTTCCGTTTCTTCTTTTGCGCAAGAGAAGATAAGAAAGGGCAAGATCAATAACAATAAGAAATACATAAATTTTCGCATGATTTATCCCTCTCGGGGCGCCTCCCCTTTTTTATCCCGATCTTTCCAGGATAGCGCCCCTGTCGGACAGGACGATACACATTGGGCGGCCGATTTTTCCAATCCTTGACTTAGCGGTACGCCCAAAGACGTTTGGACGCGGACATCGAATCCGCGTTCGACAAATGCCAGGCCGAATTTTTCACCAGCTTTTTTCGTGATCTGCACGCACAACCCACACTTGATGCATTTTCCCGGCTCATAAACGACCATTCCGTGCTGGACGTTTTTCTGGAATTTTTTCCGATCTGCAAAAGTAAAACGCCGCTGGCTAGCCTGGTATTTTTCGGCATACTGCCGCAACTTGCATGCATAGGGTTTCCGGCAGTCACAGCCAAAGCAACGTCCTGACTCCTTTACAACTTCTGCCTCTGTGAATCCTTGAGCCGATTCTACTGGAGAAATCCTGCCTCGATTTTCCGCTTCCTTCATGAATTCGCCGGCTTCATCCTCCTGTGTTTTTCCCAGGATGGATTGAAATCTGGAAGAAGGGCCTGTGACAGACTCTCCATTTAAAAATTGGTTAACAGAAAACGCCATATTTTTGCCATGAGCCAGCGCTCGGATGGCTAATTGTGACTCCGAAACTGAATTGCCACCGGCAAAATATCCCGGAAGACTTGTCAGATGGCTTTTTCTGTCGATCTTTATGCCCTGAGGGGAGAGCTCTATTCCCGTATCATTGAACACATCGGATTTTATCTTGCCTACGGCCAAGACAACCGCATCATAAACACTATTCAACTCCTTCCATCCCAAATCCTCCCCCAGAGAATGCCCCATCAAAAAAGTGGCTCCCAACTGGGATATGCGCTCGATTTCCCGATCGAGGATAATCTTGGGCAGAGCTTCATCGGAGACACCATACCGGAGCATCCCGCCAGGCAGCGGATTTTTGTCATACACATCACAAGCATGCCCGAATCGGAGAATATAATAAGCCGCAGACAAGCCTGCAGGCCCGGCGCCGATGATGGCCACTTTTTTGCTAGAATTCGGAGCCACACCCGGCAGATAGGGAGACTCCCTGGCCAAATCGACATCCGCCACATACCTTTTCAGCAGACAGATGGAAACAGGATCGTCAGACGAACCCCGATGGCAGCCCTTTTCACAAGGTGCAGGGCAAATGCGGCCCAGAACCGCAGGAAGAGCTATATCTTCTTTGACCGTTTGGATCGCATCCTCCAGCCGCCTTCCCTCGATCTGTCTTATCATAAGCGGGATATTCATGTGGGCAGGACAGGCTCGTTGGCACGGAGCCTCGCAATCTCCGACGTGTTCACTCAACAGAAAATCAAGAGCATCCTTCCGTGCTTCCCGAACCAGGTCATTTTCGGTCGTGATCCTCAGCCCCTCGGCAACGATGGCCGAACATGCCGGCATCAATCGATCTGAGTTTTCCTCGTAGACAACGCATATCATGCAGGAAGTGAACCGATCGAACCCATTCAAATAACAGAGCGTAGGAATATCGATGCCCAGTTTTTTAGCTGCGTCCAGGATGGAGAAATCAGCAGGAACCGTTAGGTCCTGATCGTCGATGGTCAGTTTTACCGTTTTCATCGGACCTTCACCGATTCTGTGGGGCAAACCTGCTTGCATGTCCCGCATTTGACACACTTTGTTTGATCTATCATGTGCCGTCGGTAGGGGGCGATAGGGATCGCACTGGCCGGACATTTCTGGGCACAGACGGTACAACCTATGCATGTCTCATCGATGGTATATGTGATCAATTCTTTGCAGCGTTTGGCAGGACAGAGGCCTTTTATGTGGGCCTCGTATTCTTCTCTAAAATAAGCGAGTGTGGTCAGAACGGGATTGGGAGCGGTTTTTCCCAATCCACAAAGGCTGCCTCGTTTGGTTTTATGGGCAATTTCTTCCAGTTTGTCCAGATCGTCCTGTTTTCCCTTGCCTGCACACAAGCCTTCGAGAATCCGCAGCATATGCCGTGTGCCGATACGGCAAAACGTGCATTTCCCGCAGGACTGATTTTGCGTGAAGGACAAAAAATACCGGGCGATGTCCACCATGCAGTCGGAATCGTCCATGACCAACAAACCACCCGAACCCATCATGGCCCCCACTTTGGTCAAATCTTCGTAATCCACTCTGGTGTGGGCCAGTTCAGCCGGGATGCATCCTCCGGACGGCCCTCCGATCTGGACAGCCTTGAAAGGCCTATCGTTTTCGATGCCGCCGCCGATATCGTAGACAATCTCTTGAATCGTTATGCCCATCGGAACTTCGATAAGCCCGCCCCGGGCAATTTTGCCTGCCAAAGAAAAAACCTTGGTCCCCTTGCTATGGTCCGTTCCCAATTGGGCGAAGGCTTCTGCGCCATTCCGCATGATCCAGGGCACCGTGGCAAACGTCTCGCAATTGCTGATCAAGGTCGGATGGCCCCAGAGTCCGCTTTCGGCAGGAAAAGGCGGACGGTAACGGGGATTCCCCCGTTGTCCTTCCAAAGAAGCGATCAAGGCTGTTTCTTCCCCGCAGACAAAAGCACCGGCTCCTTCGAGGATATGCATGTCCAGGGAATATCCTTTCCCCAAAATATTTTCCCCCAAAAGCCCGCATTCCTTGCATTGCTTGAGCGCATCCTTCACCCGCTGGACAGCGAGGGGATACTCCGCACGAATGTAAAAATACCCCTCATGAGCGCCAACCGCATAGGCGGCCAAGATCATTCCCTCGATGACCCGAAACGGATAGGATTCCAGGATCATCCGGTCCATGAATGCGCCTGGGTCCCCTTCATCTCCGTTACAGATGATATATTTCGTATCATCTCGGGATCGATGGACCACCTCCCACTTCTGTCCGGACGGGTAACCGGCTCCGCCTCTCCCTCGAAGCCCGCTGGCCTTGACCTGATCGATCACCTCCTCAGGGGACATCTCCCCAAGGCCGTTGGCAAGGACTCCAAAACCTCCCCTTGACCGGTACTCCTCGAGATCGAGAGGATCTATCTGGCCGGAATGTTCGGTGGCGATGTGTTTCTGTCTTCCCAGGAAAGCCTGAATATTCGGGTCCCGCATATGCAGGGGGTGACGCGTGAATCCGTTGGAATTTGGATCCTCCATAATATTTTCAATAAAATGATATGCCGCATTTTTGATCCGTTGCGCCAAAGTATGGGGCTTGTAATGCCTGAGCAGGATGCGCCGCACATCTTCCGGCCTCACGCTGTCATAAAGGACAGGCTCTCTGTCGGGAATATTTACCTCCAGAAGCGGTGTCCGGTGGCACATTCCCACGCACCCGACCCTCTTGACCTGGGCGTTGATCCCGGTTTCGACTAGAGATCTCTCCAATGCCTGTTGAACCTTGTGGCTCCCGCTGGCCACACAACAGGATCCCAATCCGATCTTGATCTCGCCGATTTTTTCATTTGGGATTTTTCGGTCACGCGGTTCCTCGGCACCTCCGGTCTTGTGCCGGAGAAAATCCTGGAGAATATGCGATACGCCATCCGTTTTCACATGTCCGTATGTCACATCGTCGATCTGAACGACTGGGGCGATAGTGCAACAACCGAGACAAGCGATTTTCTGCACGGTAAAAAGGAATTCAGGATCCGTATCCTGTCCCTCTCGGATGTGCAATTCGCGGCAGAAGGCATCGTACACCAGCCCGGATCCTTTGACATGACAGGCCGTTCCGGTGCACACCCGGATGAGGTGTTTCCCTATTGGAGTGTGGCGAAATTGGGAATAAAAGGTCGAAACACCCGTGATCGAGGCCGGTGTTATCTCGGTGATCTCGCAAACCCTCCGGAGTGCCTCATCGGGAAGATAGTTGTATTTTTTTTGGATAGCATGAAGGATGGGGATGATATCGCCGGCTTTTGTGCCCGTCCCCTCTACGACCTTGTCGACAAAGGCTAGGATGCTGTCCGTCTCCTGTATCATGTTCTTCCTATTCCCCTATGCAGTACAAATTTTTCGTTCCCCGGATGTAGATCCGATCGTGCATGAAGGCAGGGATGCTCATGGCTTTTTCGCCCAGTTCGTTCCGGCTTATCAACTGGAATTCTTTATCCGCCTTAAAAACATACGTAACGCCCGACATATCCATCAAATACACAAACTCCCCGACAAGAATGGGGGAAGAATAAAACCCCTCCTCGAACTCCTCGAGCCACAACCTCTCTCCGGTCTTGTTATCTAAACATGTCACCGTCCCGTAGCTGGCAGACATGAACAAATAGTCATTCGAGGCCAGGGGGCTGGAAACTTCGGAGAGGTCATCGATGTATTCCCACACCATCTCCGCGCTTTCTCCCAATTTTATGCCGGCAAGCCGGGCATAATCGTTGACCACATACACCATGCCATCGGCATACGCAGGAGAAGGGGCGATTTCCCCCAGCATGCATCTCACCCGCCATAATTCTTGTCCGGTCCGGGGATCGTGAGACATCACGAAAGGATTGGAGTTGAGGATGAGTTCATCTCTTTTTCCCGTATTCACTAAGACGGGCGATGCCCACGAAATTTCCACATCTCTCGGCTGGTCGTAAACCATATCCCCAGAGAGGGTACTCAGGGCCAGCAAACGTCCTCCCGTATTCTGGTCATATTGGATCAAAAGCAGATCTTGATAGGTGATCAACGAAGAGGAATGTCCGTAATGATTTTCCGGCACACCCAGGTTCTTGGCCCAGACACGATTCCCATCAAAATCGAGACAAGCGATATCACCCGTGGCAAATAGGGCGAAAACCCGGGTTCCATCGGTCGTCATCGTGGGAGCGGCAAAACCCGTATCCTCGGTAACTTGAGGTCGTCTTTCTGGAGAACCGGGTATGTCATTCAATTCTCTCTGCCAGAGAAATTCACCCGAGTCGGCATCGATACAGTACATAACTTGTCTTCTTCTGTCCGCACTGGAAAGAAATATCTTTTTCCCCCAGATAATAGGAGAATTAAACCCGGGATAAGGAATCTCGATTTTCCATCGGATGTTTTTACCGGAAGGGCCGTCCCATTCCTTAGGCACATCTGTGTGATAGGCCCACCCGATCCCCTCAGGGCCACGAAATCCGGGCCAGTTATCCCTTATCTCCTTAAGACTGGCATAGCCAGAAGTGGCCTGGTTCTTTTGCGGTTGAAAAATCCCTATTTTTTTAAGCTCTGTCTGGGAAAGCACCCCAAGAACAAAGGCCAGCAATACCAACCCGAGCCCGCCATAAAGGATATATTTTCGGGATAGAAGCCTGCTCTCCCAAGTCTTTTCCGTTTCAGGGCCTTTGGTCAGATCGGGAAACCGGGGCGCGAGCGAGCTCATGTATTTCAGTGCCAGAAGAAGGATAAGCACAAACGTGAAAAGAAGATAACTTCCTGTCCGGATCTGCCACTGGTGGGTGAAATAGGCCTTTCTGGCCAGCAGATCGAGGGCCCGGATCTGCTCTATCAGAACCGTGTCCTCAGGATTTTCTTGAAGCTTTGTCATCAATTGAGAAATGGCCTGGCTGTTGAGCGGATCCACCGATTTTGTCTGGATAAAATTGGCGATCATCAAGACACTGAGAATCCCGGCCAACACGGCAGTAACAATGGCTATATTTTTGGCAATATTGTACCAAAGCTCTGTCCTATTTTTTACATGAAGCTCTTTATTTTGTTTTTCCATCATATTAGGCCCTGAACTGTTTGATCGAAACGTCCCTTCTATCCAATTCCTTCAATTCCTCCGGAGTCATCTGTCCCAACCGGACTTGCTCGTAAGGACAATAGGCAAAGCAACGCCCGCAGCTAAGGCAAGTCCCCTTGTCCACGTCATACTCCAATTGCCTCCTCCGGATAAACAGGCTGATAAGCTTCAAGCAAAGAATTAATCCGATGAAACCGCCTAAGATCCAGCCGCCCTTGTGGAACTGGGTCTGGATGGCTCTCGCTTCGGCAAACAACTCTTCCAATGGCTTTCCCGTCGCACGGAACGCTTTTGTCGCATCGGTCATCTCGGTCCTTTTTCCTGCATTTTCCAGAAGGACCTCTTCGGCTAAGGACACGGTCGGATGCAGACGGGACAGAGAAATGTCCAACCGGGATCCGACCCAACCGAAACCGAAGACAATCACAGGGAGAAGGATAAAGAGGACCGCCAGCTGTTTGACATCTGTCTCTTTTTTCATGGGCTGTGTTTCCTCGTCCGCCTTTTTTATGGCCCCGAACGGACAGGATTCCTCACACAACCGGCATTTATTGCACTCATCGGGCGTGATCCTGACGTGTCGTCTGGATAAACGAGACATCCAGTTCAAAAGCACGCCATAGGGGCAAAGATAACGGCAGTAGGGACGCGCCACGATCGTCCCGAGCAAAAGCATGGACATCCCCAAAATGACCATGTTGAAATCCGCCCCGAAACGGAAAAAGCCCACAAAGGGATCGTACTGGCAAATGATAAAACCCGCGCCAGTGGCGGCGAACAACACAGCCAGTCCAAGGTAAACATACGGGAACATACTCAACAGGCGGGCCAGCCATTCCGGCACGCTGATGGGTTTCAGGACAACAGCATCCTGAATGGCTCCGAGAGGACAGACAGCCGCACAAAACGTCCGTCCGTAAAACAGGGTAAAAATAAGGGGAAGAGCAAAAAAGAGGATGACGGATAGAGGGATGACATAAGCTAGATTGAACAAAGCGAAACTGACATTCTGCACGGCTCCGACCGAGCAGACACATCCCTTTCTATAAAACCCAAAATAAACGAGCGAAAACACCATCAACAGAAAAATGTTTCGACGGGAGCGCAGCTTGTGGGCAAAATATGTCGCCAAAGAAAGTGCCGCTACAAGGACGAGTATATCCATGTATTCCCACACGACAGATCGGGGTGCTGGAGTGAGGAGGTCGGGACGAACATAACCCGATTCAAAATCAGGTTTGGGGAAGCGTTCCTGAACCTGGGAATACACAAAAACAGGGCAGAGGAGCGCCAGAGCCACAAAAAAGATCTTCAGCTTTTTCAATTTCACCCTTTCCGGTATTTTCCGCTCTCATCTCCTCTGAGAATATAGGGCTGGCTGGCGGGCACGCGCTTCCAGGCTTGGGAGGGACACCTCCTGGCGATCGAACATTGGTTGCAGTTCAGACAGCGATCATGCCGCGCCTGCAGGTACAAAGATCCGTTCCCGAAAGAATTGCATCCTTTCACGCATTTGCCGCAGCCGACGCACAGCTCCTCATCGATGGTGTATTCAAAATAGGGATCTTCGATGTATGTCCGCTTGATTGCACCCGAGGGACAGAGCTGGCTTTCCGCTCCTGTGTCTCTGTGCTTTGCCCCGGGTTGGAGATATCCGCTGCACAGGTCGCAATACCCGCACATAGAATAGGAATGGACGCATTTCACGGCCGAATGGGGTAAAACACAGTTGACCGCGCATTTTTCACACTGGATACAGATGTTGGGATCCAGTTGCCAGACCATCTCTTCTTTGGAAGACCGGCTGAACAATACACCCGCCAAACCTCCGATGGACAGGCCTACGATTGAGTGGAGGCTTTTCCGAACGAAATCCCGGCGCTTGATCCGGTCCTTGGACGACTTTTCCTTCATTTTGTCCCTCTTTTCTGGGAGGAAAGCTGTTGCCGGGAATCCCTGGATATCTTCCTTGCTTCCTCTGCTTCGGGTTTTCGACATCCCGGAAGCCGGGAACAAATCCTGCAGGGTAAATCGATGGCACAGGACGTTTCAATCCCAAAACTGGAGGCCTTTCTCCCACCGACGGACAAGCCCACGAAGGCAAGCCCGCTCAGTACGACCGTCCGCAATCCATCCTTGATGAACTCGCGCCTGGTTTTCACCTTTTGTGTTTTTTGCATCACAAAAATCTCCTGCATCATGATTCTTTTTTTGCAAAGATCCGCACAAGCTTTTGGAGGGGATCCAGAACATAAATTTTCTGTGCTGAGTCGACAGCCAGATCCAAACCGACCGTGCCCTCGAGGAATCGCTCTGTCGGGGCAACGACGGAAATGAGATCACCTATCCGGTTGTACAGCTTGACTCTGGGGAGGCCTTTTTCGCTGGTCACGAAGGAACCGTCCTCCAAAATCACAAAGTGCGAAGGATTACAGCATCCGCTGAATCCCTGGATTTCCATCCCGGATTCACCCCACGAGGACCGAAAATCCCCATCGAGGGTATAATTCTCTAGGGAATGACGCCCGGTGTTAGCAGCCCAGAGAAAACCGTCCGGATCCATGGCCACATCAAAATAGGGACTGGGGATGATGAATCCAGGAATATCTTTGGCTTCATTTCTGTCCCCGATCCTTTGAAGCCGGGATCCGGATTTATCGAACTTCCAGACGATTTTATTCCCCGCATCGGCGACGAATACATTCGTTTCTGCAACGGTTATGGAGGTGACGATGGCTTGTTCTCCCAGAGATCCCCAACTCGCTTTTTTCACGCCATCCGCGCTGTAAACTTCGACATGATCTTCCGCTCCAAGATACAGATCATTGTTTTTATCCACAGAAAGACAGCGGGCAGTCACACTCGAATTAAAAGAAGATCGTTCTGTGCCATCCTTATTGAACACAAAAACGGAATCGCTCCCGGACACATAAATCCTATCGTCTGGTCCGATGGCAATCCCTTGCACCCTCGGCAAATCGATGGAGATACGACCTACCTCGGCGTAATGAATCAAATCGGACCCGCTTTTTTCATAGTTTTTTATGTCGTAGGCAAAGGGATTCTGTTGAGCGTTTTCCGCATTCTCCCGGATAGCTCTGTAACCAAAGTAAAGAATACCGGCAACCGAAACTGCTATTACTATGCCAGCAAATATTTTGTCTTTTTTCAGATTTATAACACCCATTTCGTACTCATTTGGTTAAGGGTTGGCTCGAAGGTCTATACAGACCAACCGGTGGGAATCCCTCGCCAGCAACCGGCCGTTGACCAAAGCCATCGGCCCCCATGCATCCACTCCCTCCAAAATCTTGGACTGAGCCAATTGAACATATTCCCCTGCGCTGGCTCTGGCTATAGTTAGAACCCCATCATCGCTCAGTATAAAGAATTTATCATCTGCCACCAAATAAGGGCCAAGCCCGAACCGGTTGGTCTTTCCACTGGACCAGACGAATCGACCGATGTCATCGGGATGACAACAGACGAATTGATTGCGCAGAGGCCCGGCATCCTTGGGCAAAATGCAAAAAAGATGGCCTTCATAAAACAACGGGGTTTGCTGTTCGGACGCCATCCCTTCCTCCGGCTTTATCGTTTGAAGCTCTTCGACTGTAAACTCGCCATCTTCTTTCCCGATCCCGACCATCGAACTTCCCGAACCATATCCAGCCGTCAGAAAAATCTTCCCGTCCCCTAGATAGACTGGGGAAGGCGCGATGACATTGTGGTTCCACAGGCGGGATTCAAACAGGATCTTGCCGGCTTCCTCCCCATCAGCGGCAACTCCCACGATCCCTCCGATAGCGCAGTACACGAACATTCTTGTGCCGTGAACCACGAAGGGCATGATGGAAGAGTGGGACATTTTCCAGTTATTGGGATTGGGCGTCTGCCAAACAACCTCGCCGGTTTCACAATCGACAGCGATGATCAGAGAGCTCCCGCCCACGGCAAACACGGCAAGGGAGCTATCGATTAAAGGACACTGGCCTGTGTACCAAAGCGGCACTTCGGTTCCGTATTCTCTTTCCATGTCGATTCCCCACCTGAAATCCCCAGTGTCTGCATCCACGCACATGACATGACATTTGGGCCCGATGGTCACGACATATTTATCCGTCACAGCCGGCACGGTACGGGACATACCATGATTCCGTTTCACCGTAAGGTCGTAACCCCGGCGCCAAATCTCAGCACCATCATCAAAAGAAAAACAACGCAAAATATCCGCTCTCTGTTCCTCATCGTAATCCAGAAGAAAAACCCGCCCGTTCGAAACGACCGGCCCGGCATGGCCCTCCCCCAAATCTACCGACCAGAGAATGCTCGGCCCGGAGTCATCCCATTGATCGATAAGATGAATATTTTCTTTACTGATATTGTCGAAATCGGCTCCCCGAAACCGCGGCCAACTTCCTTGAACTGGCGAAGGGATTCCTTCGAAACTTTCGAAATAAGCCCCGATCTCAACCGCATCGCTCTTGCTGACAAAATCCGGAGGTCGGTTGTCCCTACCGGGCAGGCTCTCTGCAAAATCCTGGACCGGATTGTACAGAAGCCACCAAGTCAGAAAAACCAGCCCGAGAAAGGCTGTCCCGACTAGGGTGACACGGTTTAATAACTTCTCATTCATCACCGATTCGATAAACCATTAGCGCATCACCATGCCGGATGTAAAGACGCCCGTCCCTGATAACAGGGTGGGCCCAATGCTCGCCCGAGCCTTTTTTTATACGAAACGAGTTCACCACCTCAAACTCCTGGGGATTTGGCTTGACCAAAGCCACAATCCCGTTTTCACTGTAACAATACATCATTCCATCGGCATAAATAATGGCCCCTTTATTCCCGATTTTTCTAGCCGTGAACTGGACTTTTCCGCTTTCCCAATCAAGGCAATGCCATCCTCCGCTGTTATGGCCTGAACCGTAAATAAAACCATCCACCAAAACGGCTGCTCCCATCTGGCTATCCAATTTTGCCTGAGACCAGATCCGCTTGACACTCGTTCCATCTTCGGATAGCTGGAACATTTGACCGCCGGTGCCATACCCGCTGTAAGCATAGACATACCCATTATGATAAAGAGGAGTGTTCGCATTGACATCATAGTCCGTGACATGGGAATGGTGCCATAAATATTCCCCATTATCTGCATCGATTCCGACAACGGACTTTCCTGTCATGGTTAGGAGAAGACGTCTTTTGCCGTGTTCGACAAGGCAGGGGGAACAGTATCCTGATGTTTCACCGTCGGTTTTGATCTTCCACATCGTTTTCCCTGTATGCCTGTCCAAAGCGACGATGGAGACTTCTCGCCCTCCAGGGGTGCAAAAAACGCGGTCGCCGTCCACTAGCAGGGATTCCGTCATCCCCCACTGCAAATTTCTTGCTCCGAATTGTGCCATCAGGTCAACCGACCAAATCTTTTTCCCGTCCGTGCTCAAACAGACGGCTTGTCCTCTGGCACTCATCAGATAAATCCTGTTGCCGACAACGGTTGGAGTCGTCCGGGCACCGGGTCGACTCCCATTCCATTCCGGGCCGTAGGATGCTTTCCAGATAGGCTTGCCGTCCAAATCAAAGGCATACAGAAAACCTTCTCCCTTTGTCATCCCTGTCAGATAAACACGGTCCATTGTTACGGCTGCCGAAGAATAGCCATCGCCAAGACCCTCTACAGACCAAACCTCCTCGGGCCCCTCCTCCGGCCATGCTTTTATCAGGCTTTCGCCGGGATAAACACCATCCCTGTTGGGCCCCCGCCATTGAGATTCTGCTTGTCCATAGGCCATATAAATGCCCAAGCCAAAAAACATCAATGTGGTCATCGCAAAGATTTTTTTCATCTTGATCCTCTTTTCGATTAAATCATATTCTAGGACACTTTGTGTATTCTCAGCAATCAACTTATAACCAAGCCTCGATATTATACTAATCCTATGGAATTAGTAATATAGTACACTATCGTTATTTCACCGTCAATGCGACAACAGAGGCAGATATCCGAATTTTTATAGTAGCAAATCGGGCGGCGAAGGACAAATTACCTATTTGACAAGTATGCATCCTTATTCCCGTGATAAATTGCTCTTTTGGGGATGGTTGAAGCGACCATTGAAGATTTAGCCTTCACGAGCCACTCTTCGAGGGAATCTGACAAAGTCAGACGGCGAGGATGTATTGAGCACGACTATACTAAAGGATGAGAGATCCGGACTGTCAGGGGGAACAGAGGCTAGAGTGACATTGGTCGAGAGTTAACGCGCGGAGTTCCACAGCCGCCGAGAAGAGCGGTGAGGGAATGGCGTTAAAAATCTTCACGGGAGCAAAACCATTCCCAAAAGCCTGTATAAGGCCTCCTGATATCACGGGAATAAGGATGATTTTTTTTGACAGAAGCACGATATATTTTTATATTTATATTTAAGAAAACTCCTGAAATTTAAAGGAGAAAAGTAATCATGCGCATCAAAAAGATACTATTCATTGCATTCGTTTTTTTGTTTTCTCTCCCGACACTTCACGCCCAGTTCTATAGAGTCTATGATTACCAACCCACAGAAGCCGGCGAGATAGAGGCGGCAATGTGGAATTCTTTTGTCCTGTCCAGTGATGTCGATTACGATTATTTCGGACAAACGCTCTCAAGACAGAGCCTCCTCGCCCACTCGCTTGAGCTTGAGTGCGGCCTTTCCAAAAAGTGGGGCATCGCGGCTTATTTCGACTTCGAAGATCCCAAGGGTGGAGGCTTGAGACACGTCCGGACCAAAGCCCTGATGGCCCACTATGCCTTTTTCGACAAGGGAAGCCGTCCTGTGGACATCGCCATTTATCTGGAATACATCTTTAACAGCAGAAACTACGAAGACTCCGAAGAGCTGGAAGTCCGACTGATCCTGGAAAAGGACGTGGGTCCATTCCGGATCGACCTAAACCCTATTTTTGAAAAAAAGACCAGCGGCTCAGAAGTGTCCGAAGGTATGGAGTTCAATTATGCCCTCGGTATTTATTACTTGAACAACGGAGAAGGGATTTATTTCACGAAAAATCTTATGGTCCAACCCGGGATAGAATTCTACGGGAAAATGGGAGAAGCGACCCATATGAAAAAATGGGACGACCAGCGGCACTATATTTTCCCCACCGTCGACCTGTTCATCGGCAAGAGGCTTCACTGGCATGCAGGGCTCGGATTCGGTTTGACAAAAGCATCGGACAAGATAACCTTCAAGAGTATCTTGTCCTATGTCATAAAGTTTTGACTAAAGCCAAAGGATAAAAAAAATGAAAAAATCTAAGCATTTCATAATTCTCACCCTTATCGTATTTCTGATCGTTTTATCCGTGGCAGCTGCAAAAATGGAACTCAGCCCAAAAATCATGGACAAGGAAACACAGGACAAATACAGCCATTACGACAATCCCCAGGTATGTCTGGGATGCCACATCGAAAAATTCCAAAAATGGGAAACATCCCAGATGTCCAAGGCTTTCACGGGCGATTTTTTTCAAGCCCAGTACAATAAGTTGGCCGTCGTTGATGCCGGGCGGGATGAAAAAGTTAAAGGGCTCAAGGCTGGATGTATCGGCTGCCACTCCCCTTCTGCCTATAAGGCAGGCGATTATCCCCCGACTCCCACTCACCCTGAAAAGATCGACAGCTTCTGGGATCAAAAAAGTGGCATAAAGTTATTTGCCGACAGGGGTGTTTTCTGTGATTTCTGCCACACGATCGAGGATTTCGAAGACACGAGGCCCTTCAATCACAATTACATTTCCAACGCCACGCCAGGCATCGACCCGAAAAGGGGCGATCTGGAATTTCCCTGGTCCCCTTACCATAAAACAGCAAGGTCAGAAATCCATGAGAAAGCCACCTTTTGCGGGATCTGCCAC
>Ga0307444_1000809_pt1 | contig 14052 bp, 10 predicted proteins | sample SalMarSW160340MG_FD_202145 | JGI IMG/M metagenome (GOLD analysis project Ga0307444, IMG submission 202145) | Salt marsh sediment microbial communities from the Plum Island Ecosystem LTER, Massachusetts, United States - SW1603-40 | ecosystem: Environmental > Aquatic > Marine > Intertidal zone >... | reverse complement strand
TGCAGGCGGTCGCCACGTGCGCGCCCGTGAGCTCGAAGCGCGTGTCATCGTGCCGGAAGAGATCGAAGGTGGACGGCACCCACGCCGCCTCCAAATGGCAGCCGGTGCACGCCGGTCCTCCCGGCGTCTGCGCGAGCGCGCCCTCGTGGTAGTCGACGTGGCACGAGCGGCAGTCCTCGACGAGCGGGCGCGGGTACGGGCGATCGCGAGTGCCCGTCGCGAAGGTCATGGCGATCGACGGGGGGGCACGATCCGGGTCGTGACAGGCGCCGCACGCCAGCGAGGCGTGCGCCCCCCGCAGGGGGTGACCCGTGGCGTCATGGTCGAACTCGCCCTCGAAGCGTGCTCGGTCGATGCGCGCCCAGGCATCCGTGCCGTGGCACTCCGTGCACGTGGTGCCCATCGCCCCCGCGTGCGGATCCTCGTGACAGCTCGAGCAGGACCCGAAGGCGAGGGGTCGATAGTGGACGGCCGAGGCCCCGCCCCTCCGGTGACACGCCGAGCAGTGGAGCGTGCGGTGGGCCCCCACCAGATGGTAGCGCGCCGCGTCGTGGTCGAAGGCGTCCGCCGGCTTCCATCGCGTCTGCCGATGACATTCGGTGCAGGGACGGTCGCCGAACTGGCCGCCGTGCGGATCGGTGCGCAGGTGACAGCGATTGCACTCCGTGGCGAGCCCGAGCCACGTGCGCTCGAGCCCCCCGTGCTCGCGCTCGAAGACGCGGGTGTCGGGATCGACCACGAGCCCGGGAGCATGACACTCGCGGCAGGCGAGATCGGCGTGCGCCCCCTCGAGGGCGAAGCCGGTGCGACTCGCGTGGGCGAACCCCGTGGGCTCAAAGCGCACGATGTCCGCCCCCCGGCCGAGGTGCTCCTTGTGGCAATCCCCGCAGTCGCCATCGACCCGCGCATGAAGCCCCCGTCCGGCGGCGATGCGCGCGGCGAGCGGTGTGTGGCAGGTCAGACATCGCTCGGCCTGGATGCCGCGCTTTCGAAGCTCGTGGCAGTTCGTGCACCCCCGCATGCCCTCGAGATCCGCGTGCGCCGTGGTGAGCTCGCCGGGCGAGATGAGCTGCGCCCGCGCCGGTCGGGGACCCGCCAGCGCGACGGCGAGGAGGACCGATCCGACCCACAGCCGCCGTCCGCATCGCCCCCCCACGGCTCAGAAGATCCACGTGTAGCCGAACATGATCGCCACACCCACGTGGACTCCGACGATGAGCAGCATGAGGAGGGCGAGCGGCAGGTGGAACGCGTGCCAGTAGCGGAACATGCGCTGGAACGGCTTGAGTAGCGCGACCTGGAGCTCGAGCCGCATCTCGTCGGCGAGCAGTCCGGACACCGCCCTGGCGTGCGGGGCGGTCACCCCGGCGGTGGCCAGCGAGCGCCGTACCCGATGGAGCCGGCGGCGCTTCGAGAGATCGAACAGCGCCGCGCGGGTCAGAGCGGCCGTGAACCCCGTCGTCGGCGCCGGCCGGTGCTCCGCGACCGCCGCCGCGAGCGCCGGCTGCGGGAGACCCGACAGCCGGGCGAGCTCCTCGAACATCTCCTGCCGCCGCTCCTCGAGGGCCTTCAGATCGAGGAACCGACCGTGCACGGTCTTGGGGATTCGGGCGTACACGTAGCGTCCGAACACGCCGCTCGCCACTACCGCCGTCATGCTCCAGAAGGCGATCGACACCAGACCGCCGAACTTGAACGTGGTGTGCAGGAGGACGAGGAAGGGGCCCAGCGTGCAGAGGAAGATGTGGAACTGGAGCCAGCGCCGGAGCGAGCCGAAGCGCGCCAGCGTGCGCACGCGCTTGCGAACCCCGTACACCACCACGCCGATCAGCACGAGGAGCGTGCCGATGACCCCCAATCCCTGCCCCACGACCCCCGCCGGTCCGAAGGTCTGGTGCAGGGGCGAGTACAGGCGGGCATCCCCCGGAAGACGGTAGTACTCGAGACCAAGAGCCGTGAGGCCCCCGGCCACGCTCAGCCAGATCGCCGTGAGGATTCCCTCGAACCACCGTGCCCGCATGCGCGCCATCAGGGCAACCCGCGGGCCAGTGGAGCGAGAGACGCGAGCGACGGAACGCTCCGCGAGCCCGGGTGCGGCAAGCCGTCGAACATCGCGGGCCATACGGGGATCCCCGCCACCGGCGAGCGCCTGCTCGGGGCATCATGCCCCGTCGCGCTCCGCACGGCTCGGCGTCCCCAGTCGGGACAGCTGCCCGGAAGGTAGCGCAAAAAGTGGCACCGCACGCAGATGTTTCACGCCGGCCGGGTGAAGTCGCTCCTCGGAACAAGGCGAGCCCGGCCGTCGGGAGACGATCCGGGCTCGCGGGAGGTCACCGGCGCGGGAGTTCCGGCCCGCCGGTGGGGCGCACGCCGATCAGCGGTTGCTGCCGTCTACTTCTTGGTGCCGATTCTCACCCTGCGGGGCTTGGCCTCGGCGCTCTTGGGCAGCGTGACCACGAGCATCCCGTCGTGAAACTCGGCACGCACGTCGTCCGCGCGCACCGAGGCCGGGAAGGAGAAGCTCCGCGTGAAGCGCTCTTCGGAGAGCTCGCGCACGTGGTACGTGCGGGAGTCGTCCTCCTCGCTCCGGGTTCGATTCCCGCTCACGGTGAGGATGCCACGCTCGACGTTCACATCGATCGAGTCGGAATCGAACCCCGGCAGACCCATCTCGAGGACGAACTCCTCGCCCGTCTCGTACAGATTCGCCGCCGGCGCCCATGCCGTCCAACCGTTGAGGTCGCCGAACGCGTTCTCGATGAGCCGGTTCCAGTCCGATCCGAAGTCCGCCCCACGACGGAACACCGTGCTCGGTCGAGTCCTGATTTGGGGAAGCATCACCGTACCTCCTGTCTTGCCTGCGGTTCTCGAGTCGAAGTGGCTCCGGGCGTGTCCGCGCCTGTGCCACCCGTCTGACCATGTCCTGTATGTCCATCGACGCGAGGCCGTCATCGGGTTCCGTGGGTCGTGACCGTTCCGCGTCCGTGACGACCGTCGCGCTGTCCGCACACAGAAAGTGCAGTCCGCGTGCCACCTCTGGAGGCCGAATTCCGGTCGTTTTTGCAGATCGGGCTGTCGCTTCTGCACGCGGCGGGACGACCGCATGTCACATTGGCAAGGCGGTTCCCGGGGAGGGGGCGAGGCCCGCGATCGCGGGCCCCGCCGTCGAGGGCCGGCCGGTCGCGGGTGGCTACTGGACGATGATCTTGGCGCCCAGCATTTCGCTCGGATGGTTCGTGCACCGGTAGGTGTACGTGCCGACCACGTCGAATCTGATGTCGGCATGGCCGCCCGGCGCGATGTCGTCGGTGTCGAACGCGGTGGCCCCCGCGGGGACGGAGGTGGAAGTCGCGGTGTGCGCGATGTTCCCGTTGTTGGTCCAGCGCACCGTATCGAACTGGTCGATGGTCACCGACGCGTTCTGGTTCCGGTTCCCATCGGGATCGACGAACGCGTTGTCGACGATGGACATGTTGACCGTAGAGCCCGTGGGGGGTGGCGGAGGAGGTGGCGGCGGCGGGTTCCCGCCTCCACCGACGGGATCGCTCCCGCCGCAGGCCAGCAACAGCGCCGCGGGCACAAGCGCCATGAACTCACGTCGTCTCATCGTTCCTCCTGTGGCGACTGGGGATCCGGCGGATCGCCGGCCAACGAGGTCGTCGTCACCCTCGCGTGACGACGACCGAAGCGGTCATGAAGGGGTGTGGCACGCAGTGGTAGGAGAACTCCCCGGACTCGGTGAACGTGTGCTCGTACGTCTCGCCCGGACCGATGAGCGAGGAGGCCCACACGCCGTCGTCCGACGTCGTCGTGTGCCCCACGGGGTCGCGGTTCACCCAGCGCACGGTCGTGCCGACGGGCACCTCGAGACGCGGGGAGCGAAACGACATCTGCGAGATCTCGATCTCGACCACGGCTTCCCCGCTCGCGAGCGCGGCCCTGCCCTCGGTCGAGTCGTCATCCGGGTCCAGGATGCGTCCCCAGCGCGCGAAGCCGCTGAAGGGCACGGTGAACTCGAATCCCCAGTACACGTGGTTCGGAAAGTCGGCGGGGACCCCCGAGCTCCCCTGCAGCGTCCCGCTCGTCACGTTGGTGAGCATGATCGAAAACGTGTGCGGCGTGAACGGGATCCCGAGGTGGAGTCCGGCACTCCAGCCCGGGGTGGGGCGCTCGCCCATGCGCTCGCCCCCGCTCACGATGTCGGCGACGTCGCCCGCCAGCGTCACGTAGCGGTTGAGCCTCAGACCGAGACCGCCGGCCAGGGCGAACGCTCCGTCGGAGCCCTCATCCGCCAGCTCCCCGTACAGGTCCGTGAAACCACGCAGCGCACCGCTCAGGAACAGGGGCCCGATGTCGGCCCGTCCGGCCAGCTCGCCGTCGAGGCTCGTGTTGGCGCTGTTCCAGGCGCCGAGGAGGGAGAACGACACACCCGCTCCCGACGGACGAACGGGGGCCCACTTCAGGTAGGGCTGCCATTCGTTGGGCTGGCCATCGGCCACCAGCGAGTTGCTGCTGTAGCGGACCCCGGTCATCACGCTCGCCGGCAGCCCGAGCGACAGGTCGAACGTCGGGTAGTTGACGACCTTGGCATCGCCGAACAGGTCGGTGATGTCGTGGTCCCCGCTGGTCTGGAATCGGTGCGCGAACTGGAAGTCCAGGTGCCACGGCGTGCTCACCCAGGGGCCGGCGAGATTCGGCGTGCGCTCGGTCAGGGGTTGAGCCGTCAGGGGCGGCGATGGGGCGACGAGCAGGATCGCTGCGAAGAGGAGGACCGCGCGCGAGATCCCGCATCTTCGGCGCACCGGTGTCCCGTGGTCGTCTCGAGCGCGGTCTGGCATTGCCCTTCCCCGAAGTTGGACGTGCATTCGCCTCGTCCGAGACACGACGCGGAATCACGTAGGAACGTCCGATCCTCGGTAACCGTGACGGGCAGGGGTCGGAACGGGGGGGGAAGCTCGACGGGCCGTAGCGGGGCTGGCGTGCGTCCCGGGCGGCGAACGCGAGCGCGTCCAGCGCTTCGCGGCGGCCGACGACGAGATCATCGGTTTGCTTCGATCGACCTCGCGGCGCGGTGACTCCCCCGGCGTCTAGCGGAAGCTCTCTTTCCTGAGGTCGTAGCGTCTCATCTTGTTGTACAGGGTGCGCGAGTCGATGCCCGCGCGCTCGGCGGTCTCGCCCACGCGGCCGTCCGTGTCGTGCAGCAACCGCTCCAGATACGCGCGCTCGAAGGAGCCGAGCAGCTCCTCCCGGGCGTCGGCCAGCGGGAGATCCCACAGATCGTCAGGGCGCGGGAGCGTCCCGCTGCCGGCGCCTCCGGCCCCGCCGCCCGTGAGCGAGCGGGGCAGGTCCGCGACCCCCAGCGTCTGCCCGCGCGCCAGCAGCACGCCACGCTCCAGCACGTTGATGAGCTCGCGGACGTTCCCCGGCCAGTCGTACTCGATGAGGGCGCGCAGCGCCTCCTCCCCGATCCGCTCCACGGGTCGTCCGAGTTGTACGGCGAAGCGCTCGAGATAGGTTTCCGCGAGCACCGTGATGTCCTCGCGCCGCTCGCGGAGTGACGGAACGCGAAGCGACACGACGCCGAGTCGGTAGAAAAGGTCCGACCGGAAGTCCCCCACCTCGACCGCTTCGAGCAGGTCGCGATTCGTCGCCCCCATGATGCGCACATCGACACCGATCGACTCCTCGGCGCCCAGGGGCTGCACGGAGCGCTCCTGGATCGCCCGCAGCAGCTTGGCCTGCACCGTCAGGGGCATGTCCGCGATCTCGTCGAGGAACAGCGTTCCGCCGTGCGCGAGCTCGAAGTAGCCACGCCGGGTCCGGATGGCCCCGGTGAATGCGCCTTCCACGTGACCGAACAGCTCGCTCTCGAGCAGTCCTTCGGGCAGCGCGGCGCAGTTGACCGCCACGAACGGGCCGGACGAGCGCGGGCTCTCGCCATGGATGGCGCGAGCCAGCCACTCCTTGCCGACCCCCGTCTCGCCGAGGAGCAGGAGCGATGTGTCGGCCGGGGCGACACGCCGCGCGAGATCGAGGAGCTCGATCATCGCGACGCTCTGAGACACGAAATCGCCGAAATGCGATTCCAGCTTCGACTGCGCGGCGGTCATCTGGCTGACGACCACCTCGCGGCGCCGCAGGATGAGAGCTCCGATCGCCCGCCCGAGCGCGGCGTCGGACAGGAAGCGCGACACGACCCCCGCGGCTCCGAACGTCAGCCAGTCCGCTTGCGTCTCCGCGTCGTCCTCGTCGGCGAGCAGCACGACATCCGGGTGCCCGGCCTGCGAGCCGAGCACCTTCAGATACTCGCCGGGAGCGGCGGGCAGGTCGTCGGGGCTCGTGACGATGACGTCCTGTCCGTCGCGCACGACGCGCGACCACGTCTCCGGGCTCGGTGCCCCGATCGTCACGTGGACATCGGTGGTGGGGAGCAGACGTCGAACCCGTTTGCGGAGCGAGCGAGACTCGAGCACGAGCATGACGCGAATCAGCACGGCGGTTCCCTGTCTGCCACTGTGGGGCACGGCCGGATCGGTATCCGCTTTCCGGGTCGGTCGGCATCAAGGTACCGATCACGCCTTGGACGCGGAAGCGGCGCGCTTCGCTCGGTGTGGTCGCTGATCGGGAGCGGAGGCGACAATCGACATACGAGCGACGTTTTGGTTATTGTGGTGTGAAGCATGCAGTAACACGCATGCAATGCCGGACCATCGGGGGAGTGCCCAATGGGGGGCGCGCGAGGTCCGGAACTCGATCGAGGGGAGGAACGCGATGGCGATGAAGAAGAAGCCGGCCGCGAAGAAGCCCGCGGCCAAGAAGCCGGCCGCCAAGAAGAAGCCGGCGGCGAAGAAGAAGCCGGCGGCGAAGAAGAAGCCGGCCGCCAGAAAGCCCGCGGCGAAGAAGAAGGCCGCCCGGAAGCCCGCGGCGAAGAAGAAAACCGCCAGAAAGCCCGCGGCGAGGAAGAAGCCGGCCGCGAAGAAGCCCGCCGCGAGAAAGTCCGCGGCCAAGAAGCCGGCGGCGAAGAAGAAGGCCGCCAAGAAGCCCGCAGCGAAGAAGCCCGCAGCGAAGAAGAAGGCTCCCAGCCCGAAGCGTTGACCGCTTCGCCGGTCCGGCGAGGCGGTCACCCCGTCTCGCCGGACCAACTCACCGCTTGCGCCCGGGCTCCAGGCCGATCTACCTGATCTCGGCATCGTCATATATCCCGCCCATCGCGGCAGAGGGGGCATGAGCTCGGCATCCCACCCGCACACCCCCTCGGAACGCCCCGGCCGTCTGGTAGGCGCCTCCGGTCACGGCTTCGGCACCGCACCCGTCTTCCTGGCGAGCATCAGCACCATCCTCGGTGCGATCATGTTCCTGCGGTTCGGCTACGCCGTGGGACACATCGGGATCGTGGGCGCGCTCCTCATCGTGCTGCTCGGACACCTGGTCACCATACCGACCGCGCTCGCCATCGCCGAGATCGCGACGAACCGCCGTGTGGAAGGCGGAGGCGAGTATTTCATCATCTCGCGCTCGTTCGGCACGACGATCGGTGGCACGATCGGGATCGCGCTCTTCCTGTCGCAGGCGATCTCCGTGGCCTTCTACATGATCGCGTTCGCCGAGGCGTTCCGACCCCTCGCCGGGGCGCTGGCGCTGCCGTTCGATCCGCGCTTCGTGTCGCTCCCCGGGATCGGGTTGCTTCTGTGGCTGATCCTCACACGCGGCGCCGCCATGGGGGTGTCCGCGTTGTACATCGTGGTGGTCACCCTGGCCGTGTCGCTCGTCCTCTTCTTCCTCGGCGGTGCGCCGGAGGGGGTGGACGCGGGCGAGCGGCTGGTCGGGTTCCGGCCGGATCCGTTCATCTTCGTATTCGCGATCGTCTTCCCGGCGTTCACCGGCATGACCGCCGGCGTGGGGCTGTCGGGCGATCTGGCCAACCCGCGCAGATCGATCCCGCTCGGCGTCGTGTCGGCCACCGTGACCGGCATGCTCATCTACGTCCTCATCATCTGGAAGCTGGGCGTGGCCGCCAACCAGGACATGCTCGTCAACGACCAGCTCGTGATGAGCAGGATCGCGGTCTGGGGTCCGGTGATCCCGGTCGGGCTCGCGTGCGCGACGCTTTCATCCGCCATCGGCTCGATCCTCGTGGCGCCGCGCACGCTCCAGGCGCTCGCCCGGGACCGGATCATCGCCGTGCCCGGCGTCACCGACTTCCTCGCCGCCGGCGCCGGGACGACCAACGAGCCCCGCAACGGGACCATCGTCACGGCCGCGCTGGCGTTCGCCATCGCCGTGTTCGGGAACGTCGACTTCGTGGCCCGCATCATCTCCATGTTCTTCATGGTCACGTACGGCGCCCTGTGCGCGATCAGCTTCCTCGAGCACTTCGCGGCACGCCCCAGCTACCGGCCCAGCTTCCGCTCCAAGTGGTATCTGAGCCTGTTCGGGGCGCTGATGTGCCTCTTCCTGATGTTCCAGATGGACCCCCTGTACGCGATCCTGGCGATCGTCGCCATGTTCGGTCTGTACCTGGGGATCGAACGCCAGAAGGAGCACGGCAACGATCTGTCGACGATCTTCTCGGGCGTGATGACCCAGCTCACGCGCTGGCTCCAGGTGCGTCTGCAGAAGATGCCGGAGGAGGACTGGCGCCCCAGCATCATCATGATCACCGGCCGCACCTTCGATCGCTCGGCGCCGCAGCGCTTCCTGCGCTGGCTGTGTCATCGCTACGGGGTGGGCACCTATCTGCACTACATCCCCGGGATGCTGGAGGAGCGGACGTTCCGCGAGAGCCGCCGCGTTCTCCAGCGACTCATCGAGCAGACGGAGCGGGCCGACAGCGCGATCTACGTCGACACGATCATCAGCCCGTCGATGCGCTCGGCGCTCGCCCAGGCGCTCCAGCTCCCGGGGGTGAGCGGGATGGACAACAACACCATCCTGTTCGAGTTCTCCAAGCACGATCCGGACGAGGTGATCGACGAGGTCGTGGATGGCGCCGCGCTCGCGTACCATGCGCGCATGAACAGCCTCGTGCTCAGGCACGGCGACCATCACTTCGGAGATCGAGGGGAGCTCCACGTGTGGCTGACGAGCCAGGACCATCGCAACGCGTCGCTCATGATCCTGCTCGCCTACATCCTGCTGGGACATCCCGACTGGTCGAGGGCCGAGCTCCGCATCTTCGCCGCCTATCCGGAAGTCGAGGTACGGGACCGCCACGACGAGCTCAGGGAACTCATCACGACCGGGCGGATCCCCATCTCGGGCAAGAACATCCAGATCATCCCGACCAGCCCGGACATCGATTTCACGCGTCTGGTGGAGGCCAAGTCGCGCGAGGCGGATCTCGTCGTGCTCGGGTTCGGGGCGGAGAGGCTCGAGCACCAGGGCCCGACGGTGTTCCGATCGCACCGCGGGTTGCACGAGGTGCTGTGGGTATCGGCCCGGCAGCGGATCGAGATCGACTGACGCGCAGGTCTCGCCGCGGGCTCTGGACCCATCCGCCGCCGCACGCGAGATTCAACGGCCCAATACCACACACGGAGTCATCGCCAATGTCGGAGCGCTCGGGATTCCTCGGGTCACCGTTCGTCCGCCTCACCCTGTACTACGTGCTGCTCGGTCTCGCCGTCTGGGCGCTGATGACCCTGTTTCCGTTCGTTCGGGACGCGTTCTCCGCCCAGCGGCTGGAATCGCTCGCGGAAACGGGTCTCATGGGAGGTCGCGAGTCGGCGGTTAGCGCCGCGCAGAGCATGCGCACCGGGATGGACCTCCTACTGTTCACGCTGATCGCGATCATCGGGGCCCTCTTCCTGCTCGCTCCAGTAGTGTGGGTGTACATGGTCACCCGGCAGCAGCAGGGCTACGACGAGTCGCTGGTCCACACGGTCCTCATCCTGCCGGTCGCGGTGACGGGGCTCGTGATCGTCGTGCAGGACTCCGTGGCGCTCGCGTTCAGCCTCGGTGGGATCGTGGCCGCCGTCCGCTTCCGCAACACGCTCAAGGACACCAAGGACGCGGTGTACATCTTCCTCGCGATCGGGACGGCGCTCGCGGCCGGCGTGCAGGCGCTCGGGATCGCCGCCGTGTCCACCATGTTCTTCAACTACCTGCTCCTCCTGATGTGGAAGTTCCAGATCGGGAACATCTACGCGGATCAGGTCGCCCGGGCGCCCCGCATGAAGGTCGGCGACGTGCTGGCCGGGGCCGGGCACACGCCCGGCGCCGGCGTCGGGAAGCTCACGATCGGCAGCCCGGGTCTCCTCCAGGCCCTGACGCCGGAAACGCTCGAGCGCATCAAGGAGCGGCGCGACCGCCTGCGGAAGCACATCGAGGGCGCGGGCAAGGCGGCCAAGAAGAGCGGGCTCCTGGTCGTGGTGACCGACGACGCCGAGCACTGCCAGGACGCGATCACGGCCGCCATCGGCGACATCACCGATCGCTGCTCGCTCGCCGATGTCGACACCGCCGAGGACGGGCTCACGACGCTCGAGTATCTGGTCGGGGCGGAGGACGAAGAGGAGGGGGCGGCGCTCATCAAGAAGCTGCAGCGGCTCACGGGCCGCTGCGTGCTCGCCGCGCAGTACCGCAACCTGAAGGTCGAGAAGGCCAAGGACGGCGAGTCCACCTACTGGACGCTGCCGGAGGAGTGAGCCCCCGGCCGGCGCTCCCGGGGTCGCGCCGGCCGGGGTCGTCACCCGCTCAGAAGATCAGCCCCGCCCCGACGTACACGCCCGTCAGCTCATCCCCGTGCATGACCGTGGCGCTCAACGTCTGCTTCCGGTTGAGGAACGAGAACCACACGCCACCGCCGAACGCGGTGTGCCACGTGTCGGCGTCCTCCGGATCTCCGTCGTAGAACACGCGGCCCACGTCGGCCGCGCCGTGGATGCCGAACTCGGTCGGGAACAGGAGGGCGAAGCGCGCCAGTGGAAGTCGGAGCTCCGCGTTCCCGAACGCGGCCGCGTCGCCCGCGAAGCGCTGCGTGCGGTACCCGCGCAGGTCGCTCCCACCGCCGAGGAAGGCCGCTTCATGGAAGGGCGCATCGCCCCACACCTTCTGGCCGCCCGCGCGCAGGGCGAGCGTCGGCGCGTGCCGGGCCGAGCCCGGGGTGAGGAAGACCGACAGCGCGCCGTGCGCCTCCCCGAACGTGTCCTCGACATCCCAGATCTTCGGATACAGCGACCCGGCCGCCTGGAGGCGCAACCCCGAGGTCGGATAGGCGCCGTTGTTCCGGGCGTCGATCTCGAACCACATCCGGCCGCCCAGCTGTCCGAAGCCCCCCAGGCCCACGGGAGCGGGGTCCAGCGTCGCGATGAAGCGCTCCGCGTTGGCCGCGATCGGCGTGTCCTCGTACTTCATGATCGGCCCGATCCCGAGCTTCACCTTGGGACGGAACTCGACGGGTCCCGACTCCTCCTCCGACGGCGTGCGTCGCCCGCCCCACGTCCACTCCAGACCGGGAGCCACCACCAGCTCGCGCTGCTTCACCTTGTAGAAGGTGCTCCCGGATTCGCGAACGGTCTCGTTGCCGAATCCGTAGAAGTGCAGGATGCGGATGCCCGAGTACTCGACGTGCAGCAACGCGTCCGCTCCAGTCACCCGCTGCCGCAGTCGCGCGTCCCACCCGAGGAGGAACTCGGGCCCCGTGGAAGTGATCCGACCCTGGAACGCGTTGTCCGACGACCAGGGGACCTTCCGGAACCCGTATCGGGTGACCCCGAAGAGGGCTCCGGCGGAGAGCCCCAGATCGGGGGAGTAGCTGAGAAGCGGGAAGTACCGGTTGAACCCGCCCCAGTCGAGCGCGTAGCGGTGCACGAGATTGCTCGAGGGCGGGCGGACGAATTCCCGCCGGTCCACGGCGGCCCTTCCCTCGAACGAGTTCTCGCCGCGGGAGTCGTAGAATCTCGTGGCGCCGCTCCCGGCGCGCGAGGCATTCACGAAGTGGTCGTCGCCGCCGCCTCCGATGGCGCGCACCCGGATGTGTCCCGATCCGCCGCGCACCTCGACCGAGTCGTCGCCGCCATGCAGGAACAGTCGCACCTCGCTCGTCTCGCCGCGGTGGAAGGTGCGGCTGAAGCGCGGGGTGCCGCTGCCGGGGCCATCGCGGTAGGAGACGGTCATGCTCAGGTCGCCGTCGGGCAGGTGCTCGAACACGGCGAGCTCGTCGCGATCCGTCGCGGTGATCTCCGGCTGCCTGGAGAGCATCCGGTAGTAGTCGAGCGCCTTCGCCGGCAACGCGTCGCGACGCGCCTTCAGCGAGCGCTCGAGGAACGCGCCCCTCAGCGCGTAGTGCTCCGGGGGCAGCTGCCGGACGGCGTTCTCGATCACGGCGTCCGTCAGCTCGCTCTGGACCTCCGCGGCCACTTCGGCCCACACCGGCTCCTCGAGCTCCCCGAGCAGCCGCCGGTCGATCTCCCAGCCGTTGAAGGTGAGCGACAACAGGCGCGGGTATTTCGGTCCGAACGTCGCTACCTGCTGCGGGACGACCATGCGGTACACCGACATGAGGAACCCGTCGTTGTGCACGAACGCCTGGTCGCGATCCTCCGAGATCGGGCGCCACACGTAACAGTCGTTGCCGTCGGGATAGCGGGCCCAGCGCCACTGGCCGGCGTGGCGGTCCCGGTCGCCGACCACCATGTCGATGAAGCGGGCCTTCAGGAACTCGCGCGCCTCGACCCGATCACACGCCCCCTCCTCCAGATGGTCGAGGAAGTTGTCGGTGTTCACGACGCGCGCCGATCCCCCGAAGCCCGGCTGACCGCCCTCCCGCTCCTGGGGTCGATCGACGAGCATCCCGACCAGCCCCGCGTAGTCCTCCCGGAACTCCCCCAGGCGCGGGTCGTCGGGAATGACGACGAGCCGCTCGTGCGGGTACATGAGGCCCGCGGCCTCGAGCAGGGGATCCACGACCAGTCCCGCCGTGGGCAGGAACGCGGCCGTCTGGTCCTGGACGATGGCCGCGACCACCGTCCCCTGGAGCTCCGGCTGCAGCCGTCGAGTGGGGTCCTTGTCGAGCGAGCGCACCGCGTACTGGAGCCCATCGGCGCCCTGGAGCTCGAGCGTGATGGTCTGCCCGTACCCGCCCATCTCGGTCGGAGTGAGCCCCCCGGCGAACCCGTCCAGGTCGAGGACATCGACCTCGATGGGTGTCATCCAGATGTCCCGGTACGCCCCACCGAGGAACCAGCGTTTGAGGCCCGACGCTTCGTATCGTTCGCCGGGTATCACGGTCTCGGAGGTCGCTCCCCTGGGGGGAGGGAAATGGGCGATCTGGGCCGACAGCTTCTGGGGGCCGGGCAGCGCAAGGGCGGCCAGAGCGAGGGCGAGTGTGGGGAGTGTGCGCATGAGCGGGTGCCTCGCGGCAGGGGTAGGACCACCGACAACTCAATACGCCCGACAGGATTCGAACCTGTGACCTTCGGCTCCGGAGGCCGACGCTCTATCCAGGCTGAGCTACGGGCGCAGACACGAAGCGCGCCACTGGGCGGGCGACGCGCTTCGAGAATCTACGGATGAAACGCGGCGGGTGCCACCGGGCTTGCAACCTTTCCCCGGCTCGCTCCTATCGATACTCTATACGGCACGCCTATAGAAATTCGATAGGAGGTGTCGTGGCGGCTCGACGGACCGATCTCGTACGCGGGACGCTGGACATGCTGATCTTGAAGACCCTGTCGCTCCAGCCCATGCACGGGCTGGGGATCTCCCGCCGCATGGAGCAGCTGACCGAGGGCGCGTTCAGCGTGAAGCCGGGCTCGCTGTTCCCGGCGCTCCACCGGCTCGAGCAGGAAGGCTGGATCGAGGGCTCGTGGGGCGAATCGGAGAACAACCGGCGGGCCAAGTTCTACGAGCTGACCGGCGCGGGTCGCCGTCGCCTCGGCGAGGAGAGGGAGAGCTGGGCCCACGCGCTCCGGGCGATCACGCGGATTCTCGAGGCCACCTGAGGAAGATGACCATGCGCATCACCACGCGAATCGCGAGCGCCCTCCGCACGCTTTTCCGGAAGGAGGAGGTGGGGGCCGATCTGGATGAGGAGCTCGAGAGCTGTATCGA
>Ga0307444_1000808_pt1 | contig 14055 bp, 13 predicted proteins | sample SalMarSW160340MG_FD_202145 | JGI IMG/M metagenome (GOLD analysis project Ga0307444, IMG submission 202145) | Salt marsh sediment microbial communities from the Plum Island Ecosystem LTER, Massachusetts, United States - SW1603-40 | ecosystem: Environmental > Aquatic > Marine > Intertidal zone >... | reverse complement strand
ACGTCGATGATCTGAATGAACTCGCCGGCGCGGACGACGTAGGCTTCCGCCGTTGCCTTGTTGACGCGGATATCCTGTAGCGGGTCTGCGAGCGGCTCCGGCAGATGCATCTCGTTCGCGGCCCTGGTGCGGGGATGCTGGACGTAAACTCGGATCGGTGTGGCCGTGTCCTGCGCGTCAGCTGCCATGGCGCCACCTGACGCGGCGACAATCAGAAGACCGTCGCGCGTCACGGTGAAATGCGCGTCGTCTCCAGAGCGAGACTCACCGCCGAACAAGTTGATGGCGCGGGCTTCGGCGAGATTAATGCCGCGCCGCTCAAGCCCGGAGCGCACGGATCGCGCGCTCTCGCTGTTGCTGCTCAGGATTTGCCTTAGGCCGGTCGCGGCGCCATCGGCGCGAGCGCCGAGGATGGTCGGATCGACAGCGCCGGCGGCATCGATGGCAACGACTTCGCAAGCCTGCATGCCTTCCAGGTCGACGAGCCGAAGCTGATCTCCGGCATGGATCGGAACCGCGATGACGCCGCCGCCGGCCACGGTGTAGCGCTCCTCGCCGGGGGCGAGGGAAGCACTTCCAGGCCGCATAATCACCGAAGGCCGCGGCGGTCCCGAATGGATGATTTGGTCGCTGGGAAAAACCACGCTCGCGTTCCAGTCGTGTCGCTGATCGCCAGGAAAAAACGGTAGCCGACGCCCTCCTGCGGATCAAGGGTGGCACCTGGCCGCGCTCGTCCGGCTCGGATCCCGTGGCCGGAGCTGTTTTGCGCCAGGGAGTTGCCGGCATCGGCTTCCCGCCTGGCGGGGACGCGCCGGGCACTAACCTAGGTTAGTGCGGGCGCCTGAAAGTCCAGGCTACAAAGTATCGAGGATCAGCCTGTGCGCGGAGCCCGCTAGATCTGGGGCGAGAGCAGGTGTGCTTGGGAGCGTAGCGTGGCTCACCTAACGAACTTGCCCGAGAATACGGGACTCGGCGCCATAACTGTCGCGTCCAGATACTCGCCGCTAACCTTAGGTGCTGAGGGTTTATCTCAAATTGCCGGTACGTCGGTCAGCAAAACTCAGAGTCTTGCTGCCTTTATTCACGTCCCGGTTGCCCGCAGTTCCGGTCGACTGGCGCCGAAGCCCCTCGCTTGGTCTCGGCTGAACGACTTGGAGGCTATCCCCGCCGATGCGTAAGCTCGCTCCACAAGACGCCCAGTCCGGTCTCGCCGAGACCCTTGGCCGATATCGCACGGCCCTGTTGGGCGTGTTCATGTTCAGCGCCATGATCAACATGCTGATGCTCACGGGACCGCTGTTCATGCTGCAGGTCTATGACCGGGTATTGCCGAGCCGGAGTATCCCGACTCTGGTTGGTCTTGCCATCCTCGCTGCGGCTCTATTCTCGTTTCAGGCCATCCTCGACGCCACGCGCGGCCGCGTCCTGCACCGGATCGGAGGTTCACTTAGCGAAGATCTGGTCGGGCGCGCCTATAACGCCGTGCTGCGCCTCCCGCTGATTTCGAGAGGTGGCGGCGATGGACTCCAACCCGTTCGCGACCTCGACAAAATGCATCAGTTTCTGGGGAGCCCCGGACCCGGAGCGCTATTCGATCTGCCGTGGATGCCGTTCTACGTCGCCATCTGTTTTCTGTTCCATCCCTATATTGGCATTGCCGCCGCCGTTGGCGCCTCGCTTCTCATCACGCTCACCCTCATCGCCGAGTTTGCCACCCGCGCACCGACGCGGAGCGCGGTTGAACTTGGCGCCAAGCGCAACGCCTTGTTGGAGTCGAGCCGCCGCAATGCCGAGGTCATGCACGCCATGGGCATGGCCCCACGCTTCTCGGCGAATTTCGGCACGGTCAACGGCGACTATCTCAAGAGCCATCGGCGGGCCGCCGATCGCGCCGGTGTGCTCAGCGCGATGTCGCGATTGACGCGGCTACTGCTGCAATCTTTTGTGCTCGGCTTAGGCGCCTACCTCGTCATCAATCACGAGGCGACCGCGGGCATCATCATCGCGAGTTCGATTCTGGTGTCGCGGGCGCTGGCGCCTGTCGAGCTCGCAATCGGTAATTGGAAGAATTTCGTCGCCGCGCGGCAGGCGCGGAAGCGGCTGCACGATCTGATGATCAAGTTGCCGGAGCGCAAGGAGCCGCTCGCGTTGCCCAAGCCGAAGAGCGCCTTGGCCGTGGAGTCAGTCACGGCCGTCCCACCGGGCACCCAGCGCATCGTGTTGCAGGATGCGAATTTCGACCTGGCCGGCGGGCAGGGGCTCGGCATTATTGGGCCGAGCGCCTCGGGCAAATCTTCGCTCGCCCGGTTGATCGTCGGCGTTTGGAGTCCCGCCAGAGGCAAGGTCCGTCTCGACGGAGCGGCCCTCGATCAGTGGGCGCCGGAGGTGCTTGGCCAGCATCTCGGCTACCTGCCGCAAACCGTCGAGTTGTTCGACGGCAGCGTTGCCGAAAACATCGCGCGCTTTGAGCGCGAGCCTGATGCCAAAGCCATCATCGGCGCCGCAAAGGCTGCCGGGGTCCATGAACTGATCGTCAAATTGCCGGAAGGCTACGAAACCAATATCGGCGATTCCGGTGCCAATTTGTCGGCAGGACAGCGGCAGAGACTCGCGCTCGCGCGCGCTCTCTACCGCGACCCGTTCCTAGTCGTCCTCGACGAGCCGAACTCAAATCTGGATAGCGAGGGCGAAGAGGCGCTGACCGCAGCCATCCTCAATGTTCGCGCTCGCGGCGGCATCGTCGTCGTCATTGCCCATCGGGCGAGCGTGCTCACTTCCGTCGATCACGTGCTGGTTTTGAATCAGGGCCGGCAGCAGGCGTTCGGGCCGCGTGACGAGGTGCTACGGTCGGTGGTGAGACCGACGACCGCGCCCCTGACGCTGGTTCCAGGTACTCAGGCGGTGAACACATGACGGCACCAACCAACTCCAGCCTGCGTTCGATTCGCCGCCATCTGATCGGCGGCATGATCCTCGGCGTCATTCTCTTGGCCGCCATCGCCGGCTGGGCGCGAACCACTCAGCTTGCAGGCGCCGTGATCGCGCCGGGCGTGGTAGTGGTCGATTCGGTGGTGAAGAAGGTTCAGCATCCGACCGGCGGCGTTGTCGGCGAAATCAATGTTCGCGACGACGATTACGTTACCGCGGGCGAAGTGGTGGTACGCCTCGATGAGACTCAGACCAAGGCCAATGTCGGCGTCTACGCAAAGAGCCTCAATGAGTTGGAGGCGAGACAGGCGCGGCTCGAGGCCGAGAAAGATGGCGCGGATGCCATCGACTTTCCGAGTGATCTGCTAATCCGCGAAAACAGCGACGCGGATGTGGCTCATGCGCTAACGGGTGAACGCAAGCTGTTCAAACTTAGGGTAGACGCCCGCGCCGGGCAAAAGGCGCAGCTGCGCGAGCGGGTCTCGCAGCTCAAGGAAGAGGTCAATGGTCTTGCCGAGCAGATCGACGCTAAGTCGGAAGAAATCGCACTGATCCAAGAAGAACTCCAGGGCGTCATGGATCTATGGAAGAAGAAATTGGTTCCCTTCACCCGCGTCACCGCGCTGAAACGGGACGCCGCGCGTCTTGACGGAGAACGCGGCCAGCTGATTGCGTCGAAGGCGTCTACGGGCGGCAAGATCGCTGAGGTCCAGCTGCAGATCATTCAGGTCGATGACGATGCCCGGAGCAAGGTGGCGGAGGAGCTGAGCGACGTGCGGGCCAAGATCGGCGAACTCAGCGAACGCAAGATTGCGGCGGAGGATCAGTTGAGGCGGATCGATATCCGGGCGCCCCAGTCTGGCCATGTGCATCAGCTAACCGTTCATACCTTGGGCCAGGTGATCTCTCCGGGGGAGACGATCATGATCATTGTCCCGGACGAGGATTCGCTGGGTGTCGAGGCGAAAGTCTCACCCACCGATATCGATCAGCTGGGGCCGGATCAAGCGGTGGTACTGCGCTTTTCCGCCTTCGATCAGCGCGCGACGCCGGAAGTCAACGGCACCGTGAAATGGGTGTCGGCCGACGTCACCAAGGACGAGAAGACCGGTGCCTCCTACTACACGATGCATGTCAGCGTATCGGCCGAGGAACTCGCGGAACTAAAAGGCCTCAAGATCGTTCCTGGTATGCCAGTCGAGGCTTTTGTGCAGACGGGGACACGCACTGCGCTTTCATATTTCTTCAAGCCGCTCTCGGATCAGGTCAAGCGGGCGTTCCGAGAAAGCTAAGAAAGGCGCTTGCGTTCCCCAAGGGGACGCGCAGCTGGGGTGAAGGTCGGGGATGTCATCATGAGCATTTCTGCGACATTGGGACGAAGGATCTTTTCCCTGACGGCTTCTGGGCCTGAAATCGCAGGTTGTACGCTCAGATTTCGTGTGCTTAGAGCTAGAGTGTTCCAGGCATGAAAAAACGACTGGGGTGAAACAAATTGAATAAAATGCAAGGCCTATTACAAGTGGTACATCCGCAAGAGGCCGATCGAACCATGAAGGTGACAGAGATGCACAGCGCCGTGTTGGGCCGTGCCGCCCTGTCCATCTGCGAGTCTCTGCTGGCGACGATGATCGAGCGTGGGTTGCTGAGCGACAAAGATGTTGACGACCTGCTCGAGGATGCCGCAGGCACGCACCGTGAAGCGAGCAAATGTGCGGACAATCCGGAGCTGCACACGATGGTTGCAGGGATCATCGAGGATATAGCCGCGAAAAAGAGATTGGCTCGCGGTCGGAGCCACGTCGCCAGCCGGCCGACATAGTCGGTAGGCGAGGGGAAAGACAGTTGTGGAGGGGATGGTCCGGCGGCTTTCAGTCGAGGCTGGGGTCGATGCTGCGGTAGGCTGCGAGACGCTCCAGGGTCACGATGTCATGGAAGGCAACTTCGCCAGCCTTGATGCTCATCAAATTCTGTTCGCGCAGTTGCCGCAGCACCCGATTGACATGGATCGCGCTCAGTCCAAGGGCGTCAGCCAACAAATATTGGTTCAAGGGGCAGTGAAAGCCCACCTCGGTCGCGAGGCCGATGAGCTTGAGGCGCTCCAGCAATTGCAGGAAAAAATGTGCCATGCGTTCTTGGGCGCTGCGTCGGCCGATGCTGGCGAGGTGGTCGACAACCATGGCCTCGTCGCGAGACACCGACCACAACAGCGCACTGCCAAGGCGGGGCGAGGAGCGGAAAATATCGAGGAGGCGCCGCGCATCAACGACGCTGGCGATCCCATCAGTGACGCCGCACAGGAAATGATCGGAGGCTCGCAGCAGGACACTGCGATAGCCCATGAAATCCCCCGGAAGCGGGAATCGAATGATTTGCCGGGCGCCATTGGGCATGAGCTTGTAGCTGCAGGCCCAGCCGCTTTGGAGGATCAGGGCTGTGGGGCTGCTTTGCCCTTCTTCCGTCAGTTCCTCGCCACGCGCCAGCCTGATTTGCCTCGACTGAAGCTCGGCGAGCACCTCAAGCTCGTGCTTCGACAGATTGATAAAGGTGCTAAGCTTGGTCGCGAGTGCGCCGTAATTCTTGCCGTCCGCCATTCGCAGCGACTCTCCCTTTTTCGGCTGCACTCTTGTGGTGCCCCGGAAATATTCGTGTCTTCCTAACATCGGTTAGTGTGAGCCTAGTTGACGACGCGCTAGTGTTGAGATGTCGGTTAGCCTCCTCGATGGAGTGGAGAAGTCGTGAAAGATAGAGCATCTAGGTAAGGGATTAGTTTAGTTTCGAGACAATTTAGCAAGAGAGAATGAGCCAAATGGTTGACACTCCGAAAAGCACTGCCGAAAGCCAAGCGGCCCTTTCGATGTTTGAATCGTTGCTGATCGCGATGTGTGACCTCGAGGTCATGAGCGAGGCAGACGTGCGCAAGTTGCTGGTGGAGGCGGCGACGCCTCATCATGAAGCCAGCCAAGGCTCGGATAACCCCGGTCTGCACAAGGAGGTCGCTAAGATCATCGAACATATGATGGTCGGCCACAGCCCGACGCGCGGGTATTGGTAGCTTCCCGGCGTCGCCTGGCGATGGCGTGCAACCCGGCAAGACGACACGGATGGAGTTTGGGGCGAGCACAACGAACCGTTCAATGCGCGCGACGATAGGGTATCTGCGCAAGGCCACCTCCGGCCAGTAATTGGCGGTTTCGACGTTGTCGTCGGGGGACCGGCTTCAGAATGAGCACCGGGGGCCCTCACGGCCCCCTCTTCGCTGCGAATTTTGAACTCGCGAAGGGAAAGGCTCGCCCTATGAGGGTGATAGCTGGGTTTCCTCACTCCAGCTCACAATAGTACTTAAGGAGGGGATCAAACCAGCGATGCAACATTCGGACGTTTCGCTGGGAACTGGCTGAAAGAGCTTGGCAGCTGCGTCCACAGTCGCTCCGAGACCATGGTTGCGTTCCGCGAGCTGTTCACGCATTTCCGCCGATGACATTTTCTCAGGTGTCGCCTAAAGCCCTATTCGGCCATGCGGACGTGGTGGAACTGGTAGACACACAGGACTTAAAATCCTGAGGGGGAGACCCCGTGCGGGTTCGAGTCCCGCCGTCCGCACCAAACCTCCGGTAATCCGCGCGCTTTGGAACGGCTTAGGATGCCCCTATGTCCCCATTAGCCGAAAAGCCATCCAAGTTGTCGTCCTCCTGGTGTGATCCTCAGTTTCAGCATGCTCGAGCAACCGCGGCAGCCCGGCGTGCTTGGTCGTGCTAAAAATAATAAAAATATAATCATGCTCTAATTATACTGCTGAACATGCATCCATTATTAATGATTAAATGAGAATTATTTAGTCAAGCTGCCGTTCCTATAGATAAATAATAAAGTCGCCAGGCGGAAATTCGTACGAGACCTGCAGCGATTTCTTGCCGCTCCGTTCGAGTTCCGGCGAGCGACATGTGTTCTTTCTCGTCCATACTTCCAACGGGAGAAGTTCCCATGCGTGACCTCACGAGCGTTGAGCTTCAAGCTGTCTCGGGTGGCCTTATGAGGCCTGCCCCTCGTCCACGTCATCCTCTGCTGCGTCTGGTGGTGGCCATTATTGTTCACCTGCTTCACCGCCGCGAGCCAAAGGTAATGCTCGAGGCGTAATCGGAGTTTTGATCGCGTTGTCTGGCAGCTCTCTCCGTCTTTGCTGGAGAGAGCTGCCATTCCTTGAGCAATCGATCCCTATGCGGCACGAACCCCGAGTTGAGCGCGTCCCAACCAGCCTCGCCGCGTCTCCTCCGCACTTGCAGTACCCGGCTCTCGCAATGGTCGTGAGCGGTTTCGGTGGGGGGGAGCGGGGGTCTCTCGCTCGGGAGCACACGACTGGCGCCAGAGGATGCCCAGGGTCCAGGTAATGACACGTTCCCTGTTCCGCTCTGAGGCGCTCGAATTTCAAAAGCAGCATCGTGAGTTTGGCCAAGTCGGACGACTTCAGCCGCTGTCGCTGAAGATCTCTACCTGGTTGTTGGTCGTTGCGGTCGGCGCCGTCGGCATCTTCGTTTGCATCGCGGGCTATACCCGCAAGGAGACCGTCGCCGGGTACCTGGAACCAGCCACCGGCACAGCAGAGATCTACGTTCCGCAACAGGGCACCGTGACTGCGGTTCACGTCGCAGAGAGCCAGACTGTGCAAAAGGGCGATGTCCTCTTGACCATAGACACCTCCCAGATCACAGCCGATGGTCTCGATGTGAATGCGGCAGTGCTTAAGAGCTTGTCGGTGGAGAAGATGGTCTTGACCAGTCAGATCGAGACCGAGAATCGCAGCGCCGCCTCAGAAAAGGATCGGCTCGCTGCCGCAATCAGCAACGGGCAGAGAGAGCTCGCCCAACTGAACTCGCAGATCGGTTTCCAAGAGGAACAGATTACCATTGCGCAGAAACTCGTCGACACCGCCCATAAGATGCAGGCGGCGGGATATTTCTCCGCACCCGAGGTCTACCGTCGGGAGGAGGCTTTGCTCGACGCCAAACAGACGCTGAGTAGTCTGAGACAGCGCTACACCGCCCGCGAGACGGAGCTGTCCCAGACGCAGTCTTCGCTTCAACAGGTGCCGACTGAAACTGCGCGCAAACTTCAGCCGCTCCGCAGCGAATTGGCGCAGATCGATCAGCGCATCGCCGAGGTGGGCGCCCGCCGCGCCTTCGCCATCCGTGCCCCGATCGCCGGGCGGATCGCGAACCTTGAGGCGACGGTGGGGCAGATTGCCGAGCCGAAGCGGCTCCAGCTCGATATCCTGCCTCTTGAAAGCCCTCTGCAAGCCGTCCTCTTCGTCCCGACGCGGGCCATCGGTTTCGTTCGGCCTGGTCAAAAGGTTCGCCTCCTGTACGAGGCGTTTCCATTCCAGAGGTTCGGCACCTATTCCGGTCACGTGGTTACGGTATCGAAGACAATCCTCTCCGATGCCGGGCTCACGGCTCCCATCGAACTGAAAGAACCCGCCTACAAGGTTGTCGCGGCCCTCGATCGGCCAGACGTCGACGCCAACGGTCAGAAGATACCGCTGGAGGCAGGGATGCTACTTCGAGCCGATATCCTGCTTGAAAAGCGCGAGCTGATCCGTTGGCTCCTTGATCCTATTCTCGACGTCAGGTTCTAAGATCGCGACACTTCCCATGTTAAATTTCAGCGGCAGACGTAGGCTCCCCGTAATCCTTCAATCGGAGGCATGCGAATGCGGGCTCGCTTGCCTCGCTATGGTGGCAAGCTTCCATGGCCATCGGATTGACCTCAATACGCTCCGGCGACAGCATCTGTTCTCGCTCACCGGCGTCACCCTCAAATCTTTGGTCGAAATTGCGAGACACTTGAAGCTCGCCTCGCGTGCGGTCCGTCTTGAGCTCGACGACCTCAATCAACTCAAGCTGCCGGCGGTCCTGCACTGGGACATGAACCATTTTGTGGTCCTGAAGTCCGTTGGCAGGAAGGGCGTTGTCCTCAATGATCCCGCTGTCGGCGAGAAGAGACTTTCATGGCATGAGGCGTCCAAGCATCTCACCGGCGTCGCGCTCGAGCTCACTCCGACTTCTGACTTCGAACGCAAGGAGGAGCGGTCGCGGCTCCCGCTGTCCACCTTCCTAAGACAGGCACGTGGGGCCAGGCACGCGCTGCTCCAGCTTCTTGCGCTTTCCGTTGCCCTCGAATTGCTTGTCATTGCTGGCCCATTTTATCTGCAGCTGACAGTCGACGAGGTGATCACGAGAGGGGACGTCGACTTGCTTGTCGTTTTGGCTATCGGCTTCGCCCTGGTCGCAGCCCTGACGGTGGCCGTGACGTGGCTGAGATCGGTGATCGTCATCTTCTTGCAAAACTCTCTCCATTTCGCCTTCGGCGCCCGTCTCTTTCAGCATCTCATTCGTCTGCCTCTGTCGTTCTTCGAGAAGCGCCATATCGGTGACGTTCTTTCCCGCTTTGGCTCGATCGAGCCTGTCCGCAACCTGATCAGCGAAGGCCTAATTCTCGCTTTGATTGACGGTGTTATGGCCGGCGTCACGCTGGTCATCCTGTTCCTATACAGCGTGAAGTTGGCGCTCATCGTGTTGGGCGTTTTCCTGCTCTATTGCACCGTCAGGCTTGCGTTTTTCTGGGTACTCCGAAGCCTGAACGAGAACGCGATTCAGATGAAAGCCAAGGAGACCTCGAATTTTGTCGAGAGCGTGCGCGCGATTCAAAGTACGAAGCTGTTCAACCACGAGAGCGAGCGTGAAAGCCTTTGGCTGAATCGGTTTGCCGACAGCGTCAATGCAGATGTTCGCCTTGAGCGCGCCAGCGCTGCATTCGAGGCGGTGAACCGCTTCCTCTTCAGTGCCGAGAACATCGTGGTCATTTACCTCGCGGCCCGCTTAGCCCTGGAAGGTACCTTCACGATAGGTATGATTTTTGCCTTCATCACCTACAAGCAGCAATTCATTAGCAAGGCCAACCTTCTCATCGAGAAGGCTCTGGACTTCGGCATTGTCGGTCTCCATCTGGAGCGTTTGTCCGACATTGCCCTCACTTCTACCGAGGCCGGTCACGATCGGCCTCTTGTCTCCCGCCCTATTGCTGGAGGCATCGAGGTGCGGAACCTATGGTTCCGTTACTCTGACTCGGACGACTTCGTTCTGCAGAACGTCAACTTCTCAATCGCACCCGGGCAATTCGCCACAATCGCGGGTCCCTCGGGTTGCGGCAAGACGACCCTGATGAAGATACTGGTGGGGCTGCTGCAGCCGACGAGTGGCGAGGTGCTGGTCGACGGGCTGCCGCTCAGCACCCTCGGCGTCAGGGCCTACCGCGAACGCGTTGCCGCCGTGATGCAAGAGGACCAACTGCTGACGGGATCGATTGCGGAAAACATCTGCTTCTTTGCAACCGCTGTTGACGAGGAGCGGCTGATCCGATGCGCGCAGATGGCGTGCATCCACGACGAGATCCTGAGGATGCCGATGGCCTACAACAGCCTGATCGGAGATATGGGGAGCTCATTGTCAGGCGGACAGAAACAACGCATTGTTCTGGCGCGGGCACTCTACCGCCAGCCGACGATTCTGTTTTTGGACGAGGCGACAGCTCACCTCGACAATGAGAACGAGCGGCAAATCAGCGAGCACCTAAGGTCACTCAACATTACACGCATCAGCATCGCGCATCGATCGGAGATCACACAGGGAGCCGATATGATGGTGCATGTCGGTGGGCTAGACCGCATGCAAGTCACTCATCTGAGTGCCACAGCTGTCGCCTAAGATGGAAGGCTTCTGCTCGTCAACAAGTGACGCTCTGGGTTAGCTTGCGCCCTGGCTAAGTAGCCGCTCCTCCCTCCAGACGAGCAGCGGTGCCGGGAGGTTAGAAGATGAAAGCGCAACTAGGTGTGGCGCGGGTGGCGAAGCTGCGGCTTGCTCGCGAGGGATCGACGAGGGCCTCGGCGCCATTGATCCCCTTGTCGCGGCTATGACGTTCACTATCCCTTGTGGACAATCTGCTCAAGGCGATCGTTTCTATAAGGACGTTGTTAGCCAAAGTCCCGAATTGTATTTCGCAACGAGAGCGCCCCAGAATTAATGTGCAGTTTCGGTCTAGATGAGGGCGGTAAGGAGAGGCATTCAATGGATCCGAATCCAGGGCCAACCCCCATTCCCTGTCATCTGCTGCCACTCATTGGTGTCGCCATCGCAGTACGAGTTGTTCGTGCCGTTGAGAGACGACTTTCCCACGAGCATCCCTTCCTCGTGCCTACTATCGCCAAATAATCATTACGCGAGGCGCGGCTTGATCCTGGCCCCTCGGGCCCCTGCTTCGTTGATCTCCAGTGGGTGTCGGCTTCGGCCGACGCCCTCTTTGTCGCCCGCTGTCGCCTCGGCACCGAACATGTGTCAGCCCTCGCCGTCCTGTGTCTCGGTTTGCCTCTGCTTAAGCTATGTTGGCGCGCTCTTTCCTTTCGTTTGATCTGTGCTTATCACGATTGGCGAGAGCCACAGCGCATCCCTTGAGATGTGCGACGAGCTGAGGGGCAATCCCCGTCTTTTTTAGTTGGTCTTGGTTGAGGGTCTTGTTGAGGGCGCGCACGGTTTCAACATTCTGCTCCCAAATCGCGAACAGGCCCTCGATGTCGATGGCCTGGTCCAGGGCCCCGCGCAACGCGGTGACGAATTCGCTCGGCTTGTTGTAGGTTGCTTGAGCTGCCCCTTCGGTGGAGCGAAGCACCCAAGTATCGCGTTTGACTGCCGTGCCGTCTTTTCGGGTTTTTCGAACACCAAGCTGTCCCGGATCGTAGAGAGCGAGGCCAAAGGGATTCCCGAAGGTGGCCAAGGCTCTCTTGGTGGCGTCCGTTTCGGCGCCCTTTAGTGCGAGGTCGTGAGCTTGGCCGAGGGTAGGGGCCGTTCCTTCTCCCGTGCCAGATCCTTCTCGTACGATCTTGATGTCTCCTGCTCGCACGGTTACGCGGACCTTCGCGGTATAGGCCGAGCTGTGGTGGGCGCCTGATTTTCCGCTCCACACGCAGTGACTTGCGAGCGTCCGCCTGTCCCAAGCGTCGTGACCGAAGATCCGGTTTGCCTCCGCAATTACGTGCCAACCTTCGACGTAGTTCAGCTCCAACCCATCAGCGTGCCGAACTCTGACGTGCTTTGCATCGAGCTTTGCCTTCAGTTCTTTGGTCTGCTCCGTCGTGAACCCCATTATTTCGTCCTTACCGAAAGAACGGGCTGCGGATTGCCGAGGTGCGCACCAGGAATGTCGCCTCCGCGTCTAAGGTCGCCGAGGAGGGATTGGCGGTCGAGCTTGTCGGGCTGTGGAAGCCAATAGCCGGCCGGGATTGACTGCTCGTCGACGATGATCAGAGAAGTCGGCCCTGATCTCGCCGACGCCGTGAAGTCCGCCTGTTCGAGCTTGGCCAATCCCGCTTCGCTCATCGCCTGCAACGCCAGCTGACGCTTCCGTACGCTCCTATCCTCGAGGCGAGTGAGCCTCTGGCGCATGTCATCCAACCGTGTTCGGAGACCGGACTGAAATGCCTCATCGACAAGTGCCGAACGGATGATCGCAGCTATGATCTCGTGGAGGTCGGTGATTCCCTCTAGGGTGTCGCCGATCGTTTGATCATCGGCATCCGGGAACGAAGCAATGAGCCGCTCCTTTAAGGCTTGGTAGAGGTGGGCCTGATGGCGAAGGTCTGCAGACGGCATCTTTCTCTCCAAGAACCGCTCCAGAAAGGTGCAGTGTACACGAATTCGTGTACACTGTCCATGGATATATTCGCATGATTAGTCGTCGACAGGTGCGGATGGCGAGGGCGGCGCTCGGTTGGGGTGTTCGAGACGTGGGCCGTCATGCTGGCGTGGCGGCCAATACCGTCAGCCGGTACGAGAACGGCATGGGGACCACAGTGGCCACCCTCGGACGAATCAAAAAGGTCTTCGAGGAGCGCGGTATTGTCTTCATTCCCGCGGACGCGCAGGGCGGTCCTGGCGTGCGCATGAAGGAGGACGATGAGGAGCCTTAGCCTCTAGCCCGCGCTCCAATCTCTGAGGTCGATTCGAGGCCTTCCGGAGCGCCGTGCGCAGTTCCTTGATCAACGCCAACTCCCGGCTCGCGGCCGACGAGTAGGTGCCGTGCCGGAGCGCGTTCTGGTTCCCTTTGGGCGCACCGGACCCCTTGGCACCCCCATGCATCCGGCAGCGCTTCTTACCGTTAACAGTGGGAGCGCGGCACGGACCACCATAGCGCGTCAATGCTCCGCATCGGGGCGCCGAGAGCATCGCCGCCGTGTTTCTTCTCCAACGTCGAGGTCCATCGCCTGGAAGCGCAGTGGCGTGAGGCTTAGCCTCAGTCATGGCCGGACCCCTTCCCGTTGGAGCCGTAGCTGCCGTTCCGATGGACCGGCAAGGTTTTCCCCCGTCCATTCGAGATCTGCGCGGGTGCTGAGTCAGCCCGCTTCATATCGCGTCGTTTCTCGAGTTCGAAGCGCCGCTGCACTTTGAAGCGCTGAAGCTCCAGGAGCGTCATAGCGCACTTGTTCACGCCGCGAATATTGGTATCGAGCGTCTTGGGGTTATTACTCATCGCCGCACGCTCGACGCAGGCCATGCCAATGGCGTGGATGCCGACGGACAGGCGGTCGATCATCGATTCGACCGAATCTCTCGAGCGAAGCGATGCAAACAGCCTAACGCCGTCCTGCAAGATCTTCGTCCGCTGATGTCCCATGCCAACATGGGGATTTAGGCAACGGCTAACCTGGTAAACGGTGAGATCCGGATCGGGGCGCCGTTCAGCGAAATCGGTTAGCGCTTTTTTCAGTTGGGGCTGTTGTTCGAGCTCACGCTCCTTGGCAGCGAGGATGGCAAGTGGGGCAGGGCGCTCCAGTTTCGCGGCTTCTTGCCTCTTTTTGAATGCTTGCCGTTGCCGCCGCGCTCTCTCTGCCGGGTCAGCCGGCATCTCGCGAAGAAGTTTCTCCACTCGTGACGCGACGTCCCGTTGCTGCTCATCGAACCTGTCTGCGATTGCGTCGTTTCTCAGTCTTTCAATCAACTGACTCATTGTGTGCTCCGTCAGGCCAAGACGCACGCACTGGAATGGCCGGTTTGAATTGGTAACTGAGGAGTTGGCCGGGGCCGG
>Ga0307444_1000804_pt1 | contig 14076 bp, 13 predicted proteins | sample SalMarSW160340MG_FD_202145 | JGI IMG/M metagenome (GOLD analysis project Ga0307444, IMG submission 202145) | Salt marsh sediment microbial communities from the Plum Island Ecosystem LTER, Massachusetts, United States - SW1603-40 | ecosystem: Environmental > Aquatic > Marine > Intertidal zone >... | reverse complement strand
CACCGCGACGGGCTCCTGCGCGTCCATCCCTCCTGCCATCAGGGCAGCGGCGATCGGCTCGAGATTGCCGAGGCCCATATAGAGCACGATGGGCTGACCGGTCCGCGCCAGCGCGCCCCAATCGACCCTGTCCTCGTCACTGCCGCAATGGCCGGTGACGAGGATCAGCGCCTGATTGACGCCGCGAACGGTCGCGGGGATCGAGGCCACGGTCAGTGCGGCGAGGCCGGAGGTCACGCCCGGGATGATGCGGAACGGGACGCCGGCCTTGGCCAGCGCCAGAGCCTCCTCACCGCCGCGGCCAAACACGCACGGATCGCCGCCCTTGAGGCGAAGCACGCGATTGCCCGAGCGTGCGAGCGCGACGAGGCGGTCGGAGATGCTCGCTTGCGACGCCGAAGGCTTGCCGCCGCGCTTCCCAGCAAATTCGAGGGCGGCACCGGAATTGGCGAGCGCCAGCACGCGCGGATCGACGAGGGCGTCATGGACGACGACGTCGGCCTGGGCGAGACCAGCAAGCGCCTGGAGCGTGAGCAGCGCGGGATCGCCGGGGCCTGCGCCGGCGAGCCACACCTCACCGGCTTCGAGCACCGGCAGCTTCGCCAGCGCGGTGTCAATCGCGTCTCTCATGGTCGACATCCCCTGCGGTGACAGGCTCCCGGCAAAGTTCTATTGGCTCTTTCATGGACGAGCCACGCCCTCTCCGACGCGGCTGGACGACCGGCGCGTGCGCCACGGCCGCGACCAAGGCCGCCTATGAGGCGTTGCTCACCGGCACGTTTCCGGACCCGGTCGAGATCGCACTCCCAAGCGGACAGCGGGTCGCCTTCGCGCTTGCCACCTCGGAGCTGAAGGATGGCGCGGCGACCGCCGGCGTGGTCAAGGACGCCGGCGATGACCCCGACGTGACCCATGGCGCGCTGGTGCTGGCCACGGTGCGGAACGGCGCGGCGGGAAACGGCGTGCGCTTCAAGGCCGGACCAGGCGTGGGCACAGTCACCTTGCCCGGGCTTCCCGTGCCGCCGGGAGAGCCCGCGATCAATCCCGTTCCGCGCGAGATGATGCGCGCGGGCGTTGCCGAGGTTGCGCGCGCTCATGGTGCCGCCGGGGACGTCGAGATCGAGATCGCCATTCCCCACGGCGAGGAGCTGGCGGCCAAGACCCTCAATGCGCGGCTTGGCATTCTCGGCGGCCTCTCGATCCTCGGCACCACCGGCGTGGTGGTGCCCTATTCCTGCGCCGCCTGGATCGCGACCATCCATCAGGGCATCGACGTGGCCCGCGCCACGGGCGTCGCTCATGTCGCCGGTGCCACGGGGCGCACCTCCGAGGCCGCGGTGAAGAAACTCTATGGCCTCTCGGACTCTGCCATGATCGACATGGGCGATTTCGTCGGCGGCATGCTCAAATATCTGCGCAAGCATCCGATCGCCCGCGTCACCATCGCCGGCGGCGTCGCCAAGATCACCAAGCTCGCCCAAGGCTTGCTCGATCTGCATTCGGCGCGCGGCCGCGTCGAGATGTCCGCCCTCGCCGCGGTGGCGCGGGATGCCGGCGGCTCGGAGGACCTCGCCACACGCATCGCTCACGCCAACACCACCGCTGAGGCTTTCGCCTTCGCCCGCGACGACAGCGTGGCGCTCGGCGACGAGATCGCGCGCCGCGCCTCCGAAGTTGCCGCCGAGGCGCTGGCGGGCAGCGGCATCGCGCTCGATGTCGTGATCTTCGACCGCGACGGCGCGCTCGTCGGGCGGTCGTCGCCTGAGCCGGGTCATGCAGCGCCTCCCATACGGTAGCGGCGCCGGTAATTGGCGTCGTAGAGGGCGCTGTCGCGGAAATCCTCGGCGCCAAGCACGCGGCCGACAATGATGAGCGCGGTGCGCTCGGGCGGGTCGCCAGCGACCGCGTCGAGGATGGTGCCGAGCGTGGCGCTGACGATGCGCTCGTCGGGCCAGCTGGCGCGGACCACAACGGCGACCGGGCAGTCGCTGCCGTAGAACGGGATCAGCTCCTCGATCACACGCGGCAGCGCCTGGATGGAGAGATGCAGCGCGAGGGTGGCGCCGGTCGCGGCGAACGCCGAGAGGGTCTCCCGCGGCGGCATCGCCGAGGCGCGGCCGCTGGTCCTGGTCAGCACTAGCGACTGCGCCACCTCAGGCAAGGTCAGCTCGCGCTTCAGCGCCGCGGCGGCAGTGGCGAAGGCCGGAACGCCGGGCGTCAGCGTATAGGGAATGCCGAGCCCATCGAGGCGGCGAAGCTGCTCGCCGACCGCGCTCCACATCGAAAGGTCGCCGGAATGGAGCCGCGCCACGTCGAGGCCAGCGTCGTGTGCTGCCACGAGCGCGGCCACGATCTCGTCGAGGCTCATGGGCGAGGTATCGACGATGCGCGCGCCCTTCGGGCAGAAGGCAAGGATCTCGGGGTTCACCAGCGATCCGGCATAGAGGCAAGCCTGGCAGCGGGCGATGAGATCGCGCCCGCGCAGCGTCAGGAGATCCGGTGCGCCGGGGCCAGCGCCGATGAAATGCACGGTCATGGCGCGGTTCCCTCGGCGAGGGCACAGGTCACGCCATGACCCTTGATGCGTGGCAGCAGCAAGGTCGCGCCCGCGCCGGCTCCAGCGAGCGCCGCCGACTCGGCGACGGAGGCTAGGCCGGTGGCCTTCAGGGCCGCAGTGGACTTGGTCACCGCGCGCGGCTCAGCCGATTTGAGGTCGGCGTCACTGACGAGAAGGAGCGGCAGGCCGAGCGCGGTCGCGGCTTCGCGCGGCGCCACGGCGTCAGCTTTGAAGGCCGGCGCGGCGAGCGCCGTGAGCGCCGCGCGGGGCGCGGAGACTTGCAGAAGCGCCGCCTCGACGAGGCGGACGATCTCGCCAGCGTCGCATTCCTTGCGGCAGCCGATGCCGGCGACGATCATGGCGCATCCTCCGCCTGCTTCACCGCGCACCACTGCGTCACCGTCATGGCGGGGCGGAAGGCCTGCCTGCCGCCGACGGTATCAAGACGCTCGACGCTGAGGCGGGTCAGCGTGCCGCCATGGTCGGCTTGCGCGGCAAGCAACGCGCGCTCGGTCTCGAGCGTCACGGCATTGGCGACGAGGCGCCCGCGCGGCGGCAGTACTGCCCAGCATTTGTCGATGACTTCGGCGTCCCCTCCCCCGCCGATGAAGACCGCGTCGGGTCGAGGCAAGGCATCGAGGGCAGCGGGGGCGGCTCCGGTGACGATCTCGAGCCGCGGCACGCCAAGCTCGGCGGAGTTGCCGGCGGCGCGGGCGGCGCGGGCGGCGTCGCGCTCAATGGCGATGGCTTTCATCGACGGGTGGCGCAGCAGCCATTCGATGGCGATGGAGCCAGAGCCGCAGCCGACGTCCCACAGCAGCTCGCCGGCACGGGGGCCAAGCGAGGAGAGCGTCACGGCCCTGATCTCGCGCTTGGTGATCTGACCGTCATGCTCGAACAACTCGTCGGGAAGGCCCGAGGCGAGCGGAATGATTTTGGCTTCGTCGCTGGCCACGGCCGCGATGGCGATCAAGTTCAAAGCCTCGACGTCATTCAAGCCGAAGCGGTCGGCGGTGGTGGCGCGGACGCGCTCGCGCGGACCGCCAAGCGCCTCGAGCACATACAGCACCGACTGCCCGAAGCCGCGCGCGCAGAGATAGTGCGCGACCTCGCCGGGGGTCGCCGCATCCGCGGAGAGCACGAGCACGCGACGGTTCGGCTGGAGCGCCGGTGCGAGGGTGTGGATCGGGCGGCCGCAGAGCGACAGCGTGGTGACGTCGTCAAGGGCCCAGCCGAGCCGCGCGCAAGCGAGCGACAGCGACGACGGCGCCGGCAGGCAGATGGTCTCTTCGGGCGGAACATGCGCGGAGAGCATGGCGCCGATGCCGAAGCAATAAGGATCGCCGGAGGCGAGCACCGCCACCGGCGCGCCGCGATTGGCGAGGATCTCCGGGATCGAGTCCGCGATCGGGCTTTGCCAGGGCACGCATTCGCCGGTCGGCAGGCTGTCGGCGAGGGCAAGGTGGCGGCGGCCGCCAATGACAAGCTTGGCGTTGGCGATCAGCGCCTTGGCCACAGGGGTTAGGCCCTCGACACCATCCTCTCCGAGCCCCACGATGGCGAGCCAGCGGCCTGGCTGGTCAAGATGATGGGCGCCGGTCATGGCGCAACCCTCCGGGACGAATGCGACAAAGCGGATCCAAAATTCTCATCCTCGGCGGCAGCAGCGAAGCTGCGGCGCTGGCGCGGGCCCTCGCCGCCAGCTCTCGCTTCGAGGCGACGCTGTCGCTCGCCGGTGTCACCGCGCATCCGGGAAAAAGTCCGGTGCCGGTGCGGACCGGCGGCTTCGGCGGGGCGCAAGGTCTTGCCGACTATTTGACCGAACACGGTGTCGGCGTCGTCATCGATGCCACCCATCCCTTCGCCCAGACCATGAAGCGGCATGCGGTCGAGGGCGCGGCGCGCGCGGGCGTGCCGCTGCTCGCCATCCGCCGCCCGCCCTGGACACCTACGCCCGCCGACAATTGGATCATGGTGGAGAGCATCGAGGCGGCTGCCGCTGCCCTCGGGCAAGAGCCGAAGCGGGTGATGCTGACCACGGGACGGAAGGATCTCACGCCGTTCAAGGCTGCCGGCCAGCATTCTTATGTGTTGCGGAGCGTCGAGCCGCCGGAGCCCGGTACTTTGCCTCCCCGGGTCGAGGTGATCACCGCGCGCGGGCCGTTCGCTTACGGCGACGAGCTCAAGCTGCTGCGGGCGCATGACATCGAGGTCCTGGTGACCAAGAATTCTGGCGGCAGGGCGACGGCGGCGAAGCTCGCCGCGGCCCGGGCGCTTGATTTGCCGGTGATCATGGTGAGCCGCCCCGAGGTCCCGGACGCGCAATGCGTCGAGACCGTAGAGGAAGCCGTGGCGTGGCTCGCGCAGCATCATGGCTCGACCAGCTCCGCGTGACGAAGGGTGTAGACGAAGGACCGGCCGCCGCGCGCCACGACCCGCGTCGCACTCGAGCCGACGATGATGAGCGTGCGCATGTCAGCGCGCGCGGGATCGGCTTCGGCGAGCGTCGTGATGTCGATGCTCTCGTTGGGCTCGCTCACGGCGCGGGCGAAGATCACCGGCGTCGCGCCAGCGCGGTGTTTGGCGATGTGGGCCAAGGCTTCGCCAAGCTGCCACGGCCGCGCCTTCGAGGCGGGGTTGTAGAGCACAATGATAAAGTCGGCGGCGGCCGCGGCCTCCAGGCGCCTCAGCACCACGTCCCATGGCTTGAGATTGTCGGAGAGCGAGATGACGCAGAAATCATGGCCGAGCGGCGCGCCAACCCTAGCCGCTGCGGCAAGCATCGCCGAGACGCCCGGGACCACGCTCACCTCGACATCGCGCCAGGCCGGGTTCCCCGTCTCGATAGCCTCGAACACAGCGCTCGCCATGGCGAACACGCCAGGGTCGCCCGAGGACACCACCGCGACGGACTTACCCGCCGCGGCGAGGTCGAGGGCGTGGCCGGCACGGGCAAGCTCCTCGCGATTGTCGGAGGCGTGGCGCGCTTGGCCAGCGCGCTCCGGCACGCGGGCGAGATAAGGTCCATAGCCGACGAGATCGGTGGCCGCGGCAAGCGCGTCGCTTGCTTGCGGCGTGATCAGCTCAGCCGCGCCGGGTCCGAGGCCGACGATGACGAGGCGCCCGGTCATAGCGGCCGCCGCGAACCCGGAACGAGGACGATGCCGAAATAGGCCGCGTCGTCGTCGGGCTTCTCAGTCAGCTTGACGATGCGCTCCTCGGGCATGGTGCCGCGCTCGACATAGATGGCGCGGTGGAGGAGCCCGGCACGGTCGAGCGCGCCCCTGATCTTGGCGAGGTTCCGCCCGACCTTCATGATCACCGCGGCGTCGCAAGCGGCGAGGCGCTCGGCGAGGCGTTCGGCGTCCATGGTGCCGGACAGTACCGCAAGCATCTCGTCACCGCAGGTCATGGGCCGCGCCGCGCTCGCCCAGCAGCCGCTCATGGCGGTGATGCCGGGGATCACCTCGCAGATGTAGGTCTCGACGAGACGCTCATGGAGATGGGCATAGGAGCCGTAGAACAGAGGATCGCCGGCGCAGAGCACGGCGACGTCATGGCCGAGATCAAGCCTCGCGCCGAGCAGGCTTGCGCTCTCATCGTAGAAGGCGACGAGCGCGTCGCGATAGCGGGGATCGGTCTCGGCGATCTCGGTGGTGAAGGGATAATCGAGGCGGATCAGCTCCGCGTCGGGATTGAGATGCCCGTTCACGGCGCGGCGGGCGTTGCCGGGATTGCCCTTCTTGGCGAAGAAGGCGATCACCGGCGCCGATTTCAGAATGCGCGCCGCCTTGAGCGACATCAGCTCGGGGTCGCCCGGGCCGACGCCGACGCCGTAAAGGGTGCCGCGCGCGCTCATATCTCGGCCTCGCTGGCAAGGGCATTGACGGCGGCGACCGCCATGGCGCTGCCGCCCTTCCGCCCCGTGACGATGAGGAACGGTACGCCACCGTGCGCCGCAAGCGCCTCCTTCGATTCGGCGGCGCCGACGAAGCCGACGGGCATGCCGATCACCGCGGCAGGTCTCGGTGCGCCGGAGTCGATCAGCTCGAGCAGACGGTAGAGCGCGGTCGGGGCATTGCCGATGGCAACCAGAGCGCCGTCGAAGCGGTCGAGCCAAAGGTCGAGCGCCGCGGCGGAGCGCGTCGTGCCGAGCTCGGCGGCGCGGTGTTCGATTCCAGGTGCTGTGAGCGTGCAGATGATGTCGTTGTCGGCAGGCAAGCGCGCGCGGGTGATGCCGTTCGCGACCATCTTGGAATCGCAGAAGATCGGCTTGCCGGCGAGGAGTGCCCCGCGTGCGGCGGCGGTGAAGCCCGGCGAGAACTTAAGGTCGCGGGCGATCTCGACCATGCCGCAGGCATGGATGATCCGGACGGCGACGCGCGCCTCGTCAGGGGTGAAGCGCGCGAGGTCCGCCTCGCCGCGGATGATGGCGAAGGAGCGGCGATAGATCTCGGCACCGTCGCGGGAATAATCGTAGCCGGCGGTCATGGCTTGCCCTCCACGGACTGGAGCAAGGCGATGACCTCGGCGATGGTGAGGCCGGTGAGCGCCGATCTGTCGCTCGCGCCACCGTCGCGGATCAGGTCGTAGCGGCCGTCGAGGCCAACAAGGGTCACCGCGGCAGGTCCGCGATGGGCACAAGACTTGGCGCAGCCCGAGACATGAATGGTGTTGCCCGCCGTAGTCGGGGTCGCGGCGGCAAGGCGGCAAGCATCGCCGCGCGCGTCGACGCTGGCGCTTTGGCAGGCCGGTGCCCCGACGCAAGCAAAGATGCGCAGGCGCGGGTCGCTCGCGTCGGCGATGAGGCCGAGCGCGTCGACATCGTGTTCGATCTGCGCGGCTGATTCAGGAGTGACTCCGGGAAGAAGGAGCGCGCGCCACGGCGTCGCGCGCAACGTACCGTCGCCATGGCGCTCGGAGAGATCAGCGAGGCCGATCAGCGCGGCGGCTTCGATGCGGCCAAATGGCAGACCCACCCCAAAGCAGCCTACGGCTGAAGCTGGAATGGCGATGAAGCCGATTGAGATGTGTGCTTCCGCGCTCGATCCATCTGGCACCGCTACGGGCGTCAGACCCGCAGCGGCGAAGATAGCGCCCGCGCCGATCTCGCCCACGAGCGCCGCCATGCGCCGCGGCGGCTCCCGCCGTTCCCTGGAGAGATGAAGGAAGGCAAGCGCGAAGGCCTTGACCGTCTCGGCGAGCGTGCCGCGAAGGCACAGCTCAGCTTGACTGCACCCATCGAGGGTGACGGCAAGTGCTTCACCGTGCGGCCGCACCATGATGTCGGCGGTAGCGCCTGACAGAGGCAGCGCGCCGCCGCCATCGACCAGCACGCAGAACTTGGCCGGCAGGTCTTGCAGCGCCCCCTCGGCGGCAAGCATGGCCTCGATCTCGCGCGCGAGCGCATGGGAGTCGAAGGCGGCCGACGGATCGTCGGGCCCGAGCGGACTCGCCATGACGTTGCGGATGGCCTCGATGGCAGGGCTCGCGCTGGCGAGGCCTGCGGCAAGGATAGTCTCGGCAAATAGCTCGGCCGAGTGCGGGGTCAGCCCCCTCACCTGAAGATTACCGCGCGAGGTGAGGTCGATATGGCCGTTACCGTGGCGGTGCGCGGCTTGCGCGATGAGCCGTGCCGCTGCTGCGGTGACGACGCCGGCGCTCGGCTTCACCCGCGCGAGCCAGCCGTCTCCGGACTGCATTGGCGCGAGCAGGCTCGGGCACCAGCCCTTGATGGCGGGGGCCGCGGTCATGCCGCGCCCTCGCGGAGTTGGGCCACGCTGTTCCGGCGCGGACGCCAGAGGTCGCGGCGGATTGCCTCGTCGAAGCGCGCCGCCATCGCCTCGCGCGCGGCGGGATTCTCCCGGCGCAAGAAGCCGTCGACGGCGTCGTCGCCGAGGGTCGCGTCATAGAGCGCGTCGAACTGCGGATCGAGCCGCGCCGGGAGCGTCGCGGCGAAGGCGAACAGGCCCTCGACGCTTCGCGTCACCTCGGCGGCGCCGCGATAGCCGTGGCGCATCATGCCTTCGATCCACGTGGGGTTGGCGGCGCGGCCGCGAACGATGCGGGCGATCTCCTCGACCAGGGTGCGCACACGCGGCGCCTCGGGTCGCGAGATGTCGGTGTGGTAGAGCGCCGGCGCATTGCCGAGCCTGTCGGCGGCGGCGGCGAAGCCGCCCTCGTAGGCGGCGTAGTCGAGACTATCGAGCAGATCGATCTCGGCGTGATCCTGCTGATGCAGGAAGGCGTCGGCCTGGCGGATGCGGGCGGCGAAGCCGTCGGCGTCGGGGGTGCCGTCGATGCCCTTGCCGTAAGCCGTGGCCGACGACGCGAGGTAATCGCGGCCGAGATCGGCGCGGCGTTGCCATGCGCCGCGCTCGACACGCTCCGTCACCCCTGCGCCGTAGTCGCCTGGAGCGGCGCCATAGATGCGCGCCGTGGCGCGGCGCCAGGCCTCGCCATTGAGCCCGCGTGCAAACGCGGCGAGCGGGTTCCAGTCATCAGGCTCGTCGCGCGCGGCAATGGCGCGCACCGCCTCGTCGAACAACGCGATCTGGGGCTCGAAGGCGTCGCGGAACAGACCCGAGATGCGCAAGGTGACGTCGACGCGCGGATGATCGAGCGCGGCGAGCGGCAAAATCTCGATGCCGGTGACTCGATTCGAGCCCTGGTCCCACACGGGTGCTGCGCCCATGAGCAGGAGCGCGAGCGCCAAGTCCTCGCCGCCGGTGCGCATGGTGGCGCTGCCCCACACATCCATCACCAGCGCCCGCGGCCAGTCGCCGTGGTCCTGGACATGGCGGCGGAGCAACTCCTTCGCGGCCTTCTCGGCGAGCACGACGGCGGAGCGGGTCGGCACCGCGCGGGGATCGACGGCATAGAGATTGCGGCCCGTCGGCAAGACATCGGCACGGCCGCGGGTCGGCGCGCCGGACGGCCCCGGCGCGACGAACTTGCCATCGAGGGCCGCGATCAGCGCTTCGCGCTCGCGCGAGGCAGCCTGATCGAAGCGCGCGGCGAGCTGCGCGGGGTCAAGCGCGGGGTTCGACTGCGCGAGGCTTGCGAGGAACTCGGCGCGGCGCTCGGGGTCAGGGGCGCGGCCGAAGATGTGGAGGCCGTCCCTGATCTGGAGATCCTTGACGTCGCAGAGATAGGCGTCGAGGCGCGCGAGCTGGTCTTCTTCCGAGGACGCGCGGTCGGCGCCGCTCTCGGCAAGGAGACCAGCGGCGGCGGCGCGGTCGAGGATCTCCTGACGAAGCAGCGCGGTGCGGCGACGGTCGAGTCCATCAGCAGCCGCGTACTCGTCGATGAGGCGCTCGAGCTCGAAGGTCTCGTTGCCGAGCCCTGCCTGTTTCAGCGGCGGGGTGAGATGGCCGATGGTGACGGCGCCAAGCCGGCGCTTGGCGGCGGCCGCCTCGCCGGGATTGTTGACGATGAAGGGGTAAGCGACGGGGATGCCGCCAAGGAGCGCCGCCGGCAGGCAGGACGGCGACAGCGCCATGGCCTTGCCTGGCAGCCATTCGAGCGTGCCATGGGTGCCGAGATGGATCATGGCGTCGATGCCGACGACCTCGCGCAGCCAGAGATAGAAGGCGACGTAAGCGTGGCGCGGGGGCAGGTCGGGATCGTGGTAGCTTGCCTTGCGGTCGAGGCTATTGCCGCGGTCCGGCTGGATCGCGGCGACCAGCTTGCCGTGACGGGCGAAACGCAGGGTGAAGTGACCATCGCGGACGTAAGGATCATCCTCCGGTGCGCCCCAGGCCGCCATGATCTTGGCGCGAGCGCTCGAGTCGAGGCGAGCGAGCCGGCGCTTATAGTCAGGGAGCGACAGGAACGGCGTCGGCGCGGCGTCGCACAGATCGGCCACGAGCGCTTTTCCGTCCGGAAGCGCATCACCGACGTCAAAGCCCTCAGCTTGGAGAAGCTGCAAGATCTCGGCGGCGCTGGCGATGGCGTCGAGGCCAACGGCGTGCGCCGCTTGCCCCGCCGCACCAGGGTAATCGGAGAGCACGAGGGCGAGGCTGCGATCGGAGCGCGGCGTGGTCGCGAGCCGCGCCCAGGCCGCAGCCTGCTTTGCCGCAGCGGCAATGCCGGGTTCGGATGGCTGATGCGCGGTGCGGGCAAATTCGAGGCCCTCGACCTCGCTCTGCTCGCCCTTGAAGGAGATCGCCGTGGTCAACAGCCGCCCGTCGAGCTCGGGCAGCACCACCTGCATGGCAAGATCGGCTTGCGAGAGGCCGCGAGAGGATTGCCGCCAGGCGTCTTCGCCAGCGCCGGCATGGACGAGCTGGAGCACCGGTACGCCGGCAGCCTCCAGAGGTGATGGCGCGTCGTCGAGGCGCGCGGAGAAGGCTGTGGCGTTGAGCACGATCTGCGGCGCCCACGCACGCAAAGTCGAAGCGACAAAAGCCGACGTGTCGCGGTCCTTGAGGCTGCCGACATAGAGCGCGCGCGCATTGAGGCCTTCGCGGTCAAGGGCGCGCGCCAGAGCTTCGATCGGCGCGAGGTCGGCAGCAAGGAGATAGGCGCGGTAGAGCACGATCACCGCGAGCGGGCGTCCGGGCTGCTCCGCAACGCCAAGCTGATGTACGCCGTGCTGCGGCAAGGCTTCGGCGGCGAGGCCATGGTCTGGAGCAAGACCGGCGAGATGCGCCATGAGCTGAAGCGCATGCGGGGTGTTCGCGGGACCGCCATGCGCGAAGAAGGCGTCGAGGCGGGCGAGCATCTCCTCGCTCACCGTGGAAAGCTCGGCGAGCCGCCCATCGGCGCGGCCGTCGCCGGGGAGCAGCGCAAGGGCGATGCCATTCGCGCCCGCCGCATGCGCCACCTCCTCGGCGCCGTAGCGCCAATAATCGAGACCGCCGAGGAGGCGAATGACGATGCACCGCGCGCCGGCGATGACCTGCTCGACATAGAGGTCGACGGACATCGGGTGCTTGAGCTTGGCGAGATTGGCGAGGCGTAACGACGGCAGCGCGCCACGCTGCACTGCCCACGCCGAGGCCACGGCGCCGAGGTCGCTGTCGGAGAAGGACAGGAACACGAGATCGGCAGGCGACTGGCCGAGGTCGATCGCGGCCCCAGCCTCGTCCAACGTCCTTGTCTCGCGAACCAGAAGATGCATGCGATCAGCCCAGGATGTGCGCTTCGATGGCGTCGCGGTCGAGGCCGGTCTGGCCGATAACCACGATCTGTCCTTGCCGCGCGGCGCCGCTCGGCCAAGGCTTGTCGAAGGCCGAGCGAAAGCGCGCGCCGACACCTTGCACCGTAAGGCGCATCGGCTTGCCGGCAACGGCAGCGAAGCCCTTAATGCGGAGCACGTCATGGGCCTCGGCGACGGCCTTCAAGCGGCCGAGCAGCACCTCGGGGTCTGCGATTTCCGGCAGCACCACGACGAAGCTCTCGAAATCGTCATGCTCGTGCTCGCCGTCGAGCGCATCATGATGAGAAGGGCGCGCGGCGAGGTCGTCTTCGGCGGCGGCGCCAAGCCCGAGCAAGACGGTGGCATCCACTCTGCCCTCTTCAGCCGCGACCACCTTCACCGCGCGCGGCACGATCGCCGCGACCTCGCGCTTCAGAATTTCGTGGGTGCCGGCGTCTATCAGATCGGCCTTGTTGAGGACGATAAGGTCGGCGGCCATGAGCTGGTCCTCGTAGACCTCGGCGAGCGGGTTGTCGTGATCGACGGACGGATCCTCCGCGCGCTGGCGTGCGACGGCCTCGGGGTCGTCGGCGAAGCGGCCAGCGGCAACGGCCGGTGCGTCGACCACGGCGACGACGCCGTCGACGGTGAGCCGCGAGCGGATCGAGGGCCAGTCGAACGCCTTGACCAGAGGCTTCGGCAGGGCGAGCCCCGAGGTCTCGATGACGATGTGTTCCGGCGGCGCGTCGCGATCGATCAGCGCCTGCATCGTCGGCACGAAATCCTCGGCCACGGTGCAGCACAGGCAGCCATTGGCAAGCTCGACGATATTCTCCTCAGGGCAGGTCTCGATGCCACAGCCGCGCAACACCTCGCCGTCGATGCCGACGCTGCCGAACTCGTTGACGATGATGGCGATGCGCTTGCCGTTCGCGTTCTCGAGGAGATGACGCACGAGTGTCGTCTTTCCGGCGCCGAGGAAACCGGTGATGATGGTGGCGGGAATGCGGGCGGCAGTCGTCATTCGGCGGCGTCCTTGGCTTGCTCAAGATGAGAGGGAAAGCGGGCGATCACGGCGTGTTGCAGCGAAGCCGGACGCTTCGAGGGCAGCACCACACCGGTCTTCGCCTTGGCATAGGCTTCGCCGTAGAGCATGAGATCGGCGGCATCGTCGGGAGAGAGTTCTCCGAGCACGTAAGACCATTTGCCCGGCGCCGAGATGCCGGCGGAGCAGCCGCGCTCGCAATTGGCGAAGCAGAGCGTTGGCAGCACCTGGACCGGAGTTGCTGTCCCCATCGCTGCCTCGAGCGCGCGCGCCGCATCGTAAAGGCGTTTGCCATCGGTCGGCTCGCCTTCGGCCGCGGGCTCCGACCCGCGCGCCTGGCACGAGACACAGATAAAGAGCTGCGGACGACAATCTTGGGACAATTCCACCCCGCCAGGCAGTGAACGCGATCCTCGGGGTGCGCATCGTTTGCGGCGGGCACGCCGCCGGGCCGGCTGGCCTCCAAGCTGCCAGGGCACCCCGCCCGGCATCTCGGTTTCGAACTGGTGACGGCAGGTCTCCTGGCTCGCGGATCCTTCGCTTGCCGCTGCCTTCCCAGGGCGAACCGGCCCCAGTGGTCAATTACGGCAAGCTTTCCGCCTACAGTTGCGGGGGCAGCTGCGGAATTGGGGCGAAGCCCGTCACCGCATTCCCTTTTCACTCCTCATTCTCGAGGAGACCGTCAGTTACGGCCCTCATAAAGGGCCGGGCCAGCTTCCTTGTCAACGAAGTTGGGCGCCCCCAAAGCTTCTCGCTTGCGGGCCGGCGCCCCAAGCCTGTAGTTTCGAGCGTTGTCGGTTCCCGCGGGCAAAACCGCGGGACGCAAGACGGGAACGTGGTGAGAGGCTTGAGCCTCGAAGCCGCGGCTGCCCCCGCAACTGTAAGCGGAGAGCTGCCCTTCTTCGATGCCACTGGGGCTTTGGCTCTGGGAAGGCGGAAGGGATGGCCTTGACCCGCAAGCCAGTAGACCGGCCGGCGACAGGCAACCTGAACCGCCCTCGGGTGGAGGGCAGAGGGAGATGAGAATGACGAGCCTTTCGACCAACAACCCGAGCGTCGTTCATGCAACTGCCGAGCTGACCACGGCGCGGGTGCTTTCAATTTTCGCGGCCGCCCTGCTTGGCCTCTTCATCGTCGGCGGCGTGGGTTTCTCCCACATCGAGGCGGTGCACAACGCCGCGCACGACTACCGGCATTCGATGGCCTTTCCTTGCCATTAAGGGGGGCCACATGGCGTATTTCCGCAACATCGTCCTGATCGCGGCGGTGGCCGGCCTGATTGCGGGCCTCGGCATGACCGTGGCGCAGGAGCTGACCACCGTTCCCTTGATC
>Ga0307444_1000801_pt1 | contig 14110 bp, 9 predicted proteins | sample SalMarSW160340MG_FD_202145 | JGI IMG/M metagenome (GOLD analysis project Ga0307444, IMG submission 202145) | Salt marsh sediment microbial communities from the Plum Island Ecosystem LTER, Massachusetts, United States - SW1603-40 | ecosystem: Environmental > Aquatic > Marine > Intertidal zone >... | reverse complement strand
GTTCTCGGGACCCCACGCCGCATCGCCCCCCACGAACACGCCCTCGCGGGTCGTCATGAACGTCCCGCGGTCCACGACGGGCTCGTGCCACTCGTCGAACTCGATTCCCAGCCCGTCCTCGATCCATGGGAAGGCCGTCTCCTGCCCGATCGCCAGGATGACCGCCTCGGCGGGCAGGAACGTCTCGTCGAGCTTCGTCGAGCGCAGCCGGCCGTTCGCGTCGGGGTGCCACTCGACGATGTCGAACGTCATGCCCTTCAGAACGCCATCCTCGACGACGAACTCCGAGGGGGAGTAGTTCTCGAGGATCTCGACCCGCTCCTCCTCGGCATCCTCGAGCTCCCACGGCGACGCCTTGAAGTACGGCTTGGACTTGCGGGCCATGACCTTCACATCGGTCCCGCCGATCCGCTTCGCCGTCCGGCAGCAGTCCATCGCGGTGTTGCCGACGCCGATCACGAGCACGCGCTCCTCGATGGACGTGACGTGCCCGAACGCGACCGACTCGAGCCAGTCGATCCCGATGTAGACGTGATCGGAATCCCGACGGCCGGGGAGCTCCAGCTCCTTCCCTTTCGGTGCGCCGGAGCCGATGAAGATGGCGTCGAAGCCCTGCGCGAGGAGGTCGGCCATGGACTCGATGGGCGAGCTCAGCCGCAGATCGACCCCCATGTCGACGATGTAGTCGATCTCCTCGCGCAGCACCGGGGGCGGCAGGCGGAACTGTGGGATGTTCGTCCACATCAGCCCACCGGGCCGGTCGAGCTTCTCGAACATCGTGACCTCGTAGCCGAGCGGCAGGAGGTCCCGCGCCACGGTGAGCGAGGCCGGCCCCGCCCCCACGCAGGCGATGTGCTTGCCGTTCTTCTTCTCGGGGACCGTCGGGAGCCGATCCGCGATGTCCCCGCGCAGGTCGGCCGCGACCCGCTTCAGCCGGCAGATCGCTACCGGGGCCTCCTCCACCCGGCCGCGGCGGCATACCGGCTCGCAGGGCCGGTCGCACGTCCGTCCGAGGACGCCGGGGAAGACGTTCGACTCCCAGTTGAGCATGTAGGCGTCGGTATAGCGGCCCTGGGCGATGAGCCGGATGTACCCGGGCACGTTCGTGTGGGCCGGGCAGCCCCACTGGCAGTCGACGACGCGGTGGTAGTAATCCGGGTTCCCGACGTCGGTCGGTTCCACGGCAGCTCCTGTGCGCGGTTCCCTCGACGCTCCGGGCCGCGGAGCGCTCGCGTAATGCTATGGGACCGCCGGGCGCGTTGCCAGCCGTTCCGCCGCGCGTTGAACGGTTCGGGAGAGAGGTCGCACGCACAACCGCGCGACCCCCGCGGAGCGTCATGTAATGTGGTGCCGGGACGTTTGTTTCGGGGTCGAGGCACGATCCGAGGCACCGGGCACATGTCGTCGCCGCGTGCGTACTCGACCCGTCGTGTTCACCCGATCGCCACAGGGGGGGCGTTGCCAGTCCTCACGACCGTCGTCGCGGACACGCGACCGGTGATCAGAGGGATTCTGGTCCACCGGTTGCACGAGAACGGACGCTTCGGCATCACGGGCGTGTACTCCACGTTCGGGGCCGGAATCGCGGCCGTGCGGCGCCTCGGGCCGCGCGTGGCGTTTCTCCCCCTTCCCCGACCGACCGAGAGGGCCGCCCTGGGCGCGCTCGCCCGTTCCGCCGCCCCCACGCTGGTGTTGATCGGCCACCACGTCGACGAGGCATCGGCGGCTTTCGATCTCGGCGCCACCGACTTCCTCGTTCCACCCCTGACGCCCGCCCGGGTCGATCGGACCCTGGCCTTCCTGTGGGACGGGCTCCGCGGACCGCGCTCACGGGTCGACGCGGGCCCCGACGATCGCTCCGCGTGGTGGCCGTTCACCGACCCGGGCGGAGAGTTCCTCCTCCCATTGTCCGATGTGCGCAGGCTCCAGGAAAGCCGGTCGGGAACGGTGGTCCACACGTCCGGGGCCATGCACCGCACATCCACACGCTTCGGAGCGCTGGTCCCCGCGCTCGCCCGACGGGGGTTCGTCCACGTCGGCCCGGGGGAGCTCGTGCGAGGCGACGCGGTCCGGGAGCTGAGGCAGGTCACCCCCGACACGTGGGAGCTCTTGCTGGAGGGCGGCGGCCAGGTGCGCTCCGCCCCGTCGGCCCGCGAGGCCGTCAGATCCCTCATGGAGACGCTCGGTGAGCTCGCCAACCACTGACCGGGCGCCAAGGAGCGTGGTGGTGGTGTGCCCCCGGGCGACCGTGAGCACCGCGATCGTGGATCGCCTCGAAGCCGCTGGCGGCTTCGAGGTGGCGGCGGTGCTCGAATGCGACGAAGAGGCGATCGAAGTCGTCGGAGATCTCGAGCCCGACGCGGCCTTCCTGGCGGTGGAGAGGGACCTGGATGGCTTCCGGGTCGCGGAGGCGAGCCGCAACGGGCTGGCCGCCGTGTTCGTGTCCAGCGAGGAGAGCTTCGCGTCGCGCGCCTTCGAGGTGCACGCGGTCGACTATCTCGTCACCCCGTGCGAGCCCTCCCGGATCGACGACGCGATCCGACGCCTGGGGGCGCGACTCGACCGCGGCCGACCGGCACGAGACGCCGCCCGGTCGCCGGACCCGACGCGGAACGGGAGCCGAGCGAGTCCGCTCAAGGAGCGCTACCTGGCCGTCAAGCAGGGTCGCGTCTACAAGCTCGTCGACGTCGCCGGGATCCGGTGGGTGGAAGCCGCCCGCAACTACGTGCGGCTGCATACGGACGAGGGAGAGTATCTGTGCCGGATGGCGCTCTCGGAGCTGGAGTCGCGTCTCGATCCGCGCCACTTCGTGCGCGTGCACCGGAGCACGGTGGTCAACGCGCGGCGGATCCGGCGGATCGTCCCTCTCAAGTGGGGCGACTGCACCGTCGAGCTGGAGACGGGCGAAGAGCTGCGAATGAGCCGGACGTACCGGTCGAATGTACTGTGAGAATCCGTCGCGGGGACGGGAGTTGCGGAATCACCCGAGCTCGGGCGGCACGCGGCGGGAGCGTGTGTCGTGGATGGGAAAGGAGGCTCCGTCGTCGTGCAAAGTGGCACCGGAATAGTGCGTTTCGTCCCGTGTGGGTGCCACTCCTCCCGCAGAACGTAGCATCGAAGTCGATCGTACCCGCGTTTTCAACGTGGGAAGGGGCACGCGTCGCCGAAGACGCGTGCGGCAGGAGACCAGAGCAGGAGATGTCGCTCATGCGCATGAACTTGTTCGATTCGGGCCGGACGCTCGTCCGGCGCTTCAGAAAGAGCGCCTCGTTCGCCGCGGCAGCGGCGTTGGTGCTCGGGACCTCCGGGCTGGCCGCCCAGCAGGGCGCGGTCTCCGGGCGGGTCACCGACGCATCCACGCTCGAGCCGCTCACGGGGGCGCAGGTGTTCATCCAGGGCACGAACCTCGGCGCGCTCACCGACCAGGACGGCCGGTACCGCATCGAGGGCGTCCCGGCGGGCACGTACGAGGTCACGGTCCGTCTGATCGGATACCGTCAGGCCTCCGACGATGTGGCGGTGCAGTCGGGTCAGGTCAGCACGGCCAACTTCGCCATCGACGTGGCGGCCGTGGCGCTGGACGAGCTCGTGACCACGATCACCGGCGAGCAGCGCCGGCGCGAGCTGGGTTATTCGACGGGGAACGTGCAGGCCGAGCAGGTCGTCGCCGATGCCAGGCCGGCGTCCGTGACGGACCTCATCAAGGGTCGGGTGACCGGCGTGTCGATCCGGCGCAGCTCCGGGTCGCTCGGCACCGGCTCCGACATCCGGGTGCGGGGCACGGCCAGCATCAGCCAGGACGTGACGCCCATCGTCATCGTCGACGGCGCGTTCGTGTCCAACGACAACACCGCCAACAACGGTCTCGGGCTCGGGGGACAGGACCCGAGCCGGCTCAACGACATCAACCCCGAGGACATCGAGGACATCGAGATCATCAAGGGGCCGGCCGCGGCGGCCCTGTACGGCAGCCGCGCGGCGGCGGGGATCATCAAGATCACGACCAAGAAGGGACGGACCGGGACCACGCGCTGGACGGTGCGCACGGAGGTAGGCACCGAGAGCAACGCCGGGACCTTCGCCCCGAGCGTGTTCAACCCGCAGTCGCTGCTCGGCCCGGACGCCACGGACACGCTGTACACGCTGAACCTGCTCGAGGGCGACGCCGGGTACGACCCGCCCTTCCGCCACGGGCTCCAGCAGACGTACGGCGCGTCGGTGCGCGGCGGGAGCAGCAACCTGTCCTACTTCGCGTCCGGGCAGTACCAGAACCTCGAGGGCAACCTGCCCGACAACGCGCGTGAAGGCGTGAACGCGCGGGCCAACTTCACCGTGCAGCCCAGCGACAAGGTCGACATCAGCGTGTCGAACGGGTTCCTCACGAACTCGACCACCTTCCCGCGGAACGACAACAACGCGACCGGCTACATCGGGGTCGCGATGATCGCGTTCCCGTGGACGAAGCCGATCTCGGTGGCCGATCCATCGACGGGCGATCTGGTCGACACGTGCCCGCTCAACTACGAGTTCGCGCGTATGGTGGGGATCTCGGTCGCGCAGGCCGACGGGGCGCTCGGTCCCTGCCCGGCGAACCCGTTCTTCTCGGGTCGCACGTTCAACGACGTGGCGACCCTGAATGACGAGCAGAAGATCGAGCGCTACACCGGGAGCGCGACGATCAACTGGCGTCCTCTTTCCAACTGGACGAACCGCGCCACGGTCGGGTACGACGAGTTCTCCGACGAGGTGCTCCAGATCGTGCCGGTCGATCCGGCGCGGCCGTTCGGAGCCCAGTCGGATGGCGCGATCACGAACAACCAGGCCACCAACCGCAACCTGACGCTCGAGGGCACCTCGTCGCTGTCGCTCGATCTCAACGAGGACTGGAACTTCGAGACGACGGTCGGAGGGCAGTTCTTCCGGCAGCGGATCGAGGGCGTCCAGACGACCGGGAGCGTGTTCCCGGCCGGCGGTCCCACGGTCGGCAACTCGGTGACCACCACCGCGACCGACTTCACGATCGAGACGCGGACGATCGGCCTGTTCGCGCAGGAGCAGATCGGCTACAAGGACAGGCTGTTCATCACTCCGGCGGTGCGCCTCGATGACAACAGCGCGGCCGGCGAGAACCTCGGCGTCCAGTACTACCCGCGGCTCGCGGTGGCGTACACGCTGAGCGACGAGGACTTCGTCCCCGACTTCTTCGAGAGCCTGAAGATCCGCGGCTCGTTCGGTCAGGCCGGTCAGCAGCCGGGCTCGAACGATGCGCTCTTCCTCCTGAACCCCACGCGCGTCGCGGTCGGGAGCCAGGACCTGGTCGGCGTCACGCCGGCGCAGCTCGGCAACCCGGTCCTCGAGCCGGCGCGCTCGACTGAGTTCGAGGGCGGCTTCGACGCCTCCGTGCTCAACGGCCGCGTCGGCGTCGAGTTCACCTACTTCAACTCGAAGACCAGGAACGACGTCGTGTTCCGGCAGGTGGCGCCCTCGACGGGCAACCCCGGCGGACAGTTCGTCAACGTCGGTGAGATCAAGAACACGGGCATCGAGCTGGGGCTGGACGCCAACGCGTTCCGCTCGCGCGACGTGACCTGGGACGTGCGCGGAACGCTGTCGCACATCGACAACGAGGTCACCAAGCTCGAGGACCCGATCATCTTCGGTCTCGGCGGGGCGAGCCAGCGGCACACGCAGGGCTTCCCGTACGCGAGCTACTTCACCGAGGAGATCATCATCGACTCCGAGACCGGCGAGCCGCGCGTCCTGACGTGCGACGAGGATCCGAGCCGGGGCTGCAACCCGGACGACAACCACCGGTACCTCGGCCAGCCCAACCCGACGTGGGAGGGCGCGGTGTCGACGACGATCACCCTGCTCGACAACATCACCCTGTACGGGCTGCTCGACTTCCAGCTCGGGCAGCAGCTGTTCAACAGCACGGACGAGTTCCGCTGCGGCTTCCTCGGCGGGGGCGACCCGGCCGCGGACGGCGGCGGCACCTGCCTCGGGATGTACGAGAAGGACTCCGCGGGCAACTACACGGACGCGGCGCTCATCCAGCAGGAGGCGTCCCGCATCGGATCCGAGGCGCCGTGGATCGAGGATGCCGATTTCGCCAAGCTGCGCACGGTGTCGGTCCGCTTCCAGCTCCCCGAGTCGTGGACGCAAAAGCTGCGGCTCCGGAACGCATCGATCACGCTCGTGGGCGAGAACCTCGTGACGTGGACCGGCTACACGGGTCTCGACCCGGAGATCAACTTCGGTGGACAGAGCCAGGCCACACGGGCCGACTTCCTCACGCTGCCGCCTTCGCGGCGGTTCCTGGCCAGTGTCTCGTTCACGTTCTAGAGACGCGAGACCAGCGAACACGGACGAAGGAGAGATAGAACACATGGTGAATCGAACGAATATGCGGAAGCTGCCGGCCCTCCTGCTCGGGGGGCTGGTGGCGGTCGCGGCCGCCGGCTGCGACCAGGGGATCCTCGAAACGAACGATCCCGACAACGTGGAGCCGGGCGACCTGGCGGATCCGTCCTCGATCGGGACGCTGATCAACGGGTTCATCGGGGATTTCGCCCAGGCGCAGCAGAACTACGTCCTGTACACCGGGCTGTTCACCGACGAGTTCATCCTGTCGGGGACCTTCCCGACCCGGAAGGAGGTCGACGACCGCGACATCACGCCCGACAACGGGACGCTGACCGGGGCCATGTACACGAACATCCACGTGGCGCTCCAGCAGGCCGACAAGGCCGTTCCGGTCCTCGAGGGCTTCCAGGGGCAGGAGGGGGTGGACGACGATGCCGTGGCGGAAGGCCTCGCGCTGGCCAGGTACTACGGCGCGTACACGCGGATGATGCTCGCGGAGGCGTACTGCCAGAGCATCCTGGGGGGGCCGGACGGCGAGGCCGCGCCGGTGCTGCCCGACGCGCGCATGTCCGAGGCGCTGGCGCTCTTCCAGGAGGCCGAGCAGGCAGCGGGCACGGCCGGTCGGACCGATGTGGTGAACGCCGCGAAGGTCGGTCAGGCGCGGGCCAACCTGTGGCTCCGGAACTTCAGCCAGGCCGCCACGATCGCGGCCGGCGTGCCCTCGGGGTTCGTGTTCCACGCGGACTTCTCGAGCAACGATCCGACCCAGTACAACCAGGTGTACGCGTTCACGTACGGTGACCAGCAGGCCCTGCGCTGGACGGTCGGCGACGGGAGCGAGCCGGCACGCGCGAACGAGAAGTTCGCTTATTACGACGAGTGGGTGTCGCTGGGGCGGATCCTCGAGCGGCCGTCCGGCTTCCGGTCGTTCGACAGCTCGATCGAGGTCTACCTGCAGACGCTGTACGGCAGCGGACTCCGGCCCCCGTCGGGGCCGGGACAGACGGCCGACATCATCGTCGCCTCCGGGTACGAGGCAGACCTGATCGAGGCCGAGGCCATGGTACGGAGCGGGAATACGGCGGGCGCGGCGGCGATCGTCGACCCGATCCTCGCGGGGGCCAACATCGCGGCCGATGACGGAGGTCCGCTCGTGTTCGCCCCGTCGAGCTTCACCGGGGTCCTGGCCAACGACCTGGCCGAGATCGCGCGCGCCCGCGCGTCGGCGCTGTGGATGACGGGCGAGCGCTTCGGGACCTTCCGCCGCTTCCTCGCGGACGGAGTGGACCTGTACCCGGCCAAGCCGGGCGACGACACGGCCTTCCCGGTCGTGCAGCAGGAGCTCGACAACAACCCGAACATCTCCGCGGCCTGCCCCACGGGTAAGCCGTTCAACTGATCCCGCCGCACGCCGCCGCGCGGAGCTCCGGCTCCGCGCGGCGGTCCTTCCTCCGACGCGCCGGACGGGCCGGACGCCATCCCACCTCCTGATCTCCCCGCTCGCGGCCTCGCACCGGCTAGCTGACCAGACGCCTGACTTCCTCCCACGCCTCGGCGCGATGTCGCGCGTCCTCGGCCAGGCGCTGCGCGAGCTCGGTGAGCCGCTTCGGCGCGTCCACGCTCGCCGCGTGCAGCCGGCCGAGCGCCGCCAGGGCCTCTTCGAACCGTCCGACGAGCGCGTCGCGCGTCGCGGCTGCGCGCCGGAACGCGTCCGCCAGCTCGCCGGTGCTCTCCACCCCTCCCCGCCGTTCGAGCACGCCCAGGCTCGCGTCGAGCTGGTCGAGGTCCAGCGCGGCGTCACACGCCAGGTGGAGGAGCTCCTCGACACCGCGCCCGACGTCGGCGTCCGGGCCGGCGGCGGGCGAACGCACGAGGGAGGCGGACACGGCGGCCAGGTCCTGCAGGAACCCCCGCGCGCGCCCGTCATCCAGACGGAGCAGCGTGGCCCGCACCTCTCGCTCGGCGAGCCGCGGCAGCCCCAGCGCATCGCCGGCCGGCGGTGCCCATACGGGCTCGCGCACCCGACGGTGCGCGGCGAGCCCGAGGAGGGTCGCGAACAGGACCGCCAGCACGGCGAGCCACGGTCCCGCCGCCGCGGCCGCGAACACGCCGGTGCCCACCACGACGCCCAGGAGCGCCACGAACGAGACCGGCACGCGGGACCAGGCCCGCGCCCGGGGCACGACGGCCGCGGAGACCCCGCGCTCTCCCAGGGCGCCCGCGGCGCGCGCCGCGGCCGGGCCGGGAAGCCCGACCACCGGTCGGCACCCCTCCGCCACATCGCGAGCCTCACGCGGCCCGACGACCCCGTGGGAGGCGTCGAGCAGCCACGTCTCGAGCCCGCGGCGATCGGCCCGGCGGGTGGAGCGCTCGATGAACACGAGCGCGTCGGGCGACCCCACGCCGCAGGCGACGCACGTGCCGAGACCGAGGGCATCGGGCGCGCCGCACACGTCACACCTCTTCACCGGCGGGGCAGCCCGCACGGCGAGGCCCGGCCCGGAATCGATCACCCGCCGATCTCCTCGAGCGCGGCGCGGGCGCTCGCCGTCCACCCGTCGTCCACGTGGTACAACGCCAGGAAACGCTCCAGATAGTCGCGGGCGCCCGCCCGGTCGCCGAGCCCCATGCGCGCCATGCCGGCGTGGTACAGGGCCATGTAGTGATTGGGCCAGTAGTCGACCACCATCTCCATGATCGGACCGGCGGACCGGTCGTCCCCCGCATCGGCCACCGGGTGCGCGAGCTCGAACACGATGCCCGCCGCCCGCCATCGATGAGCCTCCTCGAGCCCGTCGATGATCGCGCGCGCCCGGTCGATGCGGCCGGCGAGCGCGTAGCAGGCGGCGCTGTACGCCGAGCCCTCGAAGCTCCGGGGGGGTGGCGTCCACCGATGACGGGTCTCGACCTCCACCGCGTTGCAGTACGGGCGCATCGCGGTGAACCACCGGGTGGCCTCGCCCATCGGCGTGGACGCGGGAGTCTCGCGGCTCGCCATCCCGACCGGCGACCGGTCGGGTGCCATGCCGCGGATCCCGACCCAGGCCATGAGGGCCGCGAACAGCCAGCCCGCCACGTACAGGTTCCGCATGTCTCACCTCGCTCCGGACGATCCCCGGGCGGAGCCCGGCCTCACCCCGAAGGACGCGCGACCGCCGGCCGCTTGCACACGCCCCGCCGGTCCTTCGGCGACCCGTCCCGAGGGACGCACGCCCCGCTGTCGTGGATCGGGGCAAGGATCGTTCCCGGCTCAGTACTCCCGGCGCTCCGGATTGTCGGCCCACGCCGCGAACTCGGTCCCCGACAGGCCGATCGGCACGTGGCGAATGTCGAGCTGCCTCGACTCGAGCGGACGCGCCATCTCCTCGTAGATCCACCGGTCGTCGAAACCGGCGCCAGCCGCCGCCTCGCGGTCGCTGGCGAACAACACCCGGCGCGGACGAGCCCAGTAGAGCGCGCCCAGGCACATGGGGCAGGGCTCCGTGCTCGCGTATACGTCGCACCCATCGAGCTGAAAGGAGCGCAGCGTGCGACACGCCTCGCGGATGGCCACGATCTCCGCGTGGGCCGTGGGGTCGTGGGTCGCCGTCACGCGGTTCGCGCCGCGGGCGATGACCACCCCGTCGCGCACGACCAGCGCCCCGAAGGGCCCCCCGCCCGACCGCGCGCTCTCGACCGCCAGCTGCACCGCCTGCTCCAGGAAGCGCCGCTCGTCGTCGGTCCGTGTCCTCATGTAGGTCTCCGCGTTGCTGCGCCACCGCCGCCGCGATGTGAATATAGACACCATGGACGGCCGGCAGGCACCCGGGAGCGCAACTCCCGCGCCGGAGATGCGGGCGGGACCGGGACCCGGCGGAGCGGGCCCCCACGGGGGAGGTCAGCGTGAAACGGCGAGAAGGGCTGGCGAAGCTGTCGGGACGAGAACGCTACGTGGACGACCTCCCCCTGGACGATTACGTGTGGGGCGGGACCGTTCGCAGCCCCGCCGCCCGGGGCCGCATCACGGACATCCGCATCCCCGGCTGGGTGAGGGCGGAGGGTTTCGTGATCGTCGACCACCGCGACATCCCCGGCGAGAACTGCGTGTACCTCAAGCAGCGCGATCAGCCGGCGCTCGCCGCCGGGTACGTGCGGCACGTGCACGAGCCCATCGTCCTCGTGGCGCACGATTCGCGCGAGCTCGTGCGCCGGGCCGTGGCCGAGATCGAGGTCGTCGTGGACCCCGACCCACCGTGGCTCGATTTCGGCGCCGACCCGCCCCCGTGGGCGATCCAGTTCGGCGACGACAACGTGTTCGAGCGCATCGAGATCACCAAGGGGGACGTCGACTCCGCTCTCGACGACGCGCCGCACGTGGTCGAGGGCACGTACGAGACCGGCGCGCAGGAGCACGTGTATCTCGAGACCCAGGGCATGATCGCCCACCTGGAGGGCGACGTGCTGGTGATCCGGGGCTCCATGCAGTGCCCTTACTACATCGTCAAGGCGCTCGGTGGCCTTCTGGGACGCGACCCCGGCCGGTTCCGGGTCATCCAGACCCCCACCGGCGGAGGATTCGGGGGGAAGGAAGAGTATCCGTCCACGATCGCGGCCCACGCGGCGCTCCTCGCGCTGGCCGCCGACCGCCCCGTCAAGCTCGTGTACGAGCGCCCGGAGGACATGGCGGCCACCACCAAGCGCCACCCGTCGCTCATCCGGCACCGCACGGGGGTGACGGAAGACGGCCGGCTGCTCGCGCAGGACATCCGCATCCGACTCGACGGCGGAGCGTACGTCACCCTGTCCCCGACGGTGCTCGCGCGGGCCGCGATCCACGCCGCCGGGCCCTACGGCTGCGAGCACGTTCGCATCGTCGGAGATGTCGTGCTGACCAACCGCGTGCCGTACGGGGCCTTCCGGGGGTTCGGGAATCCGCAGGCATGCTTCGCTTTCGAGCGCCACATGGACCGGATCGCCGCCCATCTCGGTCTCGACCCGGTCGAGGTGCGCCGGGTGAATCTCCTGCGTGACGGGCAGACGACCGCCACGGGTCAGGTGATCGACGATGGGACCGACCGCGTCGCGCTGCTCGAGCGGGCCGTCGCCCTGTCGGATCTCCACGCCCGTCGTACGGCGAACGCCGCGTTCAACCTCGCGACCCCGGACCGCCGCCGGGGCATCGGGCTCGTCACCTACCACCACGGGGCCGGCTTCACCGGCGCTGGAGAGGTGCACCTCGACTCGCGGGTGCACGTGGCGGGGCTCCGCGACGGACGGATCGAGGTGCGGGCCGCGAGCACCGAGATGGGCCAGGGGACGACCACGATCTTCACCGAGCTGGCGGCGGGGCGTCTGGGCCTGGACCCCGACGACATCGTCATCGCGCCGCCGGACACCCACCTGGTCCCGGACAGCGGCCCCACGGTCGCGTCGCGGACCGCGATGATCGTCGGGCGCCTCGTGGAGCTCGGGTGCGACGACCTGCGCGAGCGCGTGGGGCTGGCCGACGGGGCGCGAGGCGGGATCGTGCGCGACGCCATCCTCGCGTGGCACCGCGAGCACGACGAGGAGGCGGTGGTGGGCATCGGGCGCTACAGGCCGCCGCCCGGGATCCAGTGGGACGAGGATACGTATCGCGGCTCGGCCTACGGCGCGTTCACGTGGGCCGTCCACGTCGCCGACGTCGAGGTCGACCTGCGCTCCTGGGCGGTGCGGGTGCTCGACTACGTCGCCGTCCAGGAGGTGGGGACGGTCCTCAACGAGGTCCTCGCCCGTGGACAGATCCAGGGCGGCGTGGTGCAGGGCATCGGCTGGGCACTGCTCGAGGAGGTCGTGGAGCGCGACGGTGCCATGCTCAACACGCAGCTGACGAACTACCTCATCCCGACCAGCGGCGACGTGCCGCCCGTCCGGGTCGAGTTCCACGAGACCCCGTACCCGCACGGGGCGCGGGGCGCGAAAGGACTCGGCGAGTTTCCGCTCAACGGTCCCGCCCCGGCGATCGCGAGCGCCGTCGGCGCGGCCCTCGGGGTCGAACCGACGGTGATCCCGATCACCCCCGAGCGGCTCCTGCGGCTCGTCGGGGAGGGCGCAGCGCGCGAGGAGAGGACGGCGTGAGGACGGGAGGACCGCCGGTCGACATCCGCTTTCGGCTCAACGGAACGGAGGTTTCGTGCGGCGTGGACCCGGCCGAGCGGCTGCTGGACCTGCTCCGCTATCGACTGTCGCTCACCGGCACGAAAGAGGGGTGCGGCGAGGGGGAGTGCGGAGCGTGCACGGTCTACCTCGACGGGGTCCCGGTCGATTCGTGCCTGGTGGCCGCCTTCCAGACGGACGGGCACGACGTGCGCACCATCGAGTCGCTGCCGCCGGCCTCGCTCGATCCGTTCCTGCGCACGGGTGCGACCCAGTGCGGGGCATGCACGCCGGGCGTCGTGATGACCGGGGCATGGGTGCGCGACCACCCCGAGCTCCTCGAGCATCATGATGTGCGTGAGCTGATGGCCGGTAACCTGTGTCGGTGCACCGGATACGATGGCATCATCGACGGGGTGCGGGCGTCGCTCGAAGAGCCCCGTCCGGCCCGCGTGGCGGAGCCCGGGGCGGCCGACCCCGGGGCGGGCGGAGCCGTCGAGCCCCCCCGTGCGCCGGTTCGCGCAGTCGAGCGCGCGGCGGTGAGGGGATCGGGAGCCGCCTACCGCCCGTCCACCCTGATGGCCGCTCTCGAGATCCTGGAGGAACGCCCGGAGGCGATCCCGATCGCCGGCGGCACCGACCTGCTCGTCCACTGGCCCGCTCGGGTCGCGGCCCACGACGCCACCTTCGTCGACCTCACGGCCGTGCGCGAGCTCCGGGCGCACCGGTTCGAGGACGACGCCCTCGTGATCGGGGGCGGGACCACCTACTGGGATCTCATCCGCGATCCGCGCGTGGGGCGCGAGTTCCCCCTGCTGGTCCAGGCGGCCCGACAGGTCGGCGCGGTCCAGATCCAGGCGCGCGGTACGTGGGCGGGGAACATCGTCAACGCCTCGCCGGCGGCGGACGGCGTCCCGGTGCTCATGGCCTATGACGCGGCCGTCACGCGGATGTCGCTCGACGAGAAGGAATCGGTGCCGCTGGCCGGGTTCTACACCGGGTACAAGGACATGCGGCTCGGGCCGGGCGAGCTGATCACGGAGATCCGCCTCCCCCGGCGCTCGTACGGCATCCAACGCTTCGACAAGGTCGGCTCGCGGGCCGCGCAGGCGATCACGAAGGTGGGGCTCGCCCTGACCCGGGCCGACAACGACGGTTCGTGGCGCGTGGTGGCCGTCAGCGTCGCGCCCACCGTGCGGCGCTGCCCGGGCGTCGAGGCCCTCCTCGAGGTCGGGTCGCCGGTCGACGGCCCGGACGGTTTTCTGGAGGTGCTGCGCCACGATGTCGCGCCCATCGACGACATCCGGTCCACCGCGGAGTACCGGGAGACCGTTCTCGCCCGCCTCCTGTATTTCGGTCTGCGGGGCTCCGTCCCCGCGGTCCGTTGAGCGGCCCCTCGCTGTCCCCGGACACGCTCACCGGGCTCCTCGAGGCGCTCGCCGGCCCACTCGACGCCCACGCCCGCCGCCACCCCGGCGACCCGGTCGCGAGACAGCCGGCCCAAACGGTGTACGGAGGCGCCCACCTCTTCCGGCGTGACACCGCCGTCCGGCTGGGCGAGGTGGCGCTCGCTTCCCTCCGCGAGTACGCGCCCGAACCCGCGGACCTCATGGAGGCGGTGGGGCTCTCC
>Ga0307444_1000797_pt1 | contig 14155 bp, 16 predicted proteins | sample SalMarSW160340MG_FD_202145 | JGI IMG/M metagenome (GOLD analysis project Ga0307444, IMG submission 202145) | Salt marsh sediment microbial communities from the Plum Island Ecosystem LTER, Massachusetts, United States - SW1603-40 | ecosystem: Environmental > Aquatic > Marine > Intertidal zone >... | reverse complement strand
GCCGGTGAGATCACGGTGACGGGAAGCGGCGCGAGCTTGAGCGCGGTGAACAGGCCGGCAAGACCGGCGCCGACCACGACGATGTCGTCGCCCGTCGCGTGCCCGTGCATCTGCCGCATGCCGGAACTCATCAGTTTCGCCTCGCGCCTAAAGGACGCGCCCTCGTTAGTGGTTGAGGTTGATCATGCGCTCGACCGCGGCCCGCGCCCGGTCGGCGACCGCCGGATCGATGGTCACCTCCTCCTTCATGAAGACGAGGCTATCCAGGATCTTAGGCAGCGTGATGCGCTTCATGTGAGGGCAGAGATTGCAGGGCCGGACGAACTCGACGTTCGGCGCCTCGACCGCCACGTTATCGCTCATGGAGCACTCGGTCACCAGCAGCACCTTCGAAGGCTGGTTGTCCATGACCCATTTGATCATGCCCGAGGTCGAGCCGGTGAAGTCGGACTCCTCGATCACGTCGGGCGGACACTCGGGATGCGCGATGATCTTCACGCCAGGATCAGCCTCGCGATACGCCCGCAGCTCCTCCGCCGTGAAACGCTCATGTACCTCGCAATGGCCCTTCCAGGTGATGATCTCGACGTCAGTCTGGGTCTGCACCCATTTGGCCAGGAATTCGTCGGGGATCATGATCACGCGCTTGGCGCCGAGCGACTCCACCACGCGCACCGCGTTAGAAGAGGTGCAGCAGATGTCGGATTCCGCCTTCACGTCGGCCGAGGTGTTCACATAGGTCACCACCGGCACGCCGGGATAGGCTTCGCGCAACGCCCGCACGTCGGCACCGGTGATCGACGCCGCAAGCGAACAGCCCGCGCGAAGATCGGGGATCAGCACCGTCTTGTCCGGATTGAGCAGTTTCGAGGTCTCGGCCATGAAATGCACGCCGCACTGCACGATAACCTCGGCGTCGGCCTCGGAAGCCTCGCGCGCGAGCTGAAGCGAGTCGCCGATCACGTCGGCGACGCAGTGAAAGATCTCCGGCGTCATGTAGTTGTGCGCCAGCACTACCGCGTTCCGCGCCTTCTTCAGATCGTTGATAGCCTTGATGTAGGGGGCGAAGCCCGGCCACTCGATCGGCGGGATCACGCGTTTGACGCGCTCGTAAAGATGCGCGGTCTCAGCGGCGACCTCAGGCGTGTAGGCGAGATCGGGCAGGAGTGCGTCGGGAAGGGCGGCTTGTGCCCTCGATTCCCACTCCGGCGTGCCGATTTGCAGTGTCGCCATGAAACTAGAGCCTCCTTTAGACATAATGCTCATACTGAGCATATATGGGGTGTAAAAAGGTCCGGCACAAGGCCGGCCCATTCCCTATCCTCAAAGAGAGTATAGGCCATCAGGGACGGGCTTCAAGGGACTCCTCCTCGAGAGTGGCCAAGGGTTTTGAGGCGGGAAGGGCCTGAACCCGCGCCCCGACCGCACCAAAAGGCAATTCTAGGTGGCCGTTGCCGCTTCTTGCGACTAACCTAGATGCCTGGAGCGGGGGTTTAGTGGGATGCGTGGACGGTCTTCAGTCACGATCCTCGGTGCGGTAGCCATTTGCATACTTGCTGCCGTCGCTGCCGTGTTGTTCGCCAAAAGCGAGCGACCGGAGACCGCCGACTCCGGCCTCGTCGTCGCCATCCCCGACAATCCTGCCGCCCCTGCAGCGACCAAGGCGCAGGAGGCCGAGCAGGTCGTGCCTCTGCCGAGCGCCCCGGAGCCAGAGGAGCAGGTCTCCGAGGAGGCCACGCCGGCCGAGCCGGCCGTGTCGGAGAAGTTGCAGATCACCGATGAGATCCGGAACAAGCTCAACGACGCCACCTTGCGCAAAGGCGCTCATGCCGACGATCTGGCGGCGCTCGAGAAGTTCTACGCCCAATCCAGCGGGCCCGCGCTGTGGGTGACGAGCACGGGTCTTACGCCTGAAGCGCAAGCCATCATCGGCGAGATGGCTAAGGCGGACGAATGGGGGCTCGATGCAAGCAGCTTCGTGGTGCCGCCGGCGGATTTCAATCCGCAAGGGGCGGCAGACCAGGCTGCCACCGAGGTGGCGATCGATCTCGCCATTCTGAAATATGCCCGCGAGGCGCGCGGCGGCGACGTGGACCCGGGCGCGGTGAGTAAGGTCTTCGCACAGACACCGACCGTGCGCGATCCTGCCACCGTGCTGACCGAGATCGTCGCGTCACCAACGCCTGACGCCTATCTCAGGGATCTTCATCCCAAGCATGAGCAGTTCGAGCGTCTGCATCAGGCCCTGCTCAAGGCGCGCGCAGCAGGGGCCAAGCCCGAAGACATCGAGCGGCTCGTGGTAAACATGCAGCGCTGGCGTTGGATGCCCGAGGATCTCGGCGCCACCTATGTATGGCTCAACATCCCTGAGTACACGGTCTACGTGGTCAAGGACGGCAAGACGGTCGAGTCCGAGAAGGCCGTGGTCGGCAGTACCGCGAACCCGACGCCGGTGCTGAGCGCCGATCTCAAATCCATCGTGTTCAATCCCGAGCGGACCGTGCCACTGTCCGTGATCCGTCAGGACGTTCTGCCGGCGCTCATAAAGGGGCGAAGCTGGTTCGGCGGAAACGATACCTCGGTGCTGGAGCGGTATCAGCTCACGGTCAAATACAAGGGGAAGCCCATCGACCCCGGTGGCATCGATTGGGAGAAGGCCAATCTGGCGAACTTCAGCTTCGTCCAGGCGCCCGGCCCCACCAATTACCTGGGCAAGGTTCAGTTCCTGTATCCGAACCCTCGCGACATCTACATGCACGACACCATCCTGCCCGCTCAGCTGACCCGCACCGTGCGCGCCGAGGGTCAGGAAGAACCGCGCGTGGGTAATCCCAACAAGCTCGCTGGCCTGCTCCTCGCCGAAGACAAGGGATGGAGCCAGGCGAAGGTCGACAAGCTGATTGCCGGCGGAAAGACCGTCGAGGTCAAGATCGACAAGTCTTTACCCGTGCACACGACCTATTTTACGGTCGTGGTCGACGACGATGGCCAGATGAAAACCTTCGGCGATGTCTACAAGCTCGATGACATCGACAAGCGCGACGATGCGGCTGACGCATCTCCGCCCCCCGTGGCAGGCGCCGCGCCGATCCCGTCGCGGAAGCCTGTGAGCGGAAGTCTCGCCGCCACGGCGCAGTGAGGCTGCTGCCTCTTCGTTGAATCTTTGATGCGAATGGGCCCTATTTTGGCTAGGCTTTGAGTCTGCCGAACAGAAAGGCCGCCCCATGCAGTCGCAATTCACCGTCGGCGTTAATTTGGAAGGCAAAGGCGACCGGATCGTCGTCAGGGCCGAGGATGCTCTGATCGCCGCGCTCAAAGTCAAGGCCGAGCGTCCCGACGCGACCATCACCTATGTGCGGCGGCTCAATCGCCGCGGCGACCAGCGCCATCCGCCTCATAGGCTTGCCGACAACCGCTAGTCTAGTCGTCGAGTTCCAGCTCGCGCCCCGCCGGGATCGTGTGCATGCGCATCGCCATATAGATGGCAAAGGAGGCAAGTAGCAGGGCCCCGGCGATAGCTGGCGCGCGCCAGTCGCCGGTTCCGACCCGCACCACGATGAGGGTAAGGCACACCAGCATGCCGAGCGCCGGCACGAAACGCGGGATCTCGAACTGACCGGGTCTCTCGCCTTTGCGCCGCTTCAGGACGAACAGGGAGCCGTTCACCACTGTGAACACTGCGAGCAGGAGAAGTACCGTGGCCGAGGCAAGCTCGGCGATGGTGCCGGTCAGCGCGAGCGGCGCCAAGATCAGAAACAGGGCGGCGATGGCGATATGCGGCGTGCGCCGGCCGGCATGGACATTACCGAGTGCGCCTGGCAGCAGGCCTTGGCGGGCCATCCCGTAGATCAGGCGTGACGACGTCACGTAGTTGACGAGCCCGGTATTGGCGACGGCGAACAGGGTGATCCCCGTGAACACGACCGGGTGGATGAGGGGGGCTGCCCGCGACACCACCTCGGTGATGGGCCCCGGAGCGACGGCGAGTTCCTGCCAGGGAACAACCGACACCGCCGTAATCGCCACCGCAATGTAAAGGACCGCAGCGGCCGCCATGGCGGTGATCAGTCCCAGCGGAATGGTGCGCTGCGGGTCGCGGACCTCCTCGGCCACGTTGTACATGTCCTCGAATCCTATAAAGGCGAAGAAAGCGAGCACCGCGCCTTGCATGACGAGCAGGATGGCGTGGTCGTCGCCGGGCGCGGTCGGCAGCTCGAGATAGTCGACCGATCCCCAATAGGAGATGCCCACGGCGATGACGAGGACGAGGCCGGATGCCTCCACGAGCGTGCACAGCACGTTGACCCACACGGATTCGCGGATGCCGCGGAATACGATGCCAGTGAGGATCAGGAGGAAGCCGAGTGCGACCCAAGCGATGGACACGCCTTGTAAGCCGAAAAGCGTAATGAGGTTTGCCGCGAAGACGCGGCTCTGGGTGGCGATGGAAGTGAGACCCGAGCACACGAGCGCCAGTCCGACCATGAAGCTCAGAAGCGGAAACCCATAGGCTCGCTGCGTCACGTAAGCGGCGCCCGCCGCCCGGGGATAGCGCGAGCCGAGCGAAGCGTAGGACAGCGCCGTGAGCAGCGCGGCGATCAGTGCCACGATGAAGGCAAGCCAAACGGCGTTGCCGACCTGTCCCGCCGCTTTGCCGATCAGCCCGTAAATGCCGGCACCAAGCATGCTGCCAAGCCCGTAAAGGGCCATCTGCGTCGGGCCGATCGAGCGGTGCAACGTCGGCTCGCCTTTGCGTCGTGGCGTGGCGCTTGTCTCTGCCTGATCCCCCATTTCGCCCCCTTTTTCCGTCGCCCGTGCTCCTACCAAGGCATAACGGCCTTGTAAAAGCCATCGTTCGCGCTTATGTCATTGGCATCGACATTTGGCCGGACCATGTGGCCGTCGCGTCAAGGCGCACGTTCAGACCCTCCCAAACATCGACATATCCCGCTTTTGACCACGCAAATTGCGTGGCCTCTAGCACCACTATACCGACTAACTGAAAGGACTACCCCGATGACCACGGGCACCGTGAAATTCTACAATACGCAAAAGGGCTTCGGCTTCATCCAGCCCGACGACGGAGGCAAGGACGTTTTCGTTCACGCCACCGCGCTCGAGCGCGCCGGCATGTCCAGCCTGGCCGAGGGCCAGAAGGTGTCGTTCGACACCGAAGTGGATCGCCGCAGCGGCAAGACCGCCGTCGCCAACATCAAGGCCGAGTAGTCCTCACCGGACACCGCCGTTTTGATGAAATGAAAGCCGCCCCCTCGGGGGCGGCTTGTTAGTTTTTGGCCTCGTTGCCGATCCGCGTCTCGTCGGAAGTTGGGATCAGCCACACGGTGATGTTGTCCGGGTATTCGGCCGCATCCAGTTCGACGGCCTCATCTCTCAGCCTGATCCAAAGCATTGCTTCGTCTGCGCTCGCTTCACGGGCGGTGATATGCGCGTGGCCGTCCCAGATTCGCCGCCCACCACTCGTGACCTGTTCGAGCCTGTGACGCATGATGGCATGGATGTCGAGCCAGGCTTGTGCGCTGGCATCAGTGGCGGCGCGAAACGCGAAGATTGCGCGTCCATTGATCTCGGCGACGTAGGTCTTCATTTGAACGCCCTCGCCGCCTGCTCTGGCGGCGATGCTCCGCGCTGAGGCGTCAAATGAACCTCCTTTTGGAAACCGGCAGTTGAAACGTGATGGGCGCTAAGCACGCTTAGCGCGCTTTGACTTAGCGGCGCGAGAGGCCCGCTTCCGCGGAAAGTCAGCGCTGTCATACAAGCGCCGGATCCCGCGGCTGTCGAACCGCTCTTCCTCAACCTCGAGATACGTGCCCAGCAGGCACTCGGGCGGCAGCTCTTCGATGGCGAAACGAACTGCCTCGGCAGCGTCGTCAAACCGCTTGTAACTGATGCCGCGCGACCTTGCCTTCCAGCTCCTGGCCGGAAACAGCTCGGCTGATGCGGTGAAATCGATTGTCGTCATTGAGTCTAACCTTCACTGGGAACAAGAAATATTGGAGAATATTTTAGACGCGGCCTACCTAAGCCACAGACCATATATAGGGTTTTTGGAAGACAAAAACTAGGTGTGCCGGTGCGTTGAATTGCCCTCATTGGTCTTTTGAAAGTGTGTTTGGGCGAAAAACTTGCGGTGACGTTGGAGCAATGGGGAAGATCGCCCGCTAGCTCTTGAGCCGATAGCCGGTCTTGAAGATCCACCACACCAGGCCGAGACAGATGGCGAGGAACAGGGCGACCATGGCGAGGCTCACCTCGACGCTGACGTCTGAGGTGCCGTAGAAGCTCCAACGGAAGCCGCTGACGAGATAGACAACGGGGTTTATGAGCGAGATTTTCCGCCATATCGGCGGCAGCACATTGATCGAGTAGAACGTACCCCCGAGGAAGGTGAGGGGCGTGATGATGAGAAGCGGCACGAGTTGAAGCTGCTCGAAGCCGCCGGCCCAGATGCCGATGACGAAGCCGAGTAGGCTGAACGTCACCGCCGTCAGCACGAGAAAGGCGACCATCCAGAATGGATGGTCGATGTGAAGCGGCACGAACAGCGTCGCCGTGGCAAGAATGATCAAGCCAATGATGATTGACTTGGTGGCCGCAGCGCCGACATAGCCGATCACGATCTCGACCGGGGAGATGGGCGCCGAAAGGTGCTCGTAGATCGTGCCGGTGAAGCGTGGGAAATAGATGCCGAACGACGCGTTGGCGACGCTCTGGGTGAGAAGCGTCAGCATAATCAGTCCGGGCACGATGAACGCGCCGTAAGGCACGCCCTCGATCTCGCTGATGCGCGAGCCGATCGCCGCGCCGAACACCACGAAATAGAGCGAGGTGGCGATCACCGGCGAGACCAGGCTCTGCAGGAACGTGCGTCCCCACCGCGCCATTTCGAATTTGTAGATCGCGATGATAGCGGGCAGGTTCATCGGTCACGCCTCACGAGATCGACGAAAATGTCCTCGAGCGAGCTTTGCGTGGTGTCCAGATCCTTGAAGCGGATACCGGCTTGGGCGAGGTCGGTCAGGAGATGAGTTATGCCCGTGCGCGGGCCTTGGCTGTCATAGGTGTAAACGAGCTCGCTGCCGCTATTGGCCAAAGTCAGGTCATGGCCGTTGAGTGCGGGCGGAATGGCATCGAGCGCCTCATGCAGCTGAAGCGTTAGCTGCTTCCTGCCAAGCTTGTGCATCAACTCGTTCTTGTTCTCCACGAGGATCAGCTCGCCATGGTTGATGACACCGATCCGGTCGGCCATGTCTTCGGCCTCGTGGATGTAATGAGTGGTGAGAATGATGGTTACGCCGGAATCCCGCAGGTTCCGCACCACCTGCCACATCTCCTTGCGTAGTTCCACATCGACGCCCGCAGTCGGCTCGTCGAGGAATAAGACCGTCGGCTCGTGCGACAGAGCCTTGGCGATGAGCACGCGCCGCTTCATGCCGCCCGACAGCGTGATCAGCTTGGAGTCCTTCTTGTCCCATAGAGAAAGATCTTTCAGAACCTTCTCGATATGGGCCGGGTTGGGCCACTTGCCGAAGAGGCCGCGGCTGAAGGAGACCGTGCCCCACACCGTCTCGAACATGTCCGCCGTCAGCTCCTGCGGCACGAGCCCGATCATGGAGCGCGCCGCGCGGTAGTCTCTGATGATGTCGTGGCCGTCCACCGTCACCGAGCCTGACGTCGGCGTGACGATGCCGCAGATGATGCTGATCAGCGTGGTCTTGCCGGCGCCGTTCGGGCCCAACAGGGCAAAGATCTCGCCCTTCTCGATATCGAGATCGATTGTCTTGAGCGCCTGAAAACCCGTTGCGTAGGTCTTTGACAGGTTCTTGATGGAGATGATTGGCGACATGGGCGGGGTGGTGGTCGGGCGGTGGGGCGCCTTCAATCGGCGACCAGTGCGGCAACAATAGGGTCTTGTCTCGAGCTCAGTCGGGAACGACTTCTAACCCAAAGTGATCGACCACGCTTGGTTGAATTACGCGTGCTTGAAGGGTGAGCAGGACGAGCTTCGCGTCGAGGCTCGCGCCGTGGTCCAGCGCCGCATCGATACGCCGCTCGACCGCCGCACCGAGCTCGGGACCGTTGGCGCCCGCAAAGGCCTCTGCGCCGATCATGCAATAGGCGATGATTTCGGCCGCCCGGCCGGATGCATAAGCGCCGGGCTCCTCCCGGCCGGTTTGATCCTGAAGCATCCGCACCGCTGTGAGCTTGACCGCCTCCGGCACGAGATTCGGGTGGAGATCGACCGAACGCAGCGCCGTGTCGAATTCGCGAAGCGCCGGCGAACGGCCGAACCGGCCAAAAAATCCGAGGGAGAGTCCCGGTCTCACGGGCTTTCCGCCGTCAGCCGCAACACGGCGCCGTTGTCCTCGTCGGTCAATGCGTAGACGGCGCCGTCCGGTCCCTGCGCCACGTCGCGGATCCGAGCGCCCATGGGGATACGCTCCTCACCTGTGACCGTCTCCCCATCGAGGCTGAGACGCACGATGGCTTGAGCGGAGAGGCTGGCGATCAACAAGTCACCCTTCCACGCCGGGATGGCGTCGGCCGTGTAGAAGGTAATGCCCGAGGGCGAGATCACCGGCGTCCAATGACGAATGGCGTCTACGAACTCCGGATGGGTAGGCGGGTCCGGAATGTCCTTGCCGTCGTAATGCTTGCCCCAGCTCACTATGGGCCAGCCGTAATCTGCGCCGGGCATGATGATATTGAGCTCATCGCCGCCCAGCGGGCCGAACTCGGACTCCCACAACTTGCCGGTCACAGGCTGAATGGCCACACCTTGAGGGTTGCGATGCCCGTAGGACCAAATCTCCGGCTGCGCATCCTTCTGTCCGATAAAAGGATTGTCCTCGGGCACCGAGCCGTCGGGGTTGATGCGCACGATCTTGCCGAGATGATTGGTGAGGTCCTGTGCGGGCTCGAACTGGAACCGCTCGCCGAGCGTGATGAACAGCCGGCCTTTGGAAGTGAAGACGAGCCTGCCACCGAAATGGTTGCCGCCGGAAACCTTCGGCGTCTGCCGGAAGATGACTTGCACGCCCTCGAGTCCGGCATCCGTCAGATGGCCGCGCGCCACGGCGGTTCCGGCGCCGTCCTTTCCAGGCTCGGCATACGAAATGTAGATGAGCTTGTTCTCGCGGAACTTGGGGTCCAGCGCGACGTCCAGCAGCCCGCCTTGCCCTTGGGCGAAGACCTTCGGCACGCCGGCGAGCGGCCCCGACAGCGTGCCGTCTTCGGCCACGATGCGGAGCTGCCCAACCCGTTCGGTCACCAGTATGCGTCCGTCGGGTAGGAAAGCCATCCCCCAGGGATGGTTGAGCCCGTTCGCCAGCGTTTCGACTTTGATCTTCCCGGTTTCGGTGTCGATGACGCGGTCCTCGGCCAAACAGGTCCCGGAGACGAGAGCCAGAGCCGTGGCCGCGATCAGCGCGACGAGGGGACGCCGGTGGGGGGAGAGCGCAAACAGTCCGAGGCGTTGGTTGATGCGTGTCATGCTCACTCGCAGGGTTTCGTCCCAATTATCCGCGACAATCCCGACCCCGTGTGAGAAATTTGCACCGGCAGCGACGCATTATTGCAAAGGAATGCTTGTCATCCGTTAGGGATAGGATCATCGAGGCCCAGCCCGCGAATCGCCGTTTTCCCAAGACTTACTCCAGTAGCAACGCAGATCATGTCGGTCATGAATTATTCAAGTTCAAGGCGTGCCCAAGGAACGCTGAGCGCATTGCTTGTGCTACTGCTCGCGATCGCGACCCTGTTCCAGGGACCGGCCTTTGCGGCAGACGAGAGCGACGCCACCAAGACGTCGATCCGCGCTTTCGTGGAGAGCCTCGACGAGGCATCGATGAGCTTCTTTTCAGGCGGCAGCGAATCGGATGCCCGCGAGCGCGTCCGGGCGCTGCTCGCCGCCAAATTTGACGTTCCCGCCATGGCCGAGTACGCCCTGGCCCGAGCCTGGGAGAAGGCGGACGCCACACAACGCGAGGAGCTTTTGAAGGCCATCACGGAGGATATCGTCAGCGCTTATCTGAGGCGCATGCGCGCCCCCGGCACGAAGCTCGAATTCGTCGGGTTCCGCAAGCCGGAGGGCGAGGATCACCTTGCGGCGAGTCGCCGAACCGTTCCTGGCAAGGCCGATCAGATCTGGATTTGGTGGTTGAGGCCCGATGGCGACTCGTGGCGCGTCACCGATCTTTCAGTGGATGGCCACAGCGCGGTCGCGACCCAGCGGCAGGAGTACGGCACCGTGTATATCGACAATCACGAGAGCGTGGACGCCGTGCTCAACTTCATGCGCACGCGTGCGGCCAGGCCGATCCAAGCCGAATGACTGACAGAAATCTCCTCGAACTCGACCATGTCGGCCACTCCTTCGATCAAGGACGCATCGTGGCCCTCAAGGACATCAACCTCGCCTTCGGGGAAGGCGAGTCGGTCGCCATTCTCGGCGCGAGTGGCAGCGGCAAGACAACGCTCATTCTCGTGATGTGCGGCATCAGAACACCGACGCGCGGCGTGCTGCGCTGGCGAGGCGAGCCTGTCATCACGCTCAAGCAATGGACCGATCTGCGACGTTCCGAGATCGGCATCGTGTTCCAAGACTTCAATCTGTTCTCGACGCTCACCGCGGCGGAGAACGTGGAAGTGGCGATGTTCGGCTCCTCGGCGAGCTCGGCCGAGCGGAAACGCCGCGTGGAAAAAGCGCTGGACACGGTGGGCCTCGCCGACCGGGCCACCCATCTGCCGCAGGAACTGTCCGGTGGCGAGCGCCAGCGGGTGGCCATCGCCCGCAGTATCATCAACGACCCCAAACTCATTCTCGCCGACGAGCCGACCGGCAATCTCGACAGTAAGAACGCGGCGGCGATTCTCGACCTTATGTTCGATCTGCAGAAAGCGCGTGGTTCGACCCTGATCATGGTCTCGCATGCGCCGGATCAGGCGCGGCGTTGCGCGCGGCAGATAAACATGAAGGACGGCGAGGTCATCAGCGAGCAGGTGACGCGCGCACGCGAGGAGGCCCTGTGAATCACGTCCAACTCGCCTTCCGTAATCTCCAGCGCAGGCGGACGCGCTCGATTCTCACCATCCTCGGTGTGGCCTTCGCCGTGGGCAGTTTCATTACCCTCTATGGTTTGTCGCGCAGCGTGCATGAGAATGTGGAGCGGAGCTTCGAGGAGCACGGCGCGGATTTGACCGTCAAGCGCCGCGGCATTGCCGAGCCGTTCGGCGGTACGATCCCCGAAGAGGTCGTCCCCGAGATCAAGAAGATTCCCGGTGTGGAGGATGTTGCGGGGCAGCTCATTACATTTGCCGCCACCGACAATGGCGACAGCGTGCTCGCCGCCGGCTGGTCGCCCGACAGCTTTTACTGGGCGCACGTGCCGCTGAAGGCCGGGCGTATCCCACGACCCGGCGAGACCAAGGTTGCTCTCGTCGGAAGCGATATCGCACATGCCCTGGGCAAGAAGGTTGGCGACGACATCACCCTGCTCGGCGACAAATTCAAGATCGTCGGGCTCACGGACTACCATTCGGTCATCAATCGCAATCAGGTGATTGTGCCGCTCGCCGATCTGCAAGAGTTGACCTTCCGAACCGGCGCGGTGACGTTTCTGTCGATCAAGTTGGATAATCCTGGCGACAAGGCCGAAGCCGATCGTGTGTCGCAAGCCGTCGAAGCCTTGGACAAGCTCACCGTGTCGCCAAGCGAAGGCATGCTGCGTAACGACAGCCTGTTCGGGCTCATGACCGCCGTATCGAGCGCGATGGCCTGGGTGGCCCTGTTCATGGGCGTGCTTATGGTGCTCAACACGCTCCTCATGGCGGTTCTGGAGCGCACGCGCGAGATCGGCATCCTGTCGGCCCTTGGCTGGTCGAAGGAGCGCATCATGCTGGCGCTCATCATCGAAGGATTCATCCTGTCTGCCGCCGGCGGCTTGGTTGGCATCGTGCTCGGCATCGCCGGCTCGAAATTCTTGAGTTCGATCCCGTCCATCGGCCGCTATGTGGCGGTGGAACCGACGATTCCCCTCGTCGCCATCACGGCGTTAGCGGCTGTGGTGCTTGGCGTCCTCGGGTCGTTCTATCCGGCTTGGGTGGCGACCAGAGCGAGTCCCGCCGAGGCTCTGGAGCACGCGTAACAGAGCCGCTAGGCGCGGCCGGCCTTCACGCGGAGGCCAGGCGCCGGGCGCTCGAGCACCACTTCCCGGCGGAAGCGGTAGAGCCGGGCGGGGCGCCCGCCCGTCGCCGTCGACACATTGCCGGTGGTCTCAACCAGCCCGCCTTTCTCCACGAGCCGGCGGAAATTCTGCTTGTGCAGCAGCGTGCCCGAGATGGCCTCCACCGTCTTTTGCAGGTCGTAGAGGGTGAACTCAGGCGGCAAGAGCTCGAACACCACCGGGCGGTATTTCAGTTTGCCCCGCAAGCGCCCCATGGCGGTCGCGAGGATGCGGCGGTGATCGAGCGCCATGGGCCGCCCGATCTCGGGCAGCTCGACCCATTGCGCGGCCGCGGAACGGCCGTCGCGCTTCGCCTCCTCCACAAGCCCCGCCTCGTAAAGCAGTTCGTAGCGCTCCAGGACCTTCTCCTCGTCCCAGCCGCCACCGATGCCGAAGCCGATCTTCAGCCGCTCCGGCCGGCGCAAGGGGCGCATGGGTTCGTCGGGCGAGGGTGCCTTTTCGGCCCAGGCTTTGAGGCGCGGCTCGATCTCCTCCGTGAGGATCTCAGGCTTGCCGTGCCGCCAGTCCTCCCATGGGAAATAGGCGTACCAGGGCGACCAATGCGCTCCCATCATCTCCTCACCACCCCCGCGGGTCAGCGCCAGATAGCCCACGGAGAGCGTGTGCGCTCCGCCCGGCTCCGCATGCCGTCCGCGATCGCCGAACGTATAGAGCTGCTCCACATAGCCGAGCTCGAGACCCGTCTGCCGCTTCACCCATTCACGCAAGCCGATCTCAAGCGTCCGGTGCGCGCGCGGTGCGAACGGGCCGAAGGGCAGGGCGTCCCAGGTCCCGGGCCCCGCGGTTCCGGGCCGGGCGACGAGAATGTGCGGTTGCTGATCGCGCACCATGACAATGGCGGCGTTCAGTCCGAGCTCGATCTGGGGGTCGTTGGTAAAGGGTTGCGCGACGGCCGCGCCTTTGCGCCCAGCCTCGGCCATGACCTACGCCGCGTGCCGGGCGGGCAGGGTAAAGACTTGGGCTTCCTCCGCGAGTTGGCCGCGGCCGATATGCTCTACCGCCTTGGTCATGCGGCCCTGGCGGGACAGCACCCCGTCGGCCAGCGCCACGAGACGGCGGTTGGGATAGGCGGTCGGTGAGGCGCGGCGGAGCGCCCGCGCAAGCGCGTGCTCGTCGGTGTCAGGGTTCAGTGCGCAGAGCGAGATGAAGGCGGCAGCGGTCGACCGGCTGATTCCCGCCCAGCAATGGATCAAGAGCGGCGCCTTCTGATCCCAGTCGAGCGCAAACCGGATCAGGTCGGCGACGTGGTCCTCGTGTGGAACCACAAGCCCGTCCCGCGGCTCGCAAATATCGTTCATGGAAAGCCTGAGATGCCGCCCCTTATCGATGCTGGGGGGTGTGTCGATCAGGGTCTCGCCGTTAATCAGGGTCACGAGATGGCTGACGCGGGCGTCGGCGACCGTGGTTTGAACCAGGCTGAGCGGGGCGACGAAGATGGTTTCCGGCGGCATGTCGGCCGGGACCTTAGTCCGATCCCTCTCAGAAGTCAGCGTGTCCATGGGTGTTGGCCTACCGATTCGGTCCAGCGTCTACGCGATTCATCTGGCAAGTTCATGAAACCGTTTCAAGAACCTGACCTCTCCCTCTGCCGCAGCAAGCGGGCTTAACTGAGACAGCCTGTCGACGAGAGCCGGGCTCAGGCCCCGCGGCTGGCCAAAAAACCGCCGCGCTTCCTCGCGGGCAAACCCAGCGAGGCTGGTTGCCTCGTAGTAGGCGGCGATCTTGTCGGCCCGCTTAATGACTTTGGTGACCGCTTCGGGCGGCTCCGGCGGCAACCCGAAGCGGAGGTGGATGGCGGTGAGCAACTTCGCCTCGAAGGCGCGGTAGTCCAACGACAGCGCCGCTTTGAACGGGCTGATGAGGTCGCCGATGACGTATTCCGGCGCGTCATG
>Ga0307444_1000795_pt1 | contig 14163 bp, 19 predicted proteins | sample SalMarSW160340MG_FD_202145 | JGI IMG/M metagenome (GOLD analysis project Ga0307444, IMG submission 202145) | Salt marsh sediment microbial communities from the Plum Island Ecosystem LTER, Massachusetts, United States - SW1603-40 | ecosystem: Environmental > Aquatic > Marine > Intertidal zone >... | reverse complement strand
GGAAATTTTCTTCAAGACGTTTGAGTTGATCCCGGGCCTGTGAAAATGAGGGCTGGATGTCTCGTTGGAGGAACTTTCCCGGCAGGAGCGGAACGCACACCGGATAACATCGCGAGGGCTCCCGGGCTGGAGTTGATTCTATGAAGCTTGCTGATCCATGCCTGCCACAGGCACGCAGGGCGAACTACTTCTTCCACCGCCAGGCCCTTCATCTGGTGTTGCTTATCATCCTGCTGGGGTTGAGCTGGGTCTTCGCCGGGCCGGTCCTGGGGGATGGGAGCTGGCTGAGTATTGCGGACCGGAGCTGGTACGCTTGGGGGGTCGGGCTGGCAGTGTTGCAGCAGATCCTGGTCTGGCTTGTCTGGCGGACCCAACTCGGTTGGGGTTTGCTCACCCGGCTGGCGGGCAAGTACGATCTCGTGCTGTGGGGGTCAGTCTTTTTACCGCTGCTCCTGGCCCGGCCGATTTTTATCGCTGGATTGGCGATGGCAGATAGGAATTCGCTTTCGGTTCCTGCTTCGCTGAGCACCCCGCTTGGGTTGATCCTGCTTATTCCAGCCCTTTACACCCTCTGGTCCGTTGAACACTACTTCGGCCTTACACGTGCGCTCGGTGCAGATCATTTTCGTCCATCTGTCCGCACACTGCCGATGGTGCGCCAGGGCGCATTTCGCTGGAGTGGGAATGCGATGTACAGCTTCGCTTTTCTTGGGCTGTGGTCGATCGCGCTGCTCCTGCGTTCACAGGCTGCCCTGAGCCTGGCGCTCTTCCAGCATGCGTACGTCTGGGTTCATTTCTACTGCACCGAAGCGCCGGATCTCGACTTGATCTATGCAGCCGGCGAGAAGACCTCATCCGCGTCCGGGAACCATAGCTAGGCTTCGAAAGGCAAACTTATGGCCATGGATTCGAATCGGAAGGTGGCGCTTATCAGCGCTTGTATATTCAGCGGGTTCGCTTCAGCTCATCTTATCGACGAGTTCGTTTGGGGAGCGCCAAAGGAGTTTCACCTCTCGGTCGAGTTCACGCAAATCCTGGCCCTTGCTTTCATGCTAAGCCTGGTGGGATTGGTCGTCAGCGCAGCATTAGGGTCGAGCTCTGCTTTTACCGGGTTGGCGTTGACCGGTTTTCTGATTGCACTCGCCGATATTCTCAAGCACCTTTTCGAGATCCTGCAGAGCGGCCCGTGGCGGTCGGGCTTTGTCTCAGAGTTCCTCGCCCTCGGATTAATCGTGAGTGGGGTCGTGATGTTCACCGCTTCTTGCCGGGTCCGGCGTGCAGATCGATAAGAGAAGCGGTGATGGGATATGCTATACCCCAATAGGTGATGCTCTCTCTACTTCGTTAAATAAAGCGAGGCTCGAATGAATTACGAACTCTATCTAGAATCGGGGCCACGCAAACGCACGACGATGGTCCACGTCCTCGATCTTTTAGGGTGCAATGTTCATGACAAGACCACCGAGCTGGCGTTGGCAGCCACGACGGGGGCGATTCGCCTGTTCCTGCACTTCCTGGCCCGGCATGGGGAGGGGGCCAGCCCTGCGCAGGATATTACTACGACGATTAAAGAACATGTGATGGAGGGCAGCTGGCTGGGATATGGAGACCCCACTCCCGGGTTCAGCCGGGATTTTGAGCCCCTGCCTGCTCCTTTCTTGGAACAGGGTGTTCGCAGGCTGGGGTGGATGAAGGATGAGATCGTTCAGACGCTCGGACAGCTGCCGCATGAAGAGCTGTTCTTTGAGCCCGAACACGGCCGTACGTTGGCGGCGATTCTTGATCACCTGGCCGAGTCGCAGATGGTGTACGTGCGCTACCTCATTGGTCCGCCGGAAGGTGCTTCCCATGCTCTGCGCCGTATGCGGACCGGGGAGGGAGATCTGCTGGAGGTGTTTTCCCAGCTCTTCGATCTGCATCTTGATCGGCTTGGATCGCTTGATGAGGAGGAGAGGCAAGCAACCGTTCCGCACGGTCAGGTGACCTGGACTGCTTACCGGGCACTGCGGCGTTCGCTGGAGCACGCCTGGGAACACCTGTGTGAGATCGAGAAACGTCTCGAAGGTTCCTGAACAGCTGCGCATAGGCACAGGGAATAAACTATACGCAATCCGCTCGCGTTATGTAAACAATTTCGAGGTCGATGAAATGAATCGGGTGATCAGGTTGGCAGGATGAAGCATGCTGGCTACCAGGTGGGAGTACGCCGGACGATCGATTTGCCGATGGAAGAATGTTGGCAGCTAATAACATTGATCGAGGGAGTCAAGGTGTGGCTTGGGGAAATAGAGATTGCAAACTGGGAAGCCAAAGAGCGATATCGTCTGCCATACGGCACACGGGGTAAAATCCGGGTTTATGCCCCACCGTCTCACCTGCGTCTGACCTGGCAGGCTGCAGGCTGGCCAGGTCCCTCAACCATCCAGCTGCGGGTCGTTCCAAAGGGGACGAAGAGCGTGATCGCACTCCATCAAGAGAATCTGCCCGGTCCTGCAGAGCGTGCTGAACTTAAAGGCGATTTCTTGAGGATTTTCGATCAACTGCTGAATCTCCCGCCTTTAACCCCATGAATACTGGCCGCGGATGCCCCAGAAACTGTCAGCGGCTATGGTCCTAAGTCCGCAGCTCGGCCGCTGAGCGGCTGGAAGGGCGGCTGGACGGAGGGCTGAATTCGCGCATAATTCAAGATCCATGCCTTATTAGTAACGATCAATCATAGGGAAACGGAGAAGAATCGAATGAAGCATAACGAGTTCGTTTTTGAGGGCGATGGCGGGATTGAGCTTCGGGGGCAGAACTGGCTGCCAGAGGGTCAATCACGGGCTGTTTTCGCGATTGTGCATGGTATGGGTGGGCACAGCGGTCGCTACACCAACCTGCTTGATCCCCTCACCTCTGCCGGCCTGGAGATCTGGTCCTACGATCTGCGAGGCCACGGGCACTCAGCTGGCCGGCGTGGGCACATTCAGCACTGGTCTGAATACCATTACGATCTGGACCGATTTCTGGCCTATGTGCGTGAAGCGCGGCCTGGGCTGGCGGTATTCCTCTATGGACACAGTCTCGGTACGCTGATCGTAGCCGAGTATGTCTTGCGCGACTCCCCCTCGTTGGCCGGTGTTATTCTCAGCGGCATAGCCACTGAACCGGTCGGGGTTGCGACTCCGGTCCTGATTGCCATTGCCCGATCGCTGTCACGCATTTGGCCGTCCTTCACGCTCGCCAGCGGCCTGGACAGCAATGCGCTCTCACGCGACCCGCAGGTAGTCCAGGCCTATCAGCAGGATGCGATGGTCCATGATCGCGCGACAACCCGATTTGCTACGGAAAATCTGGCGACGATCGACTTCATCAAAGCCCATGCAGCGGACATCGATCTGCCGCTGCTCGTCGTTCATGGCGCGGCCGACGCACTCACTGCCGCTGACGGGGCGCGGGCATTTTTCGATGCCGCACACAGCTCGGACAAAGAGCTCTGGATTCTGCCAGATCGATACCACGAGGCACATAATGATTTTGGCTACGAACAATATGTGATCGATTTGCGTGATTGGGTCGTTGAGAGAATCTAAATTGTCCATTTGGCTCGCGGAGAATAGCTCTAGCTCGAACGGGACAATTCGCTCACTGTCTCCGATCTCACCACGAGCCGGCTGGTATTCTGTGAGCTAGAATGCCCTCCTGATCTGGCCCATCGGATACTCCAACGCGCCGCGCTTATCAAAGTGCATGGCATGGTGTGAGAATTTCCCGACGCAGGCTTGAGGGTAGCAAATGGAGTGGAATGATCGAATTTCACCGTGTGACCTTAGAGAATTGTGATCAGGCTCGTGGCGTCGTCGTGGTCATCGATGTGCTGCGAGCATTCACGACCGCAGCCTTCGCATTTGACGCTGGAGCGGAAGCAATTATCCTGGTATCAACCCTGGAACAGGCGCGGGAAATGAAGCATCATGAGCCGCACCTCATGCTCACCGGGGAGGATGGCGGATGGAAACCAGCTGACTTCGAGTTCGGCAACTCACCATTGGAGTTCATCGATCAGAATCTGGCCGGTGTGCGGTTGGTCCAACGGACATCTGCCGGAACCCAGGGAGTGGTTCGAAGCTCGAACGCAGAGGATCTCTTCGCAGCCAGTCTATGCTGTGCGCGCGGTACAGTTGAAGCACTACGAACCCTGAATCCGGCTCGCGTTTCATTCGTACTAACCGGCGTGAGGGAAGGTGGATTTGGCGATGAAGATGCAGCCTGTGCTGATTACCTCGAATCGCTGTTGTGTTCTGAACCGGTCAATTTGGAGCTCATTAGAGAACGCGTACGCAGCTCGGGCTGGGGCTTGAGGTTTAATGACCCACAATACCCGTTCCTGGATGATCGGGATCTCGATTACTGCCTTCAGGTGGATCGATTCCCATTCGCGATGCGTATTGAAAAGTCCGGAGATCGTCAGATCATGCGTCCCGAATTTCAGGCACCAGCCTCGAATCCAGGATGAAAAGACGATACAATTTTCCGGATTGTTTGTCCTGATTCGAGTTTGTTGCTTGCCCAAATCTCAACAATTAAGGCGTCATTGTCCCTGAATGATACGAAGGAGTGGGTATATGAATCGGAATGTCGTTCGACAGATCGTCAATATCCTGGCCTATCTTGCCGTGGTTGTCGTGAATTCATTGGCGAATATCCTACCGTTGAACGGACTCAATACTGGCGAGATATCGGATCGATTCCAGGTCTTCTTCGTGCCGGCTGGCTATGTCTTCGCGATCTGGGGGCTGATTTACATCGTACTCGGTGCATTTGCGGTTTACCAGGCGCTGCCCGGTCAGAGCGAGAATGCACGCTTGGGTCGGATCGGATACCTTTTCGCCGCCAGCGGCGCCGCAAACATCGCCTGGTTGTTCCTATGGCACTACGAACAATTTCTCTGGACACTCCCGGCAATGCTGGCACTCTTGCTGATCTTGATTGCGATTTATCTCCGCCTGAATATCGGCCGAACTGCGGTCAGTGCGGCTCAGCGTTGGCTGGTCGACCTGCCGTTCAGTATTTATCTGGGGTGGATCAGCGTGGCAACCATCGCCAATGTCACGCAGATGCTCTACTATCTCGGTTGGAACGGCTGGGGCATTGCGCCCGAGATGTGGGCGGTCGTCCTGCTGCTCGTTGTGGCTGCACTTTCCACGGCGATGGCTATTGCTCGTGGGGACGTAGCCTACCTGTTCGTAATTATCTGGGCCGTGGCTGGTATCGCGGTCAAGCAGCAGGCTACTCCGCTGGTAGCAATCACGGCCTGGGCAGTGGCTGCCTACGTGGGTTTCCTGGTCATCCTCGCCTTTATCGTCCAGCGGCGTTCTTCCACACCGGTGCAGGCAGGTAGATAGAGGAATGAGAGAAATCTAGGCTTCGATCCCTCTGGGATGGACTGCTGGTAAAATCAACCGGCTTTTTCGTTCAATCCCCATGCCATGGGGAAGGCAGGCGAATTTCAGGAGACCAGTTACGAAGCGCCCAAATTGGCGCGCCTAACCACATCACCGCCTGATTGTGGCGGTGTGTCCTGTTCTTAGTGTGATGGCATTGAATAGCAGCTAAAATATTCAGTGGTCCACTGGTTAAATTACTTCCTGAATACGTTGTCGGCTAGGTTTGTTCAGCAGCGTAGACCAGGTCTGCCGCTCTTCTCCGTAAGGATGTTTGCCTGCGGGCCAACTCCGTAATTTCCACTGTCTGGCTCGGAGGCCATTGATGTGGTTCCAGACGCGCCGTGAAAGCATCGAAGCGACGATCAAAGAGTTCCCGCGTGACTTCTGGACTCTCGTAATCGTTACCTTCATCGACCGGCTTGGTGGGGCGCTGCTTTTCCCCTTCTTCGCTCTCTACATCACCGGCAAATTCGACGTTGGCATGACCCAGGTCGGGGTGTTGTTCGCAGCCTTCTCGTTCTCGAGTTTTCTGGGAACCCTCATGGGCGGAGCGTTGTCTGACCACCTCGGGCGTAAAGGAATGCTGATTTTCAGCCTGGTTTCGACCTCGCTCAGTTCGGTTTTAATGGGCTTTGTCAATACACTCTCGTTGTTCTTTGCCGTGGCGCTGCTGGTGGGTATTTTCACCGACGCTGGTGGACCAGCCTATGAAGCGATGGTTGCCGACCTGCTGCCGGAGGAAAAGCGTGCCCAGGGATATGGCATTCTGCGGGTAGCCTTCAACCTATCGGTTGTCATCGGTCCGGCTATCGGCGGTTTCCTGGCTACCCGTTCCTACCTGGCGCTCTTCCTCACGGATGCAGTCATCAGCCTGATCACCGCGACCATCGTCTGGCGAGCGATGCCCGAGACCAAGCCTGAGCCCTCGAGTGAGGTAGAGGTTGAATCGGTTGCCGGCACATTCAAGGGCTATGGTCGTGTGCTGAGGGATACTCTCTTTATGCTTTTCATCGGTGCGAGCATATTGATGGGCCTGGTCTATATGAACCTGAACACCACACTGGGAGTCTACCTGCGTGATGTACATCAAGTGGCCGAGTCGGGCTATGGTTGGATCCTGAGTCTGAACGCTGTGATGGTGGTCCTGTTCCAGTTCCCCATCACGCGCCGCATCGAGGGTCAACCACCGATGTTGATGATGGCCGCAGGAGCGGCCCTATACGCGATCGGTTTCGCAATGTACGGCTTTGTCAACGTGTACGTGCTTTTCCTGCTGGCGATGGTCATCATCACAATCGGGGAAATGCTGGTTGCGCCGGTTTCTCGGGCTGTCGTAGCGCGTTTTGCTCCGGCACATATGCGCGGCCGCTACATGGCCATTTCGGGATTCTCTTTCGGAATTCCCTTTGCGGTTGGACCCCTGCTGGCAGGGATCGTGCTTGATACAATGCAGCCAAATCTGCTCTGGTATCTTTCCGGTCTGGTGGGTTTGATCTCTGTTGCCGGCTTTCTCTGGCTGCATCAACGAACTTCCCGGGTTCAGCAGCCTCAGGTTACATAGGTCTGCAGAACATCGCAGCGGAGACGATCACTTGATCATGAGGTTCACGGCATCAGACGTGGTGTGAACATCCAAGTTCACGGCAAGTTCTAGCACCTGCCTGCGAAGCGGCTCATCATCCTGGCTTGAACGAAAGCCCACACTACGCGACAATAAGGGGCCTTGCCTTGGAAGGTATATTCGTCCTGGCTGTTGCCCGGGCTGCAGAATACGCCACCCGGCGAAGGGAGATTCAATGCCTGACGTATCCTCACAACGAAGAGTGCACGATATGCTCCTCGGCCGTTTCGAGCGGCCGGCGCTGCAGTGGCTGGCTTGGCACACGCCGCATTGGATGAGCCCGGACACGATGACCATGATCGGGATTCTCGGATCAATTGTCATCCTGGTAGGCTATTCGCTGTGCCGCTTCTCGCCAGGATTCCTGTGGTTGGCGACACTTGGTTTTATCATCAATTGGTATGGTGACAGCCTTGATGGCACCCTTGCACGCTTCCGCAAGATCGAACGCCCCCGCTTCGGATTCTTCGTCGATCATACGGTTGATGCCTTCAGCCAGGTGATGATTTTCCTCGGGCTGGGATTCTCGCCCTACGTACGCCTGGATATCGCCACGTTGGCGCTCGTCGGGTACCTGCTCATGTCTATCGTCGCCTACGTGCATGCCTTTGTAACGGGTACCTTCCGGATCTCCTACGCTCGCATCGGCCCGACCGAGATGCGGATGATTGCGATCTTGATTAACCTGGCCGTATTTATTTTTGGCAATCCTGGCTTCACCTTGCTCCAACGTACGATTACGCTTTTCGACGCGGCTGTCATGATCATCGCGATTGCACTGATGGTCGCGTTTGCGGTGACCTCTCTGCGCTACGCATCCAGCCTGATTGGGATCGACGGGGCACCAGAGGGATAAACCGGCCAGGACCTGCTGGAATGGGGGATGCTGTCGATATCAGGCCTGGCGCGACCTCGCTTCCCATCGCCGGACGCCTATCTGCTATTACGACGGGTCTGAATAGAAGAACAAATAATCAGATACAACCGCTCCGAATTATTATGTTTCGTGTTATACAAGATGATATATACGGCTGATTTTTATGGTCGCTGCCGGACGACTGTCGCAGAAGTAGGGGAGGTTGTATGGCAAATCAGGATGCTCACCGCACGTTTGCCCGTGAGGCGCATGAAAAAACCTGGCAGCTGCTCGAAACTTCACCCCGCTCAGCTGAACAGGATGCCCAGATGATCGAAGCCGCTCATACCAGCTCTTACCATTGGGCTGTCGCGGGAACAGGCCTGCACCGGCAGAGAGCGCATTGGCTCCTTTCCAGGGTGTACAGTGTGCTGGGCATGGGGGAAAGAGCCCTCTACCATGCCGTCCGCTGCGCAGCGCTGACTGAGGAATTCGAGGAGTTAATGCTTGATTATGATCGGGCGTTTGCCCTGGAGGGATTAGCACGAGCAAATGCGGCAGCCGGGAATCTCGATCAAGCTGCCAGTTTCATACGTCAGGCTGAGCAGGCCGGACAGGCGATAGCCGATTCAGAGGACCGTAATTATTTCCTGCTCGATTTGCGATCAGGCAATTGGTATGACCTGGTGGTTGATTAATCTGAAGCAGAAAAATCGCAGTTACATTCAGTTTGGGCGGAAAGTGAGCTGCCCATTCGTCCATCAATTCCAGTGGAGGTAAAACGATGAGTCGTCCTGTTCATTTTGAGCTTCTGGCTGAAGACCCAGCCGCATTAGGAGATTTCTACCGCCAGGTGCTGGGCTGGGAAATAGCCACCTGGCCTGGTGGTGAGCAATCCTATTGGCTGGTGACGACCGGGCAGGAGGGCGAGCCCGGGATCAATGGCGGCATCATGGGCAAGCAGTTTCCCCAGGCTGTTATCAACACGATTGAGGTTCCTGAGTTGGAATCCGTTCTTGAGAAGATCCGTTCGCTGGGCGGTACAGTCGTTCATGGGCCGAGCGAGGTTTCGGGTGTAGGCATGCACGCCTACTGCGCCGATCCGGAGGGTATCCTGTTTGGCGTTATGGAGTCCCTACCGGATGATGCCAAATGACTCCCCCGTGAATGAGGTGTTTTATGCAGGATCGAGCTGAAGCGATGATTGGTACGTATGCGGCAAACACCTGGCTTCTGAATCGCTTGGTCGAAGGCGTGACGGAAGAGGAAGCACTGCGCACCCCGAGTGGCCGAATCAACAGCATGAATTGGATTCTCGGGCATATTATCTCCGGTCGATCGAAAGCCCTGAAGCTTTTTGAAACAGACGAGTTCTGGGAAGATAAACGTATGCAGATGTACCAGACCGGGTCAGCCGCGGTCTTCGAAGAAGGTCAGGGCCTGAAGTTCACTGAACTTAAACGGGAATTGGAACGCAGTCAGGAAGCACTAGAGAGCGTTCTGGAGCGGTCGACAAGAGAATTGCTCGACACGGTCAAAACAACCGATCGGGGTGAGAAACCGGTCTGGGAGCACGTAGACGGGCTGGGATGGCATGAAACCTTTCACGTCGGCCAGGTGGACATTCTGCGGGCTTTCGCCCACAAACCGGATGAGGGTTGACGTTTAGGCCGGTCACGTCCAGATGGGAGTTCCAGTTGAAGGGAAGCCGATGAGCTACGATAGGGTCCTTACCGATCGCATCAGGAGACTGCTTCAGACCGAACCATCCCTTACCTCAAAAGAAATGTTCGGTGGGCTGAGTTTCATGTTGAATGGCAATATGCTCTGTGGGGTAATCGGGGAGGGGATGATCGCCCGGATCGGCCCGCAGGTTTATGAGGCTCTGCTTAAAGAGCCGGGCGTGCGGGAATTTGATATGACCGGCCGGCCAATGCAGGGTTGGGTTGTGGTCGAGCCGCAGGCGGTTAAATCTGACCGGCAGCTGACGAGCTGGATTCGACGGGCGGCTGAGTTCGTTCACACTTTGCCAGTGAAGACTGGCTAACTTACCCCAGGGGTCCAGGTGATTGGAGGTCGTCCAGGTTGGAGAACCGGGAAACAGCAGCTGGGCTGCTCGATTTTCACCCGCTGACGCCCGAGCGTTGGCCGGATCTCGAGCATCTCTTCGGCCTGCATGGAGCCGCTGACGGGTGTTGGTGCATGTGGTGGCGGATCACGCGTGCTCAATTTGAACGCAACCGCAGTGAGGGAAACCGTAAGGCATTTAAAGCCATTGTTGATGATGGCCTTATCCCGGGAATTCTCGCCTACCGTGGCGCTGAAGCTGTAGGCTGGTGTTCGGTTGCTCCGCGTGAGCAGTATGGGGCATTGGAACGATCACGCGTGCTGCGCCGGCTGGATGACCGGCCGGTGTGGTCCATCGTCTGTTTTTTCATCCCGCGCTGGGAGCAGGGCAAGGGCATCGCAACGGCCCTGTTGGCGGCCGCCGTGGACTACGTTCATGAGCAGGGGGGAGCACTTGTCGAAGCCTATCCTACCGTTCCGAGCAAGGGTAAACTCCCTCCCGGCTCAGGCTACATGGGCGTTCCCAGCCTCTTTGAGAAAGCTGGTTTCGAAGTTGTTGGAAAGCCCACCAAAGGTCGCCTGATCATGCGCCTCGCGCTGGAGTGAGATCTGGTCCAAACCCAGGTGCGGCGAGAGACTCTTCAAAATTGCGCGTATAAGGGTTCGCCAGCTCTGTATACAGCGTCCAGCTTGCGCATAGACATAATTCCACTATCGAATTCCTGGTCGTAGGCTCAAGTGATCAATTCGCCCGGAGGGGTATAGTCCTGCAGTGAACTTCTTCTGCCTGGGTGCGGTAGAATCACACCGATGAAAAGCGAAAGCCACCAACACGACCACACAAGCACTGAAAATATTCGCGTTGCATTCTTTCTGAACCTGGTGTTTACAGCGCTGGAAATCGTCGGTGGAATCTGGACCAACAGCCTGGCGATTCTTTCGGATGCGATCCACGATTTCGGGGATAGCTTCTCGCTTGGGCTTGCATGGTATCTGGATCATTTCTCGCAGCGCACAAACGACAACCGCTTCTCCTACGGCTATCGGCGCTTCTCGCTGCTCAGCGCGCTGATCAATACTCTGGTTCTGGTCAGCGGCTCGGTTATCATCCTCTCAACGGCAATCCCGCGTTTGTTTGCTCCTGAACAAGCCAACGCCTCCGGCATGGTCTTGATTGCGGTCGTAGGAATTCTCGCGAACGGCGCGGCGGTCCTACGGCTGCGCAGCGAGCGTTCGATGAACGCCCGGGTTGTCGCCTGGCACCTGCTGGAAGATGTCCTCGGCTGGGTTGCAGTGCTTATTGTGAGCTTGGTGCTGCTCATCGCGGACCTGTATATCCTCGATCCGATTTTATCGATCCTGATCACGCTCTACGTGCTGTACAACACGCTGCGGAACCTTTGGAAGACCGCCGGGCTTTTCATGCAAGCCGTGCCGGAAAACGTTGATCTGGGGAAGCTTGATGAGGAACTGTGTGCCATCCCCGAGATTTTATCAACGCATCATACGCATGTCTGGTCTCTCGATGGCGAGCACCATGTCCTCACAACGCATGTCGTGATCGAGGAGGAAACATCGAAGGACGATCTGGTCTGCATTCGGAATTCAGTACAGGAAGTCCTGCGAAGGATGGAATTCTCCCACACCACGGTAGAAATAGAGTTTGGTGATGATGATTGCGGTATGGAGAGGACCAACTGACAGTGTTGGATACCATCCGGCGTGCGAATGAAGTACCGGCAGAGGCCATTTTGGGCCTCCAGGTAGTTTCCGAGCGTATCTCGGATGAGGTCGCCAAACGCACGCTGGTATACCCGGCTCGAGAAGGCACGCTGCGGGTTGCGAGCCTGGTTGGGCCTGCCACAACCCGACCTACGGCTGGAATTCTCTTCGTCCACTGGTACGAGCCACTGGCAGCTGATTCGAACCGGACGCAGTTCCTGGCTGAAGCCGAGCGTCTCGCCGAGCGCGGTGTGCTTTCTCTGGCGATTGAAACGATGTGGTCTGACCGTGAATGGTTCATCAAGCGCACGCATGCCATGGACTACCAGCTTTCGATTGAACAGATCATGGAACTGCGGACCGCGCTCGCAATCCTGCGATACGAATTGGACGATAACCAGCTGCCGATCGGCTACGTCGGTCATGATTTTGGAGCGATGTACGAGTAATGCTCGGGTGTCTGGAAGATGGTATCTCAGCCTTCGTTCTAATGGCCGGGACGCCGCACTTTGCGGATTGGTTTTTCTATTATCCGGCGATTGATGAGTCCGCCCGAAAACCGTATCTCAGGAAGTTTGCCGCAATCGATCCGGTTGCCAACGTAAAGCATCTTGAGCCTGCTCCCATACTTTGCCAATTTGGGCGCCAGGTTCCCCATGTGCCCGAGGACAAAGCGAAAGCGTTCTTCGACGTGGCTCATGAGCCGAAGGAACTGCGCTGGTATGGTGGGGGGATTGCGCTCGATTCCCAGGCCACCTCCGAACGCCTCGAATGGCTTAACTCTCGGTTTGATCTTCACTGACCCGCCATTGATTAGATTTATCATTGGTTGAGAGTCCGCTGCAAATCGGCTTTCAGGGTGCGGATGGGTCAGGCAAGAGAATATGTCAGTACCCTCGCTCATGAATACCGGAAGATACTTTTCCGACAAATTCGGACCGGAAGGCAATCCATATATAACTGGTAGGGGCGTAGTACATGCCCGATTCGGATGCCAGACGGTATTTGACCAGCTATAATGACCGCCAATTGAAGCTCGGATTTCATTCAGGCTCCATCAAAACGAGGAAAGCATGCAGTTCCCCCAACGCTATGGGCTAAATCGCACCGTCATCGCCCTCTCCTTTGCACGGTTCGCGGATGCGATGGGCAACAGCATCCTGATCGTCATCATCCCTCTATATGTCGCCAAACTCCCAGGACCAAACTTGCCTGATTCCGTTCTCGTCGGTCTGCTCATCTCTGCCTATGGGATCGTCTTCACTCTCGCTCAACCGCTGACCGGATCTTTATCCGATCGATTCCACCGTCGTAAAATATTCATTCAGGCCGGTTTGTTATTGATGGCGATCTCGACCCTTGCCTATATATTTGCTGACCGATTCCTCAGCCTGGTCATTATTCGGCTCCTTCAGGGGATTGGCGTCGCTTTTACGGTGCCCGCTTCATTAGCCGTTATGGCCGAGGCTTCGCAGTACAGCACCCGCGGAGGCGCGATGGGCTTCTACAGCATGCTGCGAATGGCAGGCTTTGCCCTGGGGCCGCTTCTAGGTAGTCTCCTGCTGGTGCATGTCGGCTTTAACGCGGCCTTCCTCGCCGGTGGTGGACTGCTGGCTCTGGGCCTGGTCCTGGTGCAGCTCTGGGTGAAGGAACCCAGGTCTCCAGGTCGGGTTGAAAAGCGAGGCGAGCCGTATGTCATTTTCGACCGGCGGCTGCTTGGAGGTGGCCTGCTTTTTCTCGGCCTGGCCATGGTCATGATGTCGGGTGCTTTTTCGATGATGTCTGCGCTGGAAAATGAATTCAACCAGCGTCTTCAACAGACTGCGGTCGGGTTCGGCATTGCCTTCAGTGCGCTTACGGCCAGCCGGTTTGTTTTTCAACTGCCTTTTGGCCATTTATCGGATCGTATCGGTCGCCGTCCATTGATCGTCTGGGGCCTGGTTTTGATGGCGCCGGCTACCATCCTGCTGGGTCTGGTCACAACCACTGCCCAGCTCACCGCGGTGCGGCTGTTCCAGGGATTTGCTTCATCGATGATCGCTGCCCCCGCTTTTGCACTGGCTGCGGATATCTCGCATGCAGGGGGAGAAGGCCAGCAGATGAGCATCCTGGCGATGGGATTCGGCATCGGGACCGCGATCGGGCCGCTGATTGCCGGAGGGTTGGCGACGATTCAATTTGAATTCCCGTTCCTGGTCGTCGGTGCACTATCACTGCTGGGAGCATGGCTGGTTCACCGCAACGTGGTCGAAAGCGTTCCTGCAACCGCCGTATAATCAACACCATCACCTAATAGAGGAGCTGAACACATGACTGACAAGGAAGTTGGCCCGGGGCTGCCACACTGGGATCTGGACACCATCTACCCTGGTTTGGAATCGCAACCCTTTCTGGCAGCGATGCAAGACCACCAACAGCAGATCGATGAGCTGGAGCTGTACTTCAAACAGAAGGGCATTACCCAATCTGGA
>Ga0307444_1000792_pt1 | contig 14214 bp, 14 predicted proteins | sample SalMarSW160340MG_FD_202145 | JGI IMG/M metagenome (GOLD analysis project Ga0307444, IMG submission 202145) | Salt marsh sediment microbial communities from the Plum Island Ecosystem LTER, Massachusetts, United States - SW1603-40 | ecosystem: Environmental > Aquatic > Marine > Intertidal zone >... | reverse complement strand
CGATGCCGAGACCTGTAATTGGTGACGGATGCGGTGGCGTCTGCCAAGGGTCTGACATGGACATAACCTTGGATTACGCTCGGCCGAGCGGGAGAGCCACGAACGCGGTCCGGTCTCCCGATCGGACGCGCAAGAGAACGCTGCGCTTACCGGAAGCCTGATAGCCGTTGATATCCTTGCTGACCTCCGCGGGTGTGGAGACGACTTTCCCGTCGACTTCCAGGATGACGTCGCCGGGCTGGAAGCCGCGCTCGGCCGCGGCGCTGTCGGGCTTGACGCCGGTGACAACGACGCCGGGACCGTTGGCGCCCGCGACGCTGCCGGCCGGCGCCAGCGACAGCCCAAGCTCGGAGACCTGTTGCTGCTTGCCGGGTTCGTTCCCGAGGGTCACCATCACGGTCCGCTGCGAGCCGTCACGCAAGATCCTCAGATTCACGTTCACCCCCGGGGCGAACGCACCAATTTTGTGAGCGAAGTCGACCGAGCCCTTAACGGGCTTGCCATCGACGGCGAGGATGACGTCGCCCGCCTTGATGTGCGCCTTCGCGGCCGGGGTACCGGCCTTGACTTGTGCCACCATCGCGCCTTCTGCTTCTTGCATGCCAAGTGCCTCGGCGATCGACGGTGTAACTTGCTGGACTTCGGTGCCGAGCAATCCACGTGTGACGTGCCCGGCGCTTTTGAGATCCGCCGCCACTGACTTCACCGTAGAAGCGGGAATGGCGAAGCCAATGCCGACAGAGCCGCCGGATACCGAATAGATTGCTGTGGTCACGCCGACCACTTGGCCCTCGAGATTGAGGCTCGGGCCGCCGGAATTCCCCTGATTAACCGGCGCGTCGATCTGCAAGAATTCGTCATAGGGATCCGCAGTGATATATCGGTCCTTCGCCGAGACGATGCCGGCTGTGACGGTTTCGCTTAAGCCAAACGGATTGCCGACGACCACGACCCAATCGCCTATCCGCGGCGCTTTGTCGGCGAAGGTGAGGAACGGAAAGTCGTCACGGCCATCGACCTTGATGAGTGCCAGATCGGTTTTCTTGTCTGTACCTACCACCTTGGCTGGATACGTCTTGCCGTCATCGGTGGTCACTTGGAGCGACGTTGCATGATCGACAACGTGATCGTTCGTCACGGCATATCCATCTGCGGAAATGAAAAACCCTGAACCTTCTCCAGTAATGATCTGGTGGCCCTGGTTCTGGCTTTGGCCCTGCGGTATGCTGGGTAGTACAAACTTACGAAAGAATTGATCCATGGGAGAGCTTGGCGGAAAAGGCGATCCGTCATCGCCCCCTTCATTCGAACTTAGGGTCGGACCCTCGTTCAACTTCACGCGAACCGAAATCACGGCAGGCTTCGCCTTAGCTACCAAGTCGGCAAACCCAAACTGCTTCGGCGCTGCGGTTGGAGCAGAGACGTTCTTTCCCGACGCTGTCGCGGCGTTGCCCTGAAAGGCAGTCGAAGCTGTCAGGCCGGCTCCTAAACTGATCGCGGCGAGTGAAGCAACGAGCCCCATACGCCAACGGCGACGGGGTCTTGTGGGGGTATCGATAGTTCCTTCGTCCATGTCGTTACCTCTGAGCACTGATTGCACGCGCATCGATGACCATCAGAGAAGACATGGAGCGACAAAATTAGGGATCAACCCTTTGCTCTTGGATTGCAGCAAGATCGCCCCATCGAAGGCAGTTTTGCGCAATGCAACTTTCAAGGGCCGCGCTCATCAAGGTCGGGCACAAGCGACGACCGCTTTGACATGTATGCCGAGTTGGCCTTTGAAGGCGTAGTCGCTAAGCGTCTTGCAGCGCTTGGCTGCGGTCGTCCTTGCAATCGTTGCTACGATCCGGAGCATGCTCCGTCAGGCTTCGTGTGGGTGCAGCTCGGGGACAATTCGGTTAAATGCTTTGTAGATTGCGGGAGAGTAGCCGCTCTGGCCTTTTCACTCGCAGCATGGCAGTGGATCGGCGCAAGCCGACATCAACCACGGCAACATTGCAAAAGCCCCCTCCACAGGGCCTTCCTAGGTTAAGGGCGATGGACAGATCGCGAGTCAAACAGACGCGGACCTTTGCCAGCGCTGGAGCTTGCCGAAGGCAGAGGATGCTTGATGATCAACCTTGATGACTGCGTAGCCTTTTCCGGCCTGACTGAAGCAGAGGTTCTTGCCATCGCGGAGCATGAGCACGTGCCCGAGATCGCTGCTGCCGGCTTTGCCATCTATCTCATGTACCGCGATCGCGGCGGTGAAGTCATTCGCGACATGATCGTCGCCGACATACGCGCCAGCCAAAAGCGTAAGGACAAGGCCCATGTTCTCGCACTCCTCCACGTGCTCCACCATTTTCTGAGAACCCATCCCGAGGCCCGGCCCGACCAGTTTCGTTGGAGTGCAAGCTTCTAGCCTTTGCGGTAACGAAATCCCTTGCTTTCTTGACTGCTTCCGTTCGATGCTCAGTGCGAAACCGTGTCGACGGTTACTGTGGCGCTTGCCCCCACTCGCAATGGCTCGTTCTGGTGCTGTACCGGATCGGTTATGCGAATCTGCACCGTAAACCGCTGCGCCACCTTTATCCAATTCCCCGTGGCGTTCTCATGCGGAAGAATTGAAAAGGTCGCGCCAGAGGCCTCGCTGATCCCCTCGACGACCCCGTCAAAGACAAGGCCGGGATACATATCGAAGCAAATTTTCGCGTTCTGACCAACCTTGATGCGGGAAAGGTCCGTCTCCTTAAAATTCGCGTTGACCCACCACTCATCGCCTTTGACGATGACGAAGAGTGGTGTTCCAGCTCGGACTACGGCACCGGGCTGCAATGTCATTTGCGATAGCCAGCCACCGGCAGGAGCAGTGACATGGGTTTGGGACCATTCATAAACGACCTTTTCGAGTTGGTTCGCGGCAGATAGAAGCGCCTCCGATGTCGGTGTTGTGGCGATAAGGCTGTTTGAGTCCTTGTCGAACTTCGTTTGTGCATCCCGGAACGCTGCTAGTGCGTCTTCCCAGCCTTTCCGCGCGGCGTCTAGCTTGGACTGTCTGTCTGCATTTGGGGCACCCACTGCGCCTCGGTAGGCCTTGAGTGCCTTGTTGAGCGCGCTTCCTTTGTCGTTGAGTTGGATTGCATCGTTCTCTAGAGCATTGCCCGCCTTGCCTGCTGCCGATAGCGCGTCTTCAAACTGTGCCCGCGCCTTACCCAGCGCGGCTTCGTAAAGCGTTGGGTCGATATCGAACAGTGGCTCGTCTTTCGTCACGCGCTCATCGTTGCGCACGTAGACGTGCGAGACGACGCCGGAAACCTCAGCCGCGATCCGCAACATCCCCGACCTGGCATACGCGTTCTCGGTGACTGGGTAGAGCTCTCGATAACGCCAATAGGCAAGGACTCCAGCAATCACCATAACCAGGAGCACTATCAGCACGATCCAGCGTGATCGGGAAATGCCCGGGTATTTATTGATCGAGGCCAAGGCGTCGGAAGTCACTTGTTTCAAGACCCGAGAGCGAAGCTGGACCCTAAACGGCCGCAATTGATATCGTTCTTACTGAACAATGTCGCTCGGCCGAAATTGCTCCTACCGAATGGCGTTTGCTCTTACCGACGTGGGGAGGTGGGAGCCACGTACTCAAGCGCCTGTCCGCGGGAGCCGTTCAGGGTCCATGACGCCGATAGGTATTACTACGCGCGCATCGGACGACCTTTGCGCGTAATCCCCGAATAGACGTTCGTCAATCCACTCTCTCTGGAGCAACATCCCCTTTCGAGCGCCACGTCTATTTGCCTAGGCGTTAGCGAGGGGCCGCGGTCAAATTCGCGTATAGGACGGGCATCCGTTGAGACGTGATGGCGGTCCCTGTTGCTAGCGACAAAGTGCTCACTCACTGGTTGGGAACCACGTCAGTGCCGCAACGTTGCCTCTGCAAAAGTCGGCTCGTCTTCCTTGGTAGTGTGGATAGGTTGAAGTGACATGAGAAAGTGGCTCTTTGTTATTGGTGGAATAATAATTGGCGCGGCTGGAATCGTCAGTGTCGTTGTCGTCTATGCCTACTGGAACAAGGCCGTACCGATCGCGGCGATGGCGATAAACTACGTTCGTTATCTCTCAGCGCCCGCTGGGACAATCAATACGGAAGACGCGACTGCGGTCAACGGATCGCACCCGTCATCGCCGTCAATAGTCCCGTCGAAACCGCAATTATCGTCAGCGCAGCCCGAAGCCGGTGAAGAAGACTGGCCAAGCTACAACAAAACGCTGAAGTCCGATCGCTATTCGCAACTCCGTGAAATTAATAGGAACAACGTCAGCAAGCTGAAGGTCCTGTGCACGTACGACACAGGCCAATATACTGGCTTCACGAGCGGCTTGCTCGAGGTGGATAACGCTCTCATTTTTTCGACCGAATACGATATTTTTTCAATTGACCCGACCAATTGCCATCAGAACTGGCGTGTCCACGAGGACTATACGCCGGCAACGCCTCAGGCGGTAAATCGCGGGCCCGCTTACCTCAACGGCAAGCTATTTCGCGGCACGCAAGATGGCCGGGTCTTGGCCTACGATGCCAAAACTGGCAAGCGGATATGGGAAACGAGGATCGCAGACCCAAAGAAGGGAGAGTCGGTACCCGCGGCACCTATCGCGTGGGATGGTTTGGTTTTTGTTGGCAATGCAGGTGGTGACATCAAGGGCGTGAAGGGCCGTATGTATGCGCTCGATGCCAAGACCGGCAAAATCGTTTGGGAATTCTATCTCGTTCCGAAGTCCCCGGACGATGTCACGCGGGGGCCGGAAGCCGCCTCTCCCCTGAATGGCTCGACTTGGAAAACGCCACCGGGGTCACCGATAACAGGCGGAGCAACCTGGACGTCATACACTCTAGATCCCAGTACTGGGCTCCTCTATGTGCCGGGCGGAAACCCCGCGCCCGATTTCGCAGACCGGTTACGCCAGGGATCCAACCTTTATTCAGGATCTGTCGTGGTCCTCGATGCCAAAACGGGTGCTTACAAGCGCGACTTTAAGATCGTTCCCAGAGACTGGCATGACTGGGATGTTTCAAGCGCGCCAACCATCATCCAAACTGCGGCAGGGAAGAAAGTCATGGCAGTGGCGCCGAAGGATGGTCACCTTTATGGCTTCGACCTCAATACAGACGACCTACTCTACCGGAAGCCGGTAACTCGCGTCGAAAATGCAAATGCACCATTTGCTGCCAACAAATCTGTACATTTCTGCCCCGGCTCGGTCGGTGGTGCCGAATGGAATGGCCCAGCTTACGATCCGCAGACGAACCTCATACTGACCGGTGAAGTCGACTGGTGCACGACAGTAACGCTAGAGCCCAAAAAGCAGGTCGAAGCAGTAGCCCCGGGAAAGCCGTGGTCTGGTGAAGATTCGATCAATCCGTTCAACACATGGGGTAAGCAAGATCCATTCGGCGATTGGGCTGGCTGGCTTTACGCGAGTGATGCCGACACCGGCGTTTGGAAATGGCGGGTGAAAACGAACTACCCCATTCAGAGCGGCGTGACGCCGACAGCGGGAGGCGTCGTGTTTTTCGGCGATATGGGCGGTAACTTCTACGCGGTCGATGCGGCCGACGGTCAGAAGCTGTGGGGAAGGAAGATGGATGGCGCAATTGGCGGAGGCGTTATCACCTACAGGGTGGACGGAACGCAGAAGGTCGCTGTCGCTACTGGTCTTACAGAAGTGCTTTGGCCGACGCAAATTACGACAGCCAAGGTCTCGGTTCTCGGACTAGGTCACGGGTAAGAGACGCGAAAACCTCTGCGGCACTTTGTTGCGCGGCCTTCGATGGCTGAGACGTGCGGACTTCGGAGATCAGCCCAATGGACAATTCGACCCTTAATTTAGCAAACCATCCGCTGAACGACCGGTACTCCAAAACTGTCCTCGTCTTTCAAGGTGGTGGCGCTCTTGGGGCCTACCAAGCAGGTGCCTATGAGGCGCTTAGCGAATGCGGTTTTGAGCCTGACTGGCTTTCCGGTATTTCAATCGGGTCGATAAATTCCGCCATCATCGCTGGCAATGAGCCGCAAATGCGTGTCGCTAGGCTGCGAGAGTTTTGGGAACGAGTTACGACCGTGTACCCCTGGCCGGACCTCGACTCCGGAGATGTTAATCGCCGTGTCTTCGAGCAGCTGAGCGGCCTCGCTTCGATGCTGTTTGGACAGACCGCATTCTTTGACCCTCGCATACCTCCAGCGATCTTGAGTCCGCATGGCGCCAAGTCGGCGCGCAGTGTTTACGATACAGCACCTTTGCGCGAAACGCTGGAAGCTCTCGTCGATTTCGATCGCCTAAATACCGGAAAGACGCGCTTGACTCTGGGCTCTGTCAATGTCCGCCTCGGCAACGTCGTCAACTTCGACAGCCACAAGCAGGAGATCACTGTCGATCACGTGATGGCGAGCGCAGCGTTCCCACCAGGCTTTCCGCCAATCGAAATCGAAGGCGAATTCTATTGGGACGGGGGGCTGGTTTCAAATACGCCATTGGCATACGTGCTCGATATGGGCCTGAAAGAGCATACGCGCATATTCCAAGTCGATTTGTTCGATTCCCGAGGCGACCTCCCGGGAAACCTTCTGGAAGTCGAAGAGCGCAGAAAGCATATCGTCTATTCTAGCCGAACGCGCTTTAACACCGACCTCTACTGCGAAAGGCAGCGCCTACGCCACATGATCGCTGAGCTGATCGCGGAGTTGCCGACGCAGGCCCAGGAGAGTGCCACACTTAAACGGCTGCAGGCTTTAGGGGAGAGTCATGACGTCGCCATAGTACATCTCGTCTATCGGCGCGCGGGTTATGAGGCGCAGGACAGTGACTACGAATTCTCGCGCCGTTCGATGTTGGAGCATTGGTACGCTGGTCGCGACGACGTGCAACGAACTTTGCGGGACCCGGGCTGGCACACAGCTTACGATAAGTCAGACGGGGTGCTAGTGTGCGACGTTGCTCAGAGCACCGATGCGGCTTGATCATTGTGGGGAGTAAAATTCCGAGAATTGAGGCGACGAGAGCTAACGTGCGAGCGCCAAGTCTATGTGCTCGATACAGATCCGCGGGATTATCCCGACAATTTTTAGATTAGCTCTCCCGCGAGCCGCGATCAGCGCAAGCGCCCCTCAGCGGGAGCAATATCGGCAAAGTTATTTGCTTTCGGCGCAATAGATATCTCTAGGACGATGTCGGGAAGGCCATCTCTCGCCCCCTTTCTCGGCAATCGATCGTCCACTTTATCTATTTGAATGGGGCGGACTTCGTGTAATGGAGCACCCTCATGAAACAGTATGCAATCGCCACTCTCTTACTTGTAGGCCTAACGGCACCAGCGTTTGCCGCCAGCACGGCGTCGCAAGACGCAAGAGACACCTCTCCCAATTTCAGCTTTGTTGCCAAGGACCACTGGGCCGTCGACGATACGGTCGGAAATTGTGCGGTGATCGACGCGAAACCGAGTCCCTATGACATCAGTGGCCTGAAGGTTCTCGGTGACAAGAGCGGCTACTCGAGCCTCTCTGCCGCCGAAAAGGAGGTCAAGTCGGATAAGGGTGTCTGTAAGGGTTACGTCCAAAGAGCCTAAGCCAGCATGGAAGGATGCCTAGTCTTGCTGGGCATCCTTCCCTTTGACACATCCGGCGTTTCGCGAGCAATTCCATTCTCCCTTGTCCAGACCACGGTTTGCGATGGCTCCTGTCTTGCGAAGCCGGCGGACGACGGGCGCACCGGCTCGTTGCCAGGGGGCGGACCATATATCAAGATGGAATTCCCGACTCTAATATTCCTTCATGTGTTGCTTGCCACGGCCCAAGTGCTCAAGGCGCCGCCGCTCAGGTGCTGGACAAATTCACCGCTTGGGTGGCTTGTCGTACCACTACTTTAAGAGGAGACTAGAGCAATGGGGCGAGGGATATGATGCTGCCGCACCTCGTCCAATGCCTGAAATTGCGATCAAGTTGTCCGTCGGAGAAATCGACGCCCTTGCATCGTATCTCAGCTTTGTCCGGTGAAGCCAAATTCAGCGCGAAGCGCTTGCCGTAAGCCTCACGTCTGTCACCGATTGGCTGGACCACGGGGCGACAACACAGGTGCCGGCTGCGCCTTACTTGCTGACCCAGAGCGAGCACCAGCCGTTTGGACTGATGGTGCCTGCAACGAGCTTGCAGGACGACGGCGGAACGAACAGGCTGCAGTTCGCGCAATGTTGGCTACCTTTTGGATGGTTCTGGTACCCGACCGACGCCTTCGAGGCCTTCGCCGCTAACGCAGAGTTAGCCGTGGCCAATACGACAGGAGCGGCAACAGCAGCACTGGTTATTCCCTGCAAGAGCGAGCGCCTTGAAACAACCATCGACCATATTTTGCAGGTGTCGGCCATCCTTATGGTTCCTTTCGAAGATCAAGCTCGTCGCGTACGGCAACATTTGCGTTTTCAGCTCTCCGCCTGCTTGCGCGACATTGCCTCCGTTAGGGCACTCTTGCGCTAAACCTGACCGGACGCCTGGTTTAGACTCGTAATCATGTGAAGGGCGATGGAAATAGGGGAAACCATACTATGGGAGGATCGTATGGTCGGGGCCCGCATCAAAGACGATCGGCTCGCGGTGCAGTACGAAATGAGGGCACCATGCTTCTGAGATGTTTTTTCGCGGTGTTGCTTGGTGTCACTGCGCTCCTGGCGCAAGGCCTATGCAGAGCGAGCGCCCAGGGCGTTTCAGTCGATCCTGATCTTGTCGCCCGGGGCAAATACCTAGCCACTGCCGCCGACTGCAAGCTCTGCCACACATCCTCGAAGGACAAGCCCTACGCAGGCGGATTTAAGGTCGATACCCCGTTCGGGCCGATCTACACCTCCAATATCACTCCGGATCCGGCCACGGGCATCGGCCGGTGGACGTTCAAGGATTTTAAAAACGCCGTCCATGATGGTATCCGCGCCGACGGACAATTCCTCTATCCCGCCATGCCGTTCGATTCCTACACCAAGATCGAGGAGAGCGATCTCAAGGCACTCTGGGCTTACCTGCAGACCTTGCGGCCAATCAAGCAGCCGAACAAAAAGAACGGGCTGCGCTTCCCCTTTAACATCCGCTACGCCATGCTCGCTTGGCGCTGGCTCTACTTCGATGAAGGCTTCCTCAAACCCGATGCCGGCAAAGGCCCACTTTGGAACCGCGGGGCCTATCTCGTGCAGGCGCTGGCCCATTGCGGCGATTGCCACACTCCACGCAACTTCATGGGTGCAAAAATCACGAATCGCCGACTCCAAGGCGCTCAGGTCGGCGAATGGTATGCACCCAACATCACACCCGAGGCCCTCAAGACCGTCGATAAGTGGGACAAGGCGCGGCTGATTGCGTTTCTGAAGAAAGGCGCGGCGGCCAACTCGACAGCCCTAGGCTCCATGCAAGATGTCGTGCATGCCAGCCTGTCGCATCTGACCGAGCACGATCTCGATGCAATGGCCACGTATCTTCTCAATTCGACTGAAAGCCGACCTGCGGCACGCCAAGAGCAGTCGCCGAAGCCGACGACCCAAGAGGCCGCTACCATACGACGAGGCGATACGCTCTATTCCACAAACTGTGCCAGATGCCACAAATCCGACGGATCGGGCATTGCAAACGTAATTCCACCGCTGGCCAAGAATCCACTCGTACGGACGGCAAAACCAATTGATGTCATCGCCGTGATACTGCGCGGTGTTCCGCAACGCGATGATATGGCCGCGATGCCGAGCTTTGCCGGCTCTCTCTCTGACCAGGACATTGCCGCTGTCACCAACTACGTGCGCACAAGTTGGGGAAATGACGCGCCCGCAAACGCCACAACGGACTTGGTTGCGACTTGGCGCTCGTCTTTGGCCTTGCCCGTCTATGCCAGCAATGCTGCACGACGCTTCGAGTGCCCAACCGTTGGACCGGAGACGCTCGATCCCAATCTGCTTGCCGCGTTGGGATCTGAGATACAACACGAGGCGGTCGATTATGCCCGGCTCGTTGACATGTACAAAGAGCACCGGCCAAAAGCCAGCGCCTCACAGACGCTCAATGCCCTACTGGCGGCCTATTGTCCGGCCATTGCGGCGTCTGCCAAATCTGATCAGGGAAAGAGCGCGGCCTTGAAGCGGTTCGCCCTCAACATCTCTGACTACATCACCAGCCAAAACGTCTCCGAGATCGGACCAGAGCCGGGAATCATCTGGGCCACACCAGCTGGCTACACGCTTTCCGAACATATCGCCCCATCGAAGCCAACACTGCGTTGTCCGGCCGACGACGGAGCGCTCGTGCCGAAAAACCTCGTCGAGGAAGCAAAACAGCTTATTGGCACGCCCGACCTCAATCTTCGGGCCGAGGATGCCGTCGCCCAGGCCCATGACCTTGCCACCAAGATGCCTGCAGCCAAGCTTGCGAACGCGGCCAATGCACTGATCCTGGCCTACTGTAACGGTATCGTTGACATCTCGAGCGCCGATCCGGCTGACAAACAAGCAGCTCTCAAGCGCTACGGAGAGCAAGTCATCGGAGCACTGCAGACAAAGGCAGAGGCGAAGGCACAATCAATTCCCGACACTGAAAACAAATAGCCTTCGAGATCCACCGCCCGCTTGGCTGCGCGGAAACGTCCACATGTGAGCAAGATCGCTCTAAGCGGGCAAAATCGCAAAAGTCAGCTTTGCGGCGACATGCTAGAGTAGACTCTTCATGCGGATCGGTCCCGAGGCAAGTCTTCAGGAGGATGACGCTGTGCTTAGACCCTATCTGCCTACGTGGATAAAGGATGAGCGTACCGAGCTTGCGCTTGAGATGATATCGGCACTTGTCCTGACCGTTGCCGTCATATGGTGGGCGTGATGCCTGCAAGAAGCTGTCGATAACGCGCTTCAGGAGCAATCACATGAAAATTCATGGCGCCTTGCTACAGGTGTATGGCCGAAATTTCGTTGTCGCTCTAACTGCTCTCGGCTTTCTTGGCCTTGGCAGCATGTTCTGGACATCCTACGCGGGAGAGGAGGCCTCAACCCCGTTGGACACCACCGCATCGAAAACGGCGTCGACGGACGGCTGTTGCGAGGTAGGGAATACTACGCCACCGACCGAACTGGTGAAGGAGGTCCAAAAAGGACAACTCAAAAGCCCCTACAAGGATTTCGCAAAAGTTGCACAGGAAGGTCACCAGCAATTCTTGAATGCTGGCTGCAACGGTTGTCACGGTGGCACTGGCGGCGGCGGCATGTGCCCGCCCTTGGATCAGGGCGTTTGGTTCTTTGGCAGCAGCGATGACACGCTTTTCCGCTTGATAACACTAGGTACCGACGGACTGCAAAAAGAGGGCTTCAAGCGCTTATCTTCGGGGGCCGTTCAGGGACCAATGCCGCCCATGGGAAGTGCTATCCCGACTTCGGACGACCTTTGGAAAATCATAGCGTGGATTCGCTCGATCACCCCTCCTCCCACGCCTGTGCGCGTAATCCCCGATTAGAGACCCTTGGTGGCTGGCATCAACGGCAGGCATCTGCCTTTCGCAGCGAAACGCCATTCGCTCAGTCTACCCACAGAAGAATTCGTGACCAGCGCACATCCGCAGGCCAATTCCAGAATTGCCAGAGCCTTGCATGCTGACGGACTGAGAAGAAAATGATTTCGGCGCGGCCAATCAAGTTCTCAAAGGGCACATAGCCAACTTCGGGAAAGCGGCTATCCAACGAATCGTCGCGGTTGTCCCCCATCATGAAATAATGCCCGGGCGGCACCTTGTAGACAGTCGTGTTGTCGGCGGCCGCTTCGCCTTCTGGGACGAGATCGATGACTGAATAGCTCACTCCGTTCGGCAAGGTTTCACGATAGCGGGACACGTGACGCTCGCGCCCAGAGTCATCACGCATAATGAAATCACCAATCCGCTCCTTTTCGACCGCCGTCCCATTGATATAGAGGATTCCGTTGACCATCTGGATCTGATCGCCGGGTAGGCCGATGACGCGCTTGATGTAGTCCGTATTGCCATCACCCGGTAGTTTGAACACGACCACGTCGCCGCGCTTCGGTGCTTTGGCCCAAATTCGCCCAGAGAACAGGTCGAGGCCGAAGGGAAAAGAATATCGGCTATAGCCATAAGCAAATTTCTCTACGAACAGATAGTCGCCGATCCGCAACGTCGGAATCATTGAGCCCGAAGGAATATCGAAAGGCTGAAACAGGAATGTTCGGATGAGCAGCGCCAGGATCAGCGCTTCGGCGACGACGCGAAACGTATCCCATCCACGCCCCGCGGTCCGCGTTTCCTTCTGTGTACTTAAGACTTTGCCTGACATTTGCCGGCACTATTTTTCTGAGAGGCCACTGCGAAATGCGACCTCGCGTCAGCCAACAGCTGCTCGAACTGGGCACGCGTGCAATGGCAAATGCTGGCCCCTTCCTCAATGGAAAAGCCGGCCGCATCTACAAGGCCCAGCGCTTCTCGTTCTCTCGCCGACAGTTGCGCGAGCGCGAGAGCCGCGTCGCCATAATTTGGCGCATGAAAGACCGACCACTGCGCCACTGGCTTTGATCGCTCGGTAAACTCGGAGTGGTAGTAACTACACAGGCGACTGAAAAGCCATACAGAGAGCTCCGGTCCAATACGTGATGGCCTTATGGTCGGGCTCGCACGCAGCAGAGTCAGCGCTACGAGCTCATCGGCTTGGGTGACCTCCAGGCAAAGAAGCCGGGCGAATGCTCGGAGTCTCGCAACTGTCGGGAGCGCGGACCGTAAAGGCGCGACTTTTCGCTGCGCCTCGTATCTGAAGCACGCCGGCACCCGATCGGAGCTCTGATCTTCGTCGAGTAATTTCATCCAACCATCCTCGACCCTCTGGCCGTACTTACACGAGACCGATCAGCGAGACTTGCCAGCGATTGCTTTGACTATCGACGGATTACCCGAATTTGGCCTCTCTGGTGCACTCTGAGGCTCTGTCTCTTGCCACTTCTATTGATTGACCAAGCAGGGCAATTGAGCCGGGGTTTCCATTCTACGGAGGCTAGCTCGGCTGATAGATTGGTTGGACCAGCCTATACGAAGGTTTGAGCAGAGAGGGCGGCCCGTTTTCAGGTGTCCCTAAGAGGCTCACCCCCTAAGAGGCTCACCGTCATCTTCCGCATGAGATTCTGCGGTGGATCTTCGCCGTGGCTTCCCTAACGCCTGGCTCTTTTGGGAAAATAGCGCGCAGATCGCAGCAAGCCCGGACAAACTGAATAATCGCGACGTAGCGGTACACGCGTTATCACCTATATGAGCGGCATGACCAGCAAGAGATCCAGTACCGCAGCGCAGGACGATACTGAAATAAACGACCCCTCGCCCCTCGCCCCTCGCCCCTCGCCCCTCGCCCCTCGCCCCTCGCCCCTCGCCCCCAATGCTGTCGTTGCCGGACCTGACAATCAAGAGTTTCGATATTGGATCGAACGGCACGGACTTAGCCCGAAGCACATTAAGCTGCTTATACCGATAAGCGAGGCGCAAAAGATCAGCGCAATGGTCAAGACGCAGTAGAGAGTTCACACAGGGGAAGCCTGGAGGCTATTTGTGAGGGTCAGAAAAGACAGCTGCAGGTATGCCCGCGGATCCCAACCAGGCGACCATGTTCCGAACCACGGGGCTCGCGGCCGCCGCGCCTGTAACGATTAGCGTTTCAACTGCCATGTTTGAACTACACGGCCATGCGAAAGCACCATCGATGTCCGCGCAAACTGCAATCACTCTATATACAGTATCGACTTGGGTTCTTCCCTTATTGATTGCCATCACGTTCCACGAAGCATCGCATGGATACGTGGCACGTCTGTGCGGCGACAATACCGCATGGCTTCTCGGGCGAGTCAGCTTTAATCCATTTAGGCATATTGATCCGATCGGCACTGTCCTCCTACCGGCGCTTCTCCTTTTGATGCGCTCGCCATTCCTGTTTGGTTACGCGAAACCGGTGCCGGTCAACTTTCAAGCGCTGAGTAATCCACGCTTCGACTCGATTCTGGTTGCTGCGGCGGGACCTGCAATGAATTTAGCCCTCGCCATTCTGGCAGCGCTTTCAATTAACTTTCTCGTCTACCTTCCTGACACAGTCGTGCCATGGATTGCTGACAACCTCAGGAATGCCATCCTCATCAACGTTCTGCTTGCGATCTTTAACTTGCTGCCGGTACC
>Ga0307444_1000790_pt1 | contig 14243 bp, 10 predicted proteins | sample SalMarSW160340MG_FD_202145 | JGI IMG/M metagenome (GOLD analysis project Ga0307444, IMG submission 202145) | Salt marsh sediment microbial communities from the Plum Island Ecosystem LTER, Massachusetts, United States - SW1603-40 | ecosystem: Environmental > Aquatic > Marine > Intertidal zone >... | reverse complement strand
CTCGATATGGGATTCTCAGTGAAGAGGGGGTAAATCACAATAAGAAAGCACCATTTAAGTGGATCGTCGACCCGCTTGATGGCACCACGAATTTTGCTCATGGTTTACCTATTTGGGCCATATCAATCGCCCTGGAAGCTGAAGGAGATATTCTGCTCGGTGTTGTTTATGACCCGTTCAGCCAGGAGATATTCTCGGCGATCAAGAATAAGGGAGCATTCAAAAACAGTAAAAAAATAAGTGTCTCTCGTATCCGTCGATTGACGCAAGCACTTCTGGTCACTGGTTTTCCCTATGACATAAGGACCTCGACAAAGAATAACTTGAATCACTTCTGTAACTTCGCCGTACGTGCCCAGGCAGTAAGACGCTTGGGATCGGCCGCACTGGATCTCTGCTATACAGCGTGTGGCAGGTTCGATGGATATTGGGAACTAAAACTTTCTCCATGGGATCAAGCAGCGGGTTCTCTGATTCTGAGTGAGGCAGGTGGTTCGATAACTGATTTCAAGGGAGCTAAATTCGATATCTATGGTGATGAAGTGCTCGGAACAAATCGCCTTATTCACAAACAAATGATGGATGTGTTAACGTCGAAACACTGAACCGCTTCTAAAACGAATAATCGAAACTCAAACCGGCCGCATACTGGCGTCCATTCATGAAATAACCATCGAATATTTCCTCTTTTTCATCAGTAGCATTATGTACATTGAAAAAAACCATAAATCCTTTATAATGACAACCAATGCCCGGATTTATTAAAAACAGAGCAGGCAGGTTGTGTGCCACACCTTGACGGGGTGCATATTGCAGTGCTGCTGCTTTAATTTCAAAAAAACCCAATGCTATGACGAGCGTATCATATACTGCATGCCGGGGGACAAAAGCGATCGCTGAATCCACCCAGGTGTAAATAATATTCAATGAATTTTCGAGGTGCATATCCCTCGATCTAATACTATTTTTCATCGCAATACAAAAATTCAGTTCCTCGACATCTTTTCTACTGTCTATAATAAAACCTGCACCAGGTGCGTTTTTTTCATACCAGCTATTATATGATGCTTTCCCTGCGAATATCTGGTCATGAAAATCAAGATTGCAGTCGAGCATGATGCTGGTCTTGAGGCTTTCTGAAGGGATCGATATTCGATATTGAAGCGGTAGCGACGGGTCGAATTTTTGTTCAAGTGTTTGCGATAAAACACCGTTCATAAATTTTGCACCGATTTTCAGGGTCGGTTTGAGATACTGTATGTGGAAAACAGGTGATGGGAAGTTCCCGGATAAGAGCGAACCTATCGAGAGATGGACACGGTTTATGTGCAATTTGCCGGTTATCGTCGGCTCCAGCTTTCTCCCCGAATATATGCCGCTTATCACAAAATGAGGCATATAGATAATGCGGTCAAAGATCAAATCAGCAGAGGCAGTATACTCTTGAAAGTTAAGTGTGTTGATCTGCCAGATGTCTGCATTGACTGTTGTTGTAAGAAATGACCAAGGTAGTTGTATTACTGCCGCGAGCTGCGGAGCGATGAACCGGTATTCATCAATACGTTTGTGATAAAAACCATGCATCGACGGCTTCAGAAACAGATGGGACAAAGGGATCGCAAAGGATGCCTGGCCCGTTGCGGTCAAAAGAGAATCCCAGTCCTCGCGCATCTCGTATTGCGAGGAGAAATCAAGATTATCAAAATTGAGATCGCAATCGCCGCCAAAAAATTGGCCGCCGTGAACGCTGATTTCCAGATTCCTCTCTGCGCGTTGAAACCATAAATGTGGTTCCGGAAATAAAACTTGTGAGAGATCCGGGATAGGTGGCAGGGAGTCGACACCGATGAGGAAGAAAAGAAGCGACAACATATATCTTATTGCGAACCGGTTTGAAATCGCCTGCTTTTATCTGAAATACTATTTTTCATTTGTTTGATTTTTTCCCGGTCGGGTTTTTCTATAATGCCGTTTTCTGTTATTATCCCGGTTATTAAGGGGGCGGGGGTTACATCGAACGCAGGGTTGCAGACCCCTGTCTGATGGGCGAGGATCCTTGTCCCGTTGAATTCGCTGATTTCTTCTGGGGCACGCATCTCGATCGGTATATCGCTACCCTTATCAAGCTTGAAATCGAACGTAGAAAGCGGCGCTGCTACATAAAAGTCAATGTTATGGTAGCGAGAGATAACCGCTAAACCGTGTGTACCGATTTTATTAGCGGTATCGCCGTTCAGTGCAATACGGTCTGCACCGACCACGACCAGGTCCATTTCAGGTAGATATGTAGCGGCCATATTGTCACATATCACAAAGGTTTTGACTTCATTTTTAGTGAGTTCCCAGGAAGTCAACCGCGCACCCTGCAGCAGTGGTCTTGTTTCACATGCATAGACAATTGGATCCTTAAATTGCTCTTTTGCTGTATAAATAATACCGAGCGCAGTACCTATGCCACTGGTGGCTAATGCACCAGCATTGCAATAAACCATACATTTGGCATTCTGTTTTAATAAAGAGCTGCCATATCTACCGATTTTCTGGCAGGCATCACGATCTTCTTTTTCTATCATCTGTGCTTCGTTCAGAAGTTCTTCATATAGATTCTGCGATCTTCGAGCGATATCCATCATTCGTTCGATCGCCCAGGTAAGGTTAACTGCGGTGGGTCGGGCAGACCCCAGATAGTCTGCAGCAGTGGTAATGGAATCGATATCGTTGTCACGCGCAGCAAGCACAAGGCCATAAGCAGCGGCGACACCGATCAATGGAGCCCCGCGTAGCTTCATGGTCTTTATTGCATTAAATACATCATCGACAGTCTTTAGATCGATATAACATTCTTTTTCTGGCAAGCGTGTTTGATCGATGATCGTTATGATTTTCTTGCTGCTGCAAAAGATCAACGGTTTGAATTTCAGCATGTTTTTTCAATACCGGCATGTTTTTTCGCCGACTGAATTGTATTTTGAATGAGCATCGTTATTGTCATAGGTCCGACGCCGCCCGGTACCGGGGTGATGGCACTGGCTTTTTTACTTACCTCATCAAAGTCAACATCACCGATCAACCTGTACCCTTTCTTTTTTGTTTTATCCTCGATCCTGTTCACACCAACATCGATGACCACAACTCCTTTCTTTACCATGTCTGCGGTCACCGTGTGAGGCCGCCCAGCTGCGGCAACGAGGATATCAGCGGTTTTCGTGATTGCCGGTATATCTTTTGTACGCGTGTGGCAGATCGTTACAGTGGCATTGGCACCGGGTTTTTTTTGTACCAATATCATTGCCAGAGGTTTGCCCACGATGTTGCTTCGACCAACGATCACGACATGTTTACCTTCTATTTCAATGTTATTACGGATAAGGAGTTGCTGAATGCCGTGCGGTGTACAGGGCAGGAAACAGGGTGCTCCGAACATCATTTTTCCGGTACTCACCGGATGAAAGCCATCGACATCTTTTTTTGGATCGATGGCATAGATGATCTTTTCTTCATCAATATGGTCAGGTAAGGGAAGCTGAACCAGGATACCGTGTATTTTAGGTTCATGGTTCAATTGTTCAATGAGTTTTAAGAGTTGTGCTTCCGTATAATCAGCGTTAAACTTATACCCTTTGGATACCACACCAACTTTTTCACATGCTTTTTCTTTGCCCCTCACATAAGACATTGAGGCCGGATCATCGCCGATCAGGATTACAGCAAGACCAGGTATTACATTGTGTTTCTCTTTGAGCGCCGCGACTTCGATCTGCATTTCCTGGCGCATTTTTTCCGCCAGCTCTTTACCACTCAATATTTTTGTCATTTAACCCCCTTAATGTGTAGGAATAATATATATTCAAAAGATGATATGCATAATGATATTAATGTCAACATGATTCAGTCGATATGTTTCTTTTGGGATAATGATCCTTTGCTGATCTTTTCTTTTAGTAGTGCAAGCGGACCACTCGCGAAAACAATCAAAAGTGCTTCGATTGGCGCGCGATATCTTGCTAAACCTACATGGGTAAAGATATATGTTGAAGCGATAATAATTATCAGGATCGCAGGTATCAGTGCATGTTTGATAAATCGTCGCTTCACGGCCATGATAATACCGATAGATCCGAGGATAAGAAGCGGTAGATAAAATACAATATAGATGTTACGGTATTTCAGCGCATCTGATGAACCATTTATTTCCGGTGGTGTAAACCACCAGAAATAGTATGCTTTCTTTAGGAGCAAGCATGCAAATTTGCCCGGGTCGTGCTTAATGAATTTCTTCGCCTGTTCAACAAAATAGTCAGATCTTTCGATCTCAGTAAGTCTGCCAAGAAGGCCCTTGATAGCTCTTGGCATTGTATTTGTCATGAGTACCATATTATGGGGTTCGGTTTTTACAACCCGGTAGTAATCAGTGCCGGTTGCATTTACATTATTGCCGATCCAGAAATTTTTGCCGAACTGAGTCGTTACCGGTACGATCCGGTGATGCACCGAGTAATTTCTTATTGTCCAGGGAATCAGTATTATTATCGTTGACAACACTACTAATACCAGTGTTTTAAGATCTATTTGTTTTTTCCATAGAAACCAGATCAATACAGCAGGAAGAAACGCAAAGGTAACAGGGTTTGTCAAGATCGATATCCCCATGATCGATCCTGTGATCAATGCCATCTTGTATTCCGTTCTTTTCATTTTCAGAAGGAGAAAAATAGTCAATCCGATAAAAAAAACGACAAAGACAGTGGGTGTGAGTTTAACCGAATAATATACCAATGGCGGGTAAAAGGATACCGCAAATAAAGCAAATAGTCCTGCCGTTTTATCGAATAAAATCAGGGAAATCCTGTAGAAGATCAAAGCCGTAACAGATGACAGTAAAACTTGTATGAATATTATAATGATGATTATTATTGGTTGTTGACCAGCCCGGTAAAATACGCTGAGAAAAAATGGATAAAACGGTGCATGGCTCGATGTCGCCTCGAGTTTATTGCTGAATTCGCTTATCCGTGAAAAGCCATACCCATCGGCGATATTCTCTGCGATATCACCGTATTCCCAATCCTGTGGCTGGGTATAGCTGTTTAGCAAGAACATTACACATATTCTCAAAAGAAAATTCATGATCAATATAAATAATATGAGCCTGGGGGCTTTTACTGCACGACTTATCAGCACTGTATAATTATATTTTATGTGCTGTCAAAGTCAACAAAAAAATAAACAGGGAGTTATTTTATATGGTTTTTTTAAAAAAAGAGCCTCCCCTGAAAAAGGGGAGGCTCGGGAAAATTAATCCTGACCATCTCCTTCTTATGACTTTAGACGGATATCCTGGTGAAATAGTCTATTTGGCGCGCCGTTCTAATCCGTCTCGACGATCCAGACTTTTTCCATGACAACCGGAGATACTGGTCGGTCCATAGCATCTGTTTTCACGCTACCTATACGGGTGACAATGTCCATGCCCTGGTATACTTGTCCAATAATTGTATAGCCACCATCGAGTCTTGGTAATGGTTCCAGGCAGATATAGAATTGGCAGCCATTTGTATTGGGGCCGCTATTTGCCATGGCCAAAGTCCCTTTCAAATGCTTTAATTTTGGTGAGATCTCATCATCGATACGATAACCTGGTGAACCTGTGCCATCGCCACGAGGGCAACCCCCCTGTATTACAAAACCGCTGATTATACGGTGAAATGTCAATCCATCATAAAATCCTTCATTAGCGAGTTTGACAATGTTAGCTACGTTGTTTGGTGCTTCATCTTTATTCATCTTGATGATTATTTCACCATAGTCTTTCACCTTGATATGCATATATGTGCCTTTTTCCAGCGGCACTGTTGTCGCTGCGTCTTTTGGCCCTGCACACATGAGAAAGGCGACCAATGCCAGTAAGATATAGTATATCATTTTACCTCCTTTATTAGTTCATTATAATAATCAGATACTTGATCAGCGATATGTTGCCAGGATATTTTTCGGGCAAATAGCTGACCGTTTCTACTGAGCCTGTTATGTAGTTTTTTATCCAAGAGAATCCGTGAAACCTCGTCGGCAATATTTCCAGGATCGTTGAAATCAAAAAGTATACCGTTTACCTCGTGCTGTATAACGTCATTATACCCAGGTATATTAGATGCGGCAACGGGTTTTCCTGTTGCCATGGCTTCGGCCAGCACTATACCAAAGACCTCACCACCGGTTGCCGGCGAAACGTAGACATCGCATGTTGCGTAGTAGCGGGGGATAAGATGCGCTGGTACACGACCCTCAAAGTATACTGAATCACGAATTTTAGCCGGTAGTGAGTTTTTATAGCGTTCAAGCGACCTCCCCCAGCCAACGACTATGAGTATCGCTTCAGGGATTTTCTTTTTTATTCTCGGGTAAGCAGCGATCAAATGATGCAGTCCTTTACGCGGGTCTAATCTGCCGAGAAATAGTATCTTTGGTACATCCTTGGGGAACTTATCGAGTGCCTTGACATCGGGATTGAACCTCTCTGTATCGACACCATTAGGGATGATCTTATAAGGTATTGCAAAATGCGGATGCGTTGTTTTCCATGCAGTTATTGACGGGTATATGGCACCGTTCATTTTTTCTTGAAAACGGTGCTTAAAGATCAGTTTTGCATATTTATAGAGATTTACTCCTGTAAATGCCGTGTGGAAGGTTACAATATTAACCGCCTTTGAATAGTGAAATGCCCAGTAAGGCAGGTTCCAACCTAATGGTCCATTTGTATGGACGACATCAAAATGTTGTTCGCGCATATAGTCCCTAACCAAAAGCGGCAGTCTGGGGTGGAATGTAATGGTGATCGTCGCCATGTTCGCATTAAACAAATAGCATCGCCCGATCCTTTTAGTATGAGGATCGTCCTGATAAACCGTCGGGTAGTGGGGTGCGAGGATCACAACATCGTGGCCTAAACGCCTGAGATATCTACTTAGAAAATGCATGTATTCGGATACACCACCAGGATGCGGATAATACGAATCAGAAGACATTAGAACTCTTAGATGTGTCAAAGCATCTTATAATAGCAGGATAAACAAAAAAGTCAAATATTATTTTATGTGCTATTGACAAGTAGCTTACCTTCGATATAATAAGACCTTGAACAGCAAACCTGTTCAAAGGAGGATGTTCGCAATATGAAAAGTTATTCAGAAGATGAAATGAAGAAGCTTCTTGAAGCATCTTATGTAACGCCGAGAGAGGGCGAGATCATAAAAGCTTCGGTAATTAAAAAAACAGAAAATGGTGTTCTTTTAAACCTTGGGCTCAAAGCAGAAGGATTTTTACCCTTGGAAGAATTCGCCAATGTCGATGATGCGGCACTTGGCAAGGACGTTTATGTATTTTTAGAGGCTTACGAAGACCGTGATGGATTTCCAGTAATTTCAAAAAAGAAAGCCGATTTCCAGCTTGCCTGGGATAAAATAAAACACCTCTACGAAAATGGTGAACTCGCCATGGCGATCCTGAAGAAACGGATAAAAGGCGGCTTTGCTGTTGATATTATAGGGGTGGAAGCTTTTCTACCGAGTTCACAGATCGAGTTTAAATCACAGGCCGAGATAGACGCTGCGATCGGCAATAAAGTCGGTGTAAAAATAGTAAAGATCAACATGATGCGTAAGAATATCGTCGTTTCCCGACGGCTTGCCGTAGAAGAAGAACAGGCAAAGGCACGCAAGAAGATTTTTGGCAAGATAAAGATCGGCGATCTTATCGAAGGTACGGTTCGCAATATAACTGATTTTGGTGCTTTCATCGATATTGGCGGTATCGATGCTTTGCTCCACATAACTGATATTTCTTGGTCAAAAATAACCCATCCTGCCGAGATCGTAAAGGTTGGCAATAAGATCAAAGTCAAGGTTCTGGTAATGGATCGTGAATCCGGACGGATAGCAGTTGGTCTAAAGCAGCTTTCTCCTCATCCCTGGGCAAAGATCGAGAAAAATTTTCCTGTCGGGACAAAAATCAAAGGCAAAGTTACGAGTGTTGTGGACTATGGTGCATTTGTTGAGATAGAAAAGGGCGTTGAAGGTCTCGTACATGTGTCTGAAATGTCCTGGAAAAAAGATGTCAAGGATCCCACTAAAATATTGAAAGTGGGCGACAATGTAGAGGCCGTTGTTTTGTCTATTGCCCGTGATGAGCGCCGTATTTCACTCGGTATGAAACAGACCAAACCTGATCCGTGGTCAACGGTCGATGAAAAATTCGAAGTGGGTCAACAAGTAATCGTAAAGGTGACTAATCTCAAAGATTTTGGAGCTTTTGTACAGTTGATCGATGGAGTCGAGGGTTTGATCCATGTAAATGATTTTTTCTGGGATAAGAAGGTTAAAAAGGCTTCTGACTATCTGAAAAAGGGACAGAAGGTTGAAGCTGTAATTCGCACGATCGACCGTAAGAACCGCAGGATTTCTTTGTCTATAAAGCATACGAAAGAAGATCCGTTCAATAAATTCACTGATAGCCATGCTGAAGGTGCCAAGGTTATAGGTAAAGTGAGTGACATACTACCTAAGGGGATAAGGCTCATGCTGGAAGGCAGTATTGAAGAATTCATCCCGGCGAACTACCTTGCACGGCGTGGCAAAAAACCCAAGGATCTATACGAATTGGGTGAAGAAGTCGAAGTCATTATTAGAAAGATAAACCCAAGATTAAGGCGGATCATTCTCAGCGAGAAAGAGCTCCAAAAACCTGTCGCTAAGAAAAAGGAATCTGTTAAACCCAAACCCACCGATAAATTCACGATTGGTGATATTCTCGGCGCGCAAAAAGAAGATTTAGACATAGCTGAGTAGATCCCGTAAGAAGTCCGCTATGATCGATACGGGAGATAACTTACAAACCTGGACCTTTGCATAAAATAGTAAATATCGGCTGTAAACTCAATCAATATGAGGGATTTTGTCTGGTAAAAAAATATGCTGATACACAGAATCTTGTAATAGTAAACACATGTTGCGTTACTAAAGAAGCTGAGACAAAATCGCTGAGAAAATTCAGATCAGCTCAGAGACAATATCCTGATCACAAAATCATCGCAACTGGCTGTGCCTGTCGACTGGCGCCCGAGAAATATTCCGCTGCTGATGAGGTGATCGACAATGTAAAGCGTAATGACCTGATCAGAAGTATATTCCCAGAACCCGCCAGGTCCCGTTACTTTCTCAAAATCCAGGATGGCTGCAACGGGCAATGCTCTTTTTGTATCGTCGCCAAACTGAGGGATAATGTCGAAAGTAAATCAATGGCAAGGATAATAAATGAAATCGCCTGGGCAGTATCGCATGAGTATCAGGAAATTGTGATCGTTGGTGCAAATATCGGACTGTACGGATTTGATAAGGGCGAGCGATTAGTGGATCTATTAAGAGAACTGAGCAAGATATCTGATTTGCCGCGGATAAGACTTTCATCGCTTGAACCGAGATTCCTCAATGAAGAACTCATAAAATGTTTGAAAGACCTACCTTTTTGTCGCCATTTTCACATCCCGGTGCAGAGTGCGGATAACAATATCCTGGAAAAGATGAACCGCCAGTACAATAGGCAATACCTTGAAAAAATGATGTCGATGATAACAAATCGCATTGATGATTGTGCGATCGGTGCGGATATCATCGTTGGTTTTCCGGGTGAAACAACAGCAAAGTTCTTGAATACTTCTAAGTTCATACAGACCCAGCCGTTTACTCATTTACATATTTTCCCTTATTCGCCGAGACCTTTGACCAGCGCCTACTCTCTTGGTGATCCAGTAGCCCGCGAAACAAAACGGCGGCGTCTTTGGGAGCTCAAGCACCTTGTCAAAGAAAAAAATCGCAAGTTCAGAGAAAAACTCATCGGGAAAACATTCGATGTGGTTATCGAAGGGACTGATCGTCTTAAAAAAGGTCTAACTGACAATTATATAAGGGTAGTGATCGAAAAGACAAATAGAGTAAAGAGAACGAACGTACGCGTGACGAGCGTAACTGACGATGAGACTTTTGGGGCAGAGGTTATTTAATAGTGGATAGTGGCTATCCAGGTAAAGACAACAAAGTAAGGAAATTCTTCGTCAAGACGTTCGGCTGCCAGATGAACAAGAATGATTCTTCGATAATAACGGATATTTTGGAGAGTAATAACTACCGATCAGTCGAGGACCCTAGTCATGCCGATATTTATATAGTCAATACATGTTCAGTTAGAGCCCACGCAGAACAGCGTGCCCTCGGGCATATATCATCATTGAAAAAATGGACTGCTAGATCCGGTCGCAAAGTTGTCGTGGTCGGTTGTATGGCAAAGCGCATAGGTGATAAGATCATCAAACAACATGCGTTCGTGGATCTTATACTCGGCCCTGATTCCTATCGTAACATAGCTAAGTTTTTAGACGAAATATACCGAAGTAAGACAAGAATTATCGATACGGAATTGTCAAATGAGGTTTACGATAAGATCTACCCAAAAAATACAGGTGTTGTCGATTTTGTATCTATAATGCGGGGTTGTAATAATTTCTGTTCATACTGCATTGTTCCTTATGTTCGCGGCCCGGCGCGTTCAAGACCGCTGACCGATATTATAGCTCAAACCCATTATTTGATAGAGAGCGGTGTGAAAGACATCACGCTGCTGGGACAAAATGTGAATGAGTATGCACAAGGCGACCTGAACTTTGCCGGTTTGCTAAATGAGGTGGCAAAGATTTCTGGATTGAATCGGCTTCGTTTCTTAACCTCCCACCCAAAGGACCTGAATGATGACGTCATTCAGGCAGTGGCAAAGAACAATTCCTTATGTGAGTGGTTTCATTTACCGCTGCAATCGGGAAGTGACCGCATTCTTCAGTTAATGAACCGGCAATATTATAAAAGCGATTATCACCAGCTCGTCAGAAAGATCCGACAGGCGATACCGCATGCTGCGATAACAACGGATATAATCGTGGGTTTCCCTGGTGAAACAGAAGAGGAGTTCCAGGATACGGTCGATATGATACATGAATTACAGTTTGATAATGCTTATATGTACCGGTATTCGGCCCGGCAAGGGACCAAAGCATTTCAATATGAATCGCTTCCTGAACGAATGATCATTGCCCGTTTAAAAATGATTATCGACATTCAAAACGAAATAGTAATGAAAAAGGCAAAAGAAATGATCGGCAGAACCTATGAGGTTCTTTTTGAAGGACCAGGAGCGAACAAATCGACACGGGGTAAAACGCGCGGCAATAAAGATATAATCGTTGAAAAGGAAATCACGCCTGGATCCATAGACAAGGTTGTCATTAAGGAGGTAAAAGGCCATACCCCGATCGCCGAGTTAATAGATTAGTATTTTCCATCATAATTTTTGGCCATATCTATTGAGATATTGACAAATATAAAAATATCGTTAAAATTACATTAAGCGAAACTTAAGTCTTTTTGTTAGATTTTAATATTAACAATGAGGAGGAGATATGCGAAAAATTTCGTTGGTATTAATTCCCTTTTTAATGCTCTTTGCCAAGACTTTGAATAATGCAATTGGCATTTATCAGATGCCAGTGCAAAGGCAGATCACGGTTTATCAAGAACCTGCAGCTCAGATAGTACATAGCGATGTGATACCTGCAATAGAACAAGAAGCGCGCCGCGTTTTTAACCCGGCAGTCTATGGTAATGCAAACACGATAGTTTTTTCCAATGGCATTTCATTCGATACCAGAAGTCTGAATAAAAGCGGTGAACCATATTTACCAGCCGGCATGGCGTATAAGAAAGGCGAGTCGGATTATTATATCGTGCAATTCACCGGTCCAGTATACAGCGCTCAAAAAGATTGGTTGAGCAACCAGGGTATCAATATTCATTTTTATATACCTCATTATGGGTTTGTTTGCACTATTGAAGATATGGACAAGATCGATCAGGTGCGTGCTCATCCATCAGTAAACTGGATCGGGCTGTATCAGCCTGCCTATAAGGTTTCCTCTTTGTTCGACCGGGTCGAGCAAGAACACAAGGTAACGCTATTATTATTCATGGATGCAGACATGAGCGCAGTCCTTGCTGAGGTTGAGTTGATCACAAACCGCCGTCAATTCGAATTATCAGACAATGGTATCAACAAAATAATCCAGGGGACAGTGAATAAGTCTGATGTCAAAGCTCTGGCTAAAATACCTGGGGTTTACTGGATAGAACCATATATTCAGCCGGTAATGCATAATGATGATGTGCAGTGGATAGTCCAGGATGCACAGACTGGTGCCCGTAATATCTGGGCAAAGGGTATCCGGGGTGAGGGCGAGATCGTTAACAATACAGATTCTGGTATTAACACGAGTCATTATATGCACCGTTCAGGCAGTGCGGCGATAAGTACCTGGGGTTATTATCCATCGCATAATGCGATAGTTGCTTATGATTCAGGTGCTCCGTCGACGATCGTTTTTGGTGACGGCGGTTCATACCATGGTACGCATACGTGCGGCACCATGGCTGGCAATGATTCACCGCTTGGATCGTCGCCCCGGGACGGTGTTGCCATGAACGCGCGTATTTATTTTAATGACTGCGGCGATAATACAGGTACCTCGATATATACATTCGGCGACCTTAATGATCTTTATATTAGATCGTATGACCGCTATTATCCACCGACAAGGGCTCATATCAGTTCTAATTCCTGGGGCTCAGATGTTCTGGGTGCATATACAACGACGAGTCTGTGTTCAGACCAGTTCATGTGGCAGCATAAGGATTTTCTACTGTGTTTTTCCAATGGCAATGTCGGCACATCGGGCACAGTCGGTGCTCCAGCATCAGCAAAAAGTGTTGTTTCAGTAGGAGGTACGCGCAATGGCAGCCAATACACATCGATATATTCCTGGACGAGCCGGGGACCATGTGCTGACGGCCGGCGAAAACCTACGATCTGCACACCAGGTAATCTTGTTTATTCCTCAACGACCGGAACGAGTACTTATGCGAGTATGAGCGGTACGAGTATGGCGTGTCCTGGTGCTGCCGGCGCAGCCGCATTGGTCAGGCAGTACTTGCGCGAAGGCTGGTATCCGACCGGACGTAAAACAGCTGCCGATTCTTTTTCTTTTATTAGCGGGTCATTATTAAAGGCGATATTGGTCAACTCGGCTGACCCGAATGTCGGTTCATATACGGTGCCGGATAATAATATCGGATGGGGCAGGGTCGATCTTGATTCAACACTTTATTTTGCTGGTGAAGCACGCAAGACTTTGCTGATCGATAATACGCCCGGTATCCTCACTGGCGAACAGGTCGATTATCACTTCAGTGTACCAGCCCTTGCTGGTAATCTTAAGATCGCTCTGGTCTGGACAGACTACCCGGGCAATCCAGCGGTCATGACCCAGCTCGTAAATGACCTGGATCTTGTTGTGACCGTCGGTGGTACATATTACAATGGCAATCAGTATTCAGGCGGTGAATCACAACCCAATCCTGCGGGTCGTGATTCATTGAATGTTGTCGAGTGCGTGCGTCGTAATAGTCCCTCAGCCGGTGATTACAAGGTGAGTATTCTGGGACGTAATGTGCCTTATGGTCCCCAGGCTTTCAGTATAGTAATCACTTATAGTGCGGGTTCAGTCGCCGGTATTGTCAGTCTGGATAAGCCAGTATACCGGGCCAATGATTTTGTCGTCGATACGGTCCACGTGCGTGTCGAGGACACGAATTATGGTTCAGCAACGGTTATTGATTCAGTGCGCGTCATTTATCAGGGTGATCTTACTGAAACCCAGCCAGAGACTCTATGGTGTTATGAGCTCGCTGAGAGCTCTTATGTATTCAAGGGTGATTTCATATTATTATTTCACAAACCAGTGCACGGTGATAGTAAATTATCAGTATGTCAGGATGACACGATAAATGTCTCTTATGCAGATGCGAGTCCGGCCTATACATCGACGACCTGGGCCGGGGTCGATGCATCATACTTTTTGATCAGTGATGTACACTGTGAAAATATCGAAGCTACCTCGGGTGAAATATGCTGGACAACGAATGATAATGCGAATTCTACTGTTTATTATGGCATCAATCCGGCTAATTTAGATCAAGTCGTATCAGTCGATACGCCTTATTGTACGCCGCATCGGTTGCGGATTTCGGGTTTGAACAATAAAACCATTTATTATTATGATGTGGAATCGAATGATTTTCGCCAGAACAAAG
>Ga0307444_1000782_pt1 | contig 14356 bp, 14 predicted proteins | sample SalMarSW160340MG_FD_202145 | JGI IMG/M metagenome (GOLD analysis project Ga0307444, IMG submission 202145) | Salt marsh sediment microbial communities from the Plum Island Ecosystem LTER, Massachusetts, United States - SW1603-40 | ecosystem: Environmental > Aquatic > Marine > Intertidal zone >... | reverse complement strand
GTCGGACAATGAGCAGCGGTTCAACCAGCACGACCAAGTCGGGAAGGTTCTCGACAAGCTCCTTGATGCGCGCCTCGAACTTCACCGTTCCCACCACGCCCACCTTGAGACCGAAGTTGCGCAAGGTGGCGCGCAGATCGTTCTCTATGGCGATGGCCTTCGATTGCAACAGCTTGCGATGGGTCAGCAGCATCCGCAGCTTCTGACTACGCAATGTCTTCACATGCACCGGGCGATAAAGCCCCGCCCGAATCATTTGCGCGATGCCGCGCGCGTCGTTACGATCCGTCTTGTTAATCTGCGCCTTCAGCACCGCCCGCATGTGCCGCGTCTCGACACAGATCACTGGCACCCCCGCTTCGGCAAGAGCGTTGGATAGCCATTGCGACAGCGGCCCAGCCTCCAGCCCGATCCGCTTGAAGTGCCACGCAGGGTTCGTCAGCACCGCCAGTAATGCCTCTGGCTCGCTCGCAACCCTAACCTCTCGGACGATCCTGCCTGCACCGTCCACAATGCACAGGCTCGTCTCCTTGACCGACACATCCAATCCAGCAAAATGCTCCATAATGCGCTTCTCCTTCTGATGCTTGAGGCCCTAAACGGTGACCTCGTTTCACCATCAGTCTGAAGCGCAGCACCCAAATCTTCAGCTATCCACAAGTCGGCCGGCCGATTACCCCATCTAATGACCCCAAGCGGACATTGCTACGCCACGGCGCGTAGCATTCGTCTTAAGACGATGCAGTGCTCTTCCAGCGGGTTCTGGAGCGAGTTAGCGTCAGTAAGGGCCGATGTTTGACTCCCGCCTCAAGCAGAAGCGATATCCCCCATGATGCGCACCGCCAATTCCAGTCAGGGCATCTTACTCGTTCTCAACGCGGGCTCATCGAGTATTAAATTCGCTGTTTACGGCGCGGGCAGTGATCGAAGTGATCGTCTTGCCCAAGGCGAGATTGAAGGCATCGGGACAACGCCGCGCTTTCATGCACGCGATCAGGAGGGCGCCGAGATCGCCGGACCGGCCATTGGCAGCAAACTATCCGTGCATGAGCTGATGGAGGCCTTGATCGACTGGATCGAGCAGCGCTTCGGAGCGGGCGTAATTTTGGCTGCCGGCCACCGCGTCGTGCTCGGCGGACTTGAGCACACTGCACCCGTCCTGATCGACAAGGGTGTGCTCGAGCGGCTCCGCTCCCTCATACCTCTCGCGCCCGTACACCAACCCCGCAATCTGGAGCCTATCGAGGCGCTCGCCAGATTGAACCCCAACATGCCTCAGGTGGCCTGCTTCGACACGTCGTTCCATCGGACCATGCCTGAGGTTGCGCAGCTTTACGGCCTGCCGCGCAAGCTGACCGAAGCGGGTGGCCGCCGCTACGGCTTCCACGGGCTTTCCTATGAGTACATTGCCAGCATCTTGCCCGAGCTGGATGAACGCGCGGCGAAGGGACGTACGGTGGTGGCCCATCTCGGGGGCGGCGCCAGCATGTGTGCGCTTGTGGGCGGGCGCAGTATCGCCACGACAATGGGATTCAGTCCCCTCTCGGGACTCGTGATGGGGACGCGTCCGGGTGAGCTCGACCCCGGCTTGCTGCTCTGGCTCATGCAAGCGAAGGGCATGACGCTTAAGGAGGTCGAGACGATGCTTTATCACGAATGCGGCCTCAAGGGCGTATCGGGCCTGAGCGGTGACATGCGGGATCTGTTGGCGAGCGACGATCAGCAGGCGAAGCTCGCGATCGAGCTCTTTGTCTACCGCGTCTGCTGGGAACTCGGCGCGCTAGCCGCCGCGGCCGGAGGTCTCGACGCCTTAGTGTTCACCGGAGGCATCGGCGAAAACGCTGACGCTGTGCGCGAGGCCGTCTGCCGCCGATCGGCGTGGCTCGGTATTGATCTCGATGTCGCGGCAAATGCACACGGCGATGAACGGATCAGCACGGCAGCGAGTTCAGTCGCGGTGTGGGTGATTCCCACCGATGAGGAGCGCATGATCGCTCGCCATACTTCGGCGATCCTCCATCAATTGAAAAGGAGATCCTCCGATGAGAGCGGCAGAAATGAAGCACCACGAGGTCAAACATCGTAAAGCCGCTGTTCAGCCAAAACGGGAGCATTCGGTCCCGTGGTTCTGGCCTTACGCAGCGGCGATCGAGCTTGGCGAGAAAGGTCTCGATCTTTTCAGCGACAATCTCAAATTCGTTGCCGAGGCAGCGGACATCAGTGCTCCGCCGCGGCCTGAATGGGCCACCTCCAATCACGTCACGCTCGATCTCGACACCATGCGGCTCAGGGATTTTTCAAAGCCCGGAGCCTCAGGCGTACCGGTCCTCATCGACCCACCCTATGCCGGGCACCACTCCACCATCGCCGACTACGCCAAGGGCCAGAGCCTTATAGAGACTCTTATCGGTGCCGGCCTCGCCCGCGTGTTCGCCGCCGATTGGAAGGCCGCCACGGAGGCCATGAAGAATTTCGACATCGACAAATACTTGGCCGAGATCAATGTCGTCGTGGACGATCTTGGCGGCACGGTGCACTTGATCGGCCTTTGCCAGGGCGGTTGGATGAGCGCGATGTTCGCCAGCCGCTTTCCGGAGAAGGTGAAGAGTATAGTCCTTGCCGGGGCGCCGATTGACACCGACGCTGGCCATGGGCCTATCAAGAAACTTGCCCATACGCTCCTCCTCGAAACCTATCAGGAGATGGTCGACATGGGCGATGGCCGCATGCTCGGCAAGACCATGCTCGCCGGTTGGAAGGACATGCATCCCGGCAAACAGTTCATGGGCAAATATCTCGATCTCTTCGCCCATATCGAGGACAAGTCCTATATAAAGCGCACTGAACGGTTCGAGCGCTGGTACGAAAACCCGATCGACTTGCCTGGCGTCTACTACCTTCAGGCGATCAAGCTCCTGTTCAAGGAAAATAGGTTCGCCAAAGGCACCTTTATCGGCCTTGGCCGCAAGCTTGCGCTCAAGGACATCAAGAGTCCGGCCTACCTTCTCGCCGGGGATTCGGACGACATCACCACCAAAGAGCAGGTGTTCAACGCCGAGACGCTCATCGGCACGCCGTCATCCGCCGTGGTGAAGAAGCTCGCCCCGGGAGGGCATATCGGCCTCTTCATGGGGCGGCGGACGCTCGCCGAAATCTGGCCGGGGATCGGCCAATGGATCAAGGCGCAATAAGAGGTGGAACGTCCGATGACCGCCAAGAATTTCTCGCTGTTGGCCGCGGTAATCTTCGCCATCGTCGCAGTGCTGCAGTTCGCCCGTGCCATCAGTGGCTGGCCGATTACCCTTGGCGCCACGATCTCAATTCCAGTCTGGGCGAGTTGGGCTGCCTGTGTCGTAGCCGCGGTACTCGCGTGGCTCGGCTTCAACGCATCCCGAGCCTGAGCGCGCGTTGCCCACACTACGGCGATCCTACCAGAGGTGAGGGAGGGCCTAATGTAGGCTCTCGAGCGTGAGGGCGATGCCTTGGCCGCCGCCGATACATAGAGTTACAACGCCCCGTTTGATGCCATCGCGTTGCATGGAATGAAGGAGACGCGTGGTCAGGACTGCGCCCGTCGCTCCAATTGGATGACCATGGGCGATGGCACCGCCTTCCACGTTGACGATGTCCTCTGCCAGGCCAAGCTCGCGCATGACCGCAATGACGATGGCGGCAAAGGCCTCGTTGATCTCTATGCGTTCGATGTCGCCGATCTTCCAGCCGGCGCGGTCAAGAGCCTGACGCACGGCAGGGATCGGACCAAGACCAAACATGCCGGGCTCGACCGCGGCGATGCCATAGGACAAAAGGCGCGCCATCGGCTGAAGGCCCTGCTGCTCCGCCCAACCGCGCTCCGCTACGATCATGGCGGAGGCGCCGCTATTGAGGCCCGGCGCATTCCCCGCGGTTATGGTGCCATCCTTGCGAAAGGCCGGATGAAGCTTGGCAAGATCTTTGAGCGTCTCGTCGGGCCGGTTATGCTCGTCCTTGTCGAAGACTTCAGTTCCTTTGCGGGTTTTCACCTCGACGGGCACGATCTCGTCCTTGAACTTCCCGGCTGCTTGCGCGGCGGAAAATCGCTTCTGGGAGCGCTCGGCCCATCGGTCTTGCTCCTCTCGCGTAATCTGGAATTTGCTGGCCAGGTCCTCAGTGTGCCACCCGGAATGCTTGCCGGAGAATGCGTCGTTCAGCCCATCGCGCAGCATGCTGTCGAAAATCTCCGCGTCACCCATGCGATAGCCCCATCGTCCACCGCCCACGAGATAAGGAGCCATGTCCATGTTTTCGGTTCCGCCGGTCATGGCACTATCCAAGAGGCCGAGCATGATCTCCTGTGCGCCTGAGACGATCGCCTGTGCCCCTGAACCGCAGACGCGGTTGACCGTCATAGCCGGCACACTTACCGGGATTCCACCATTGACGGCTGACTGACGCGCCGGATTCATCTTGTTGCCGGCCTCAATCACATTGCCCATCACCACGGTGCCGATTTTGGCTGGATCGAGTTTCGAGCGAGCCAGTACACCCCGGACCACGGTGGCGCCGAGCTCGGTTGCCGGTACGGTTTTCAGACTGCCGCCATAGTCGCTTATTGGTGTGCGAAGCGGGGCGCACAGTACTGTCTCGCGTGTCATGGCTATTATCGTCCCTCCGCGGATGGCTTTGGAGTGTTCACAGCCGTAAGCCTCCGTCGATCTCTAGGACGCGGCCGTCGTAGAAGTCATTTTGCAGGATAAAGAGTGCCGTGCGGGCAATCTCCTCCGGCTCGGCCAATCGCCGTAACGGGATGGTCGAGATGATCTTGTCTCGAATTTTGGGAGGTATGTTGGCCACCATGCGAGTGTCGCAGAAGCCTGGTGCGATGCCGGCCACGCGAATCTTGTAACGCGCAAGCTCTTTGGCCCAGGTCACAGTCATGGCCGCCACGCCTGCCTTGGCGGCGGAGTAGTTGGTTTGTCCGACATTGCCCGCGCGCGAGATGCTGGAGATGTTAATGATCACACCGCCACGGCCGCTGTCGATCATGTGCACGGCCGCCTCGCGTCCGCAGAGAAAGACGCCAACAAGGTCGACGGCAATCACCGTGTTGAAGTCGGCGAGCGACATTTTGCCCTGCACCTTGCCGTCTTTCACTTTGACCAACAGAGCATCGCGATTGGTGCCGGCGTTGATCAAACCGTCGACGCTGCCGAAATCCTTGCGCACAGTCGCGAAAAGGCCCTCCACTGCCGCCTCTTGCGCCACATTGGCGGCGTAGCCCTTGGCTTTCCCGCCGGCATCGGCGCAAAGCCGTGTCGTCTCTTGAAGCTCCGCCTCGTTGAGGTCCACAAGGGCAAGTTTGGCGCCGTGGCGGGCCACGACCTCTGCCATCTTTTGGCCAAGCCCTCGCGCTGCACCGGTGACAACGATGGTTTTGTCTTTAAGATCCACAACAAACCCTCCGCGCCGGTTATGACCAAGTCATGACCCTAGAGACGGACTGGTTTCGTTCGTCCCCTCCAGCATCAGCGGTGCGCTGATCGAGAACCGCGCCGTCCGCATCCTACGCCGTCGCCGCCGTCCTTTTGACCAGGACACACGTGAGCAGGTGCCAATCAAACTAAGCGTGGCGGCTGGCAGATACAATCCGACTCAGCGACGCAGAAGCCACGCTCCCGGCGTTGCCGCGCCATCGGTCCGTTCATAGCACGCCTTGCTTTCGGTGGTGATGTGCGAGCAACAGCGCGATGGCGCAGGACGCCATCCGGCTCAGCGTCTTGTCGGCCCGGCTGGTCAGCACGATGGGAACGCGCGCGCCAAGCACGATCCCCGCGCCATCGGCGTCTGCCAAGTATTCAAGCTGCTTCGCCAACATATTTCCCGCCTCAAGGTCCGGCACGAGCAGGATGTCAGCCTGTCCCACCACTGGCGAGACGATGTGTTTTGCCTTCGCCGCATCGGCCGACACGGCATTGTCGAATGCAAGCGGCCCATCGAGGATGCCGCCCGTGATCTGGCCGCGGTCTGCCATTTTGCAGAGCGCAGCCGCGTCGAGCGTGGACTTGATCTTGGGCGAGACGGTCTCGACCGCGGACAGGATTGCGACCTTCGGTATTTCGACACTAAGCGCGTGCGCAAGCTCGATCGCATTCTGGACGATATCCCGTTTCGCCTCCAGATCGGGATAGATGTTGATCGCCGCATCGGTGATCAACAGCGGTCGGGGATAGGTCGGCACGTCCATGACAAAAACGTGACTGACACGCCGCTCCGTGCGCAGGTTGTGTTCTCCAGCAACGACAGCATGCATGAGCACGTCGGTGTGCAGCGCTCCCTTCATGATCGCATCGGCGGAGCCCGCAAGCACGAGATCCACGGCCTTTGCCGCGGCGGTCTCGGCATCCGGCGCGGAGACAATTTCATAACCTGACAGATCGATGTCGCAGAGCTTGGCTGCTGCCTGGATGGCATCAGGTGGGCCGACCAGTATGGGAACAATCAATCTGGCGCGCGCCGCCTCGACGGCGCCGACCAAGGAGAGGTGATCGGTCGGATTGACCACGGCGGTGCGGATTGGGTCGCGGCCTTCGGTCCTGGCGATGAGCTCCCGGTGACGCAGCCCTGGCTCCTCAAGCCGGACTTCCGGCAAGGTGACGCGGGGCCGCGCGATCTTCTCATCGGGGGCAATGACGTCGGCTACGCCGTCCATCACGATCTTGCCGGCCTGGTTCACGACCCGGCAGTCGAGAATGACGTTTCGCTTGGGGTCGCTCTTCTCGCGCACGGCGATGCTCACCACCACGGTATCCCCTATGGCGATGGGATGGCGGAACGTGAGCGTCTGACTACGATAGATGGTACCGGGGCCCGGCAATTCGGTGCCGAGAAGAGTCGAGATCAGAGTGGCGCCCCACATGCCATGAGCAATGATCTTGTGGAACATGTCATCGCGCGCAAAAGCCTCATCGACATGTACCGGATTGACGTCACCTGACATGATGGCAAAGAGCTCGATGTCGTCTTTGGTCAGTGTGCGCGACAGACTGACGGAGTCGCCGACCTTGATTTCATCGAAGGTACGATTTTCAATGACCGAACCAGGCTGCTTGCCCGCGTCAGCCGAGGACGTGATAACCGGCATCGACATAGCTAATATTTCCGGTGATGGCTTTGGCCTCGTCGCTTACCAGGAAGGCAGCCAACGCGCCGACATCGTCGATCGTTATGAGTTTGTGTTCGGGAGCCTCCTTGGCCGCGCGCTCAAGCAGCTCGTCGAAATGCTCGATGCCTGATGCGGCGCGCGTGGCTACCGGTCCGGGGGAAAGCGCATTCACCCGTATATGCTTGGGGCCTAGCTCCACCGCCATGTAGCGGACCGCCGCTTCGAGCGCCGCCTTGACGGGCCCCATGACGTTGTAGTGGGCCACCACTTTGTCCGCCCCGTAGTAACTCATGGCCAATAAGTAACCGCCGGAGGTCATCAGCGGTTCCGCGAGTTTGGCTAGGCGCAGGAATGAGTGCACCGAGACTTGCATCGCGAAGGCAAAGCCGTCCGCCGAGCAGTCGATGATGCGGCCATGCAAGTCCTCGGCTCGCGCATAAGCGATGGAGTGCAGCGCGAAATCGAGACGGCCCCATCTTTTCACAATTGCTGCGAAGACGGCCTCGAGTTGGCCATGTACTGTCACGTCGCAGGGCAGAACGATGTCGCTGCCCAAGGAAGTTGCCAGCGGTCGAACATAGGGTTCGGCCTTTGCGTTCACGTACGTAACGGCAAGTTCGGCACCAGCCGCGCGAAAATGACGCGCGCAGCCATAGGCGATACTGTGCTCGTTGGCGATGCCAACGATCAAGCCTTTCTTGTTCTCCAACGTGCTGATGCTGCTCTCCTTAATGCAGGTGTTGTTTGAAAACGCATCGCCGGGCCCATTGGCAGTGTTTGCCGAAAGTAAGCGCCAAGATGGCATTGGAGGGCAGTTCTTCAACCGACTATGATGTCGCGCTGCCCTGATCAGATTAAGAGGTGAGCTGTGAAGCGGGTCCTAGTGGCCACGGATGGATCTGAAGGCGCAGACCGAGCCGTGGAGTTCGCTGCGCGACTGGCGATAAAATACGCAGCTACCCTCCTGATCATCAATGTCACGGGAGGGTATGGTCTGCCCGTTGAGCTCTTGCGCCAATTCAGTACTCCGGACGGAGCCTGGTTGGAAGAGCTGCTCACGTCAATGTCGGCCGAAACCCTAAAGGCCGCCAGGGATCGCGCTCATAAACTCGGTGCCCCAACCATTGTGCTGGAATCCCGCGGTGGCAACATCGCCCAGTCGATTATCGACTTCGCCGAGGAAAAGGACGCCGACGTCATCGTCGTTGGCAAGCAGGGCTCGGGGCGCGTGGCTGGCATGCTTCTCGGCAGCGTGCCGCAAAAGCTCGTCAACCTCGCAACCCGCGTCGTCATGGTTGTGCCATAGGTATCGAACCTGCCAAATACTCTCTTTGATGATGATGTTCGGATCAAGTTTGATAAGGCTGAGTAGAGCAGCCCTCTCAGCGATAGTTTATCCCCACTACACCAACAGGGAGTTGAGTGACCGCTTTTTCCGGGACGCCGCGCAGAGCGCCCTGACCACGTCTGGCCAGGACACATTCGACGCCATTTAGGAAGTCGGTTGCATGCTGGAAGCGGTTTCCGAGAACGACTGGTCGAAGGTCAACCTTGAGGGCGCCACCCCCAAGCTCATGGCAGCGATTCCTGGTGGCTATGAATTCACTCCCGATTTGGTCGGCTGCTCGCACTCCGACCTTGCGGCCATTAAAGGCCGCGAACCAACCCTTGATCGAGGTCAAAGCCGACTTGCTAGCGATATCGCAGGAATGATCTCGGAACGAGCCGATTTTGGCTGGCGTTCTCTCCATGCGTTTGCAAGGAATACGCTATGGAACCGATCGAGCAGCAAGATGAGGAAACGTCTGACGTCCTGACCATCTCAGTCAAGAAGGCGTTCTTCATCATCGTCAAGGCGCGGGAGTTCGACGAGAAGGTCGCCCCTTCCGATCCCGACTCCGGGTCGAATCCCTCCGATGACAAGGAGGTGGATGTCTTGGAAGCCGGGGACGACGCCACGCTGGAGGAGCTCGGGGGGCGCTGGCCGCGCTCAATGAAGACGAGCAGTTGGATCTGGTAGCGCTCATGTGGCTCGGGCGCGGCGAATTTGGCACGTTTGCCGAGGCGCGCCAGCAGGCGGCGGACATGACAGACAAGCACATCCCGAGCTATCTGATCGGAACACCGCAACTCTCCGACTATCTGGAGGAAGGTTTGGCGGCTCTCGGAATTTCCCTTGAATCGTTCGAGATCGGTCGTCTCTAGGTGTTTAGTCCGCAGCGTGACGGCACAGAATCAGGTGCCTCGACAGGGACAGGCTATTGGGGCGAATGTTTCACGGGAGCGCCCGCGCGACAGAGTGTTCCGTCGAGCCATACAGCAATAGTCAAGAGAGCATAAGAGCCCTTGCCGGCCTCTACGGGATCAACCTGAAGACGGTCGCCAAGGTGAAGCTGCGGATCGTCACGAACATGGATCACAGGACGATCTGCAACGATTATTTCTTCGGCCGTGGCGGGGCTTCGCGAGGCTGGGTCCACTCCAGCGGGGAATACTCAGCTTGCCTCTTGTCCGGCGGCCCGGCAGGCTACGATCCAAGCGATTTTCTCCTGCGTCATCACCCAAGCCCAGACCCGTACCTGCGCTCGTGTCACCTGTGGAACCACCAAGATCAAAGCCAGGTCGATCTATGGCGCCGGGTTCGGGTGGCCTCCCTGCGGCTTCGCGATTGATCTCTTCCGCATTCTTCGGGTCACCTGACTTGTCGAGTGTTTCCTGATTTTTCGGGGACACGGCCCCATGATCTTTGTTTTCCACGATATTGCTCCTCTAACTGGCGTTATCTGCTGGCAGCGAACATTTGATCCATCACCGGCGCGCGGGGGAACGCTGCGCAGCCCCGCTGTGGGCGGTTCTCTCCGTAGTAAGGCAATAGATGAGCTGACCACCGGGTTCACCTGTGTGACTCCTCTTTACAGCGCTAATGTCCGCTTCGTGCCATGTGTGGACGGCTCCGGGTTGGCAAGTCAAAACGTCACGTCGCGTTGCTCGATTTGGGCCTTCCTTCATTGCGATAAGTCGACGTCTTCCGACCCTGCGGTACCGAAGACCGCCTCACAGAGATGCTCGTGCTCGACCAAGCGTCTTCGCGGGTGGATTCCTGCGCCTGCGCTTTGTACTGCGGCTGGACTGCCATGGGCCTTCTTGGGCCAGCGGTTTCGATTTCTCATTCCGTGAGCTGCTTGCCGATTTCAAGCAATTCTTGGCGGCGCTCGTCGGTCGTCTTTGGATAGCTCATCTCAAGACCTTCGAACGCATCGAGGATAATCTGGGATACGATCAGCCGGGCGTTCTCTTTGTCGTCAGCGGGAACGACATACCACGGCGAATCCGGGGTGCTTGTTGCACTGAGGCATTCCTCATACGCCTTCATATAGTGCTTCCAGTATTTCCGCTCCTTGATATCCGCGAGGGTGAATTTCCAGTTCTTTTCCGGCTCCTCGATGCGTTGAAGGAAGCGCTTTCGCTGCTCTTCTTTCGAGAGGTGGAGGTAGAACTTCACGATGCGGGTTCCGTTGACATGGAGATGTCTCTCCAAATCAGCGATGGAGCGATACCGGTCATGCCAGATCGTCTTGTCGCCTTTCGGCGCGTCCGGAATCGCTTCGCTGTGGAGAATCTCTGGATGCACGCGGGCGATCAGTACCTCCTCGTAGTAGGATCGGTTGAAGATGCCGATCCGCCCGCGTTCCGGCAGATCACGACTGGTGCGCCAGAGAAAGTCGTGTTGCAGTTCTGTCGGGCTCGGATGTTTGAAGCTGAATACTTGGCAGCCTTGCGGATTGACCCCAGACATCACATGCCTGATGGCGCCATCCTTTCCTGCCGTATCCATCGCCTGAAAGATCAGCAGGAGGGCATAGCGATCGGATGCGTAGTGAAGGTGCTGCAGCGCGCTCAGTTGCGCAACGTGTTCCTCCAGAAGCTTTTTGTATTGATCCTTCGATTTGTACACGGGCTCCACGGTTGTCGGCCACTTCCGAAGATCGACTTCGTCACCTTCCTTCACGCGGAAGTCGTTTGAACTGATTTTCATTTCCATCCCTTTTCGGTGCTGGCCGCATGGTTCGCGTCGCTTCATTTGAAGGTTCTCATCCCTCCGAATCTCCCTCCGCCTGGAGCCAGTCGCGTTGGCTTCGCGCCGGCCGTCCCGCTCATATGTTCATTGGCTCAACTAGCGATCTGCGGCGTCAAATTGGACGGTGACCTGGCTTTGGCGGGATCAAGGATCCGATACGCGAGCAGTTTCACGCGGTCATTCACGAGGAACCAAGCCAGAGCATAGCCCCAAACGATCAGTGCCCAACCCCAGCCGAGGGGTGTCATAAACAGCCCATAGACCGCAATGAGGGTCGCCAGCGTTTGCGTGCCGAACACCGCCAGCAGCAAAATCCGCGCGGGGCGTATGGACCAGAACGGGCCGCGCGTGCGCGTCAGGAAAATCGTCAGATGTCCGGCCACGGACAGCTTCAGGTACATCAGTGTCTGGATATGCGCGCGGTCGAGGTGAAACACGCGCTCGCCAAGATAGAATAGGCCAAACGCGGCCACGACGCCTATGGTGCCCAGCACCGTGGCGATTCCCAGCACCACGCGCATGTTCCAGGCTTCGGGCTGATCCTTGTAATGAACGTTGTCATAGGCAATGGACAGGATGGCGCCGTCGTTGAGCAACGCCAGCATCACAATCATCACCGCCGTCAACGGATAAAAGTTGAAGATCAGGATCGACAGCGTCATGAACAACAGCACGCGCAGCGTCTCGGCGATGCGGTAGATCGCATAGCTGTTCATGCGCTGGAAAATTTTCCGGCTTTCCTTGATCGCTTCAATGATCACCGACAGGCCAGGTGTCAGCAGCACGATGGCCGCCGCCGCACGCGCCGCGTCCGTCGCGCTCGAAACGGCGATGCCGCAGTCGGCCTTCTTCAGCGCCGGGGCGTCATTCACGCCATCGCCCGTCATGCCGACGATGTGGCCGCGCTTTTGCAGGACGTCCACAATGTGAAACTTGTGTTCGGGGAACACCTGGGCGAAACCGTCGGCGTTCTCGATGGACTCGGCCAACTGCGCCGTCTCTTGATGCTTCGTATCGCCGAACCCGCTGGCATCGAGGATATCTGTGCCCATCCCCAGTTTCTTGGCGGTTTCCTGGGCGATGGCCAGCGCGTCGCCCGTCACCATCTTGACCTTCACGCCCATCTGTCGCGCGGTCGCGATGGTTGCCTTGGCATCCTCCCGTGGGGGATCGAACAGGGGCAGCACACCAAGAAACTGCCATTTGCCGTCTCCGTCGGCCCGCGCCACGCCCAATGAACGAAAGCCGCGCACCGCGAATTCGTTGACGGCTTTCTCGGTGGCGGGCTTCACTTCGGCGGCATTGGCCGACAAAGCCAAGATCACCTGCGGCGCGCCCTTCGCCACCTTGAACGCCTTTCCGTCCGGGCCCGTGACGGCGGCCTCGGTGCGCTTATGCACCGGGTCGAAGGGCTGGAAATGGCCCACCTTGTAGCCTTTCAAGGCCTGATCATCTTTCAGGCCACCGAGAACGGCCAGATCAATGGTGTCGTTGTCGTCAGCGCGTGAAGCGAGCGCCGCGCAGAGGATCACCTGCTCGGCGGGGATTTTGTTCACGCTGAACGGATCGCCCAGTGTGAGCTTGTTCTGGGTCAGGGTGCCGGTCTTGTCCGCGCACAGCACGTCCACGCCCGCCAATTCCTCGATGGCCACCAACCGGGTCACAATCGCCTCTCTCCTGGCGAGCAGGCGCGCGCCGACCGCCATCGTCACCGACAACACCGTAGGCATCGCCACAGGAATCGCGGCCACGGTCAGCACCAAGGCGAACTGCAACGTCGTGAGGATCGGATCGCCGCGGAAGAGCGCGACGGTGATAATCACCGCCACGAGGGCCACCGCGAGGACGATCAGGTAATCGCCGATATTCAACACCGCGCGTTGAAAGTGGCTGACGGTGCGCGCCTCTTGCACCAGTTCCGCCGTCTTGCCGAAAAAGGTGTTCGCGCCCGTGGCATAGACCAGTGCGCCGATTTCACCCTGACGAACGATCGAACCGGAAAATACGGCCGCACCGGACTTGCGCGTGGCGGGCAGTGACTCTCCCGTAAGCGCGGATTGATCGACTTCTATCGGGTCGCCCGCCAGCAGGCGCGCATCTGCCGGCACAATGTCGCCCAGGCGCAATCGGATGGCATCGCCCGGCACCAGCTCACGCGCCGGCGGGTTGACCCACTTTCCATCACGTTTCACCCGAGCCTTGATCGCGAGCTTCGCCTTCAGGGCAGCGATGGCGTTGCCCGCCTGGTGTTCTTCCCAGAATCCGACCACGGCGTTGGCCAGAAGCAGAACGAGGATGATGCCAAAATCCGGCCAATGCCGGGCTACCGCCGAAAGGATCACCGCCGCTTCGATCATCCACGGAATGGGACCCCAAAAATAGGTGAGTAACTTGAGAAACTCATTGGTCTTCTTTTCTTCGATTTCGTTGGGCCCATATTGGGTCAGCCGTTTCTGCGCCTCGGCCTGACTGAGGCCGTCCGGCGACGATCCCAATTTTTTCTCCACCTCCGCCAGGGGCAGGGTTTTCAGATCGTCCTTCGCATGGGGCTTCGATCCCGGCTTGAATTCGGGAGGCTTGGGCTGGTCGGCAGTGGGTTTCATAATGGGTATTCTTTCTGTCTTTGCTATGCCTCAGGTTTCGTGAGTTGCGGGATACTTGTTGTCATGTTCATGCTCTTTCAATCGCGGCAATGTACTCACCACGGCGCGCAGCCCGGTTGGCACCTGGCTCGATGAGATAAAGCTTGCTGTGCCGCCAACGCACGATCGTCCTCAAGCATCCACGGAAAGGGCGCCGGAACCCACTCGGCACCCCTACGCAATGGATGCATTATCGTGATCTGGATCAAGGCGGCGATCCGAATCGGGAGCATGAGTCGAAAAATTTGCGAGTAGCTGCCGAAGAGGTGGCTGGGCTCGTCGGTGCGAAACGATCGGAGGCTATTCCGCCGTGAAAACAACAAGCATCAAGGAACTGCCGACTGATGTATCAAGCCGCCGCGCGGAGGCACCAACATCGGGGCGGGCATCGGTCGAAGTCGGCTCGAATAAATTGACGAACTTTTCAGAATGGCCGTTTTTCTGGTGGACCCGAGCGACGACTGAGCTGCTGCAGACCTGGACGCGGTTTCCACC
>Ga0307444_1000779_pt1 | contig 14405 bp, 15 predicted proteins | sample SalMarSW160340MG_FD_202145 | JGI IMG/M metagenome (GOLD analysis project Ga0307444, IMG submission 202145) | Salt marsh sediment microbial communities from the Plum Island Ecosystem LTER, Massachusetts, United States - SW1603-40 | ecosystem: Environmental > Aquatic > Marine > Intertidal zone >... | reverse complement strand
TCGAGACGTTGACATTGATCCCGCCGTCATACGCGGGCGGCATCGGCGCCCAGGCGAGATAGTCGTCAGACTCGCGCCACGAGACCCATGCTGGCGCCCAACGACTACCGGGGACCCAGAACCATCCGACGCGGTTGGAAAAGCCCCAGCGGCCATAATGGTAGGTGGCCCAGCCGAAGGGCTCATTGGAAACCCAAGTCCAGCCACGGTCGGTGTAGACCCAGCGCCCGCGTGTGTAGGGACGCCAGGAGCGATCCACGCGCGAGGGCACCCAGACATATTGCCCTTGTATCCACACCCAACTGCCGTAGGGCGCGAGCCGCTTGTAGAAGATGCCAGTATTGACAAAACCTTCCTCGCGCGGACGCGTCCAGCGCGTGCGCTCGCCGTAGAACGGCCGGTCGCGATAGTTGGAAGCCCAGTAGCCGTCAATGTCGAAGGAGACCGTGCGATAGCCGAGCCGCGGGGCGTAGTCGCCAAGAGAATAATAGTTGCCCTGGTAATAGCCCGACAAATAGATCGAGCGCATCCAGCCGCGATTGCCCTGGAAAAGGCTATCGCACCAGCTGTAGTCCGGAAGACAACCGAGGATCGAGATGGGGGCGCGGCCCGGCACCGTGACGATCACGGGATACTCAGTACCCGGTCCGGCGCGCAGATTGACATTGGTGATGGGATAACCATTGGGCTGCTGTGCTGCTGCCGGAGCCGATACCAGCGACCCGATCGCCCAAGCTGCTGCGGCGGCAAAGCTCAGATGGCTCTTCGCAACTATCATCACACTAATTGTCCCGTCTCTACTCCATTTTCTTTCGACCGAGTTCGGCACGCCTCGGCCATACTCAGGGGGAAGCAGGGCCTCAGTTTACTGACGGCGGCCTCGCCAACCTGAGATGGCTGAGCCCACCAATAGAAGGGCGACGATAACCAACACCGTTGTCATGGCACTGGTCCCCTACTGCAATCACCGGGCGCCTATCCGTCCCCACCGTTGCCGATGGCCAGTAGAGCGCCCAAGTTGGGCGGAACCGAGGACTTAATCCTCCGGAGCTTCGACCCGTTCAATCCTTTGGGAGAGGCTCTCGGCAGGCTTCGAGCGGTCTTTCGATGATTTTGGTTCGACCCTCTCAGACCCTTCGCCGTTTTTTCCAGATTGCACCGAACGACCTTCGAAGAAGGCACCACGTTGGACGGCAAGAGATTGGTGGTGAATATCGCCCACGACACGCGCTTTCGATTTCAGAATGACGTCACCGCCGTGAATCGGACCTTCGACGTTCCCATCCACAACCACGCGTTCGGCTGCGACGGTTCCGTTGACTTGGGCGCCGCGGGCGATCGCGAGGGACGTGCAGTGGAGTTCCCCGTCGATCTGGCCGTTGACCTCAACCAACCCCTCGGCGGTGACGCTGCCGACAATCTTTAGTCCCTTAGCGATCACGGTTCCTCGTTGCCTTGACGCAAACATGGTCCCACCTCCTACGCGACACAGAACTCCTCACTGCGAGTATATGGCCTAACAACCAGGCTTGACACATAAGCCGCGCATCGCTCCGCAAGTGTGGGGATCCAAAACATTCAGACGCCTACGTTTGGCCACCGGTTCAAACGAACCGAGTCTCCGTTCAAGTCGATCAACCTCCTCGTCCTGCTCCGTTTAGGAACTGCTGCGCATGTTCTGCATGGCCTCCGTGAAAAGATGCCCGAGCTCCTGCGTTTGAGCTGTAAAAGCCCTCATCTGCGCTTCTGCATACTGACTCTGAAGCGTCATCACGTGCTGCAAGTCCTTCGCTTGCGCAAGTTCTTGCGCCAACTTGAACCCCGCGTCAGCATTATCCTTGGCAAACTGAACAGCTCGATTCCGGAGGTGGTCGAAGCCAGGAGCGGCCTGCCCTGCGGGCGTTGCCGACCACATGCTCATCGCTCTGGTCAGAACCTGCAACCATTGTTCGTAGACCTAACGAAACTGCTCGATGTTCTTTTCTGCTAGTTCGCGAATTTGTGGAGAAATTTCGAATGGGTTTTTTCGGCCATAATGTTCTCCTTGTGCCCTGGCTTGCCCCGTCTGCGCTCAATCGATTGTGGTATTCGCCATCTCGACGAGTACGACTCTTGACGACAAGCAACCGCCAGGTTAGTGGCGCGCAGGCTTTAAGCGCGACAGAAAACGATCGATGCAATCCTTGGCTTCAGCCAAGGCTTCCTCCTTTCTCGGTGCCATGGTTGAGAGGGTCGATCGTGGCAACAAAGGAAGATCGGGTCGGGTGGCGTAAATGCCAGTACACCAACTCGACCACTGCCTCGTGGGAATGATGTCATAGCCGCGATATCGGTAAGTTTCAGTGCTGGTCATCTCGTGGGCCTCTCAAACTGGTAGGCCCCCCGATTAGAAGCAACGTTCTCTCTGGACCTAAAGTTTCACGCTTACAGCCTTGGTGGCTGCATCGCCGAGCGGCCGTTAAGCTGCTGCGCTAGGCAAAGGAAATCTTCGAAGCCTGTCAGACCCGAGCGCGCCCTCTTGGTGGCTGTGCGGTCATGGATGGCACCCTGGCCTTAAGCGGACCTCGTCACGCTGGCTGCCCCGCCCGAGCCAAGCATGCTCATCATACTTCGGCAAAGGGCTAGGCGCTCAGCTCCTGGGCCCTACCCCATTGGCATCAGCGCGGTGAGCCGCTTTCGGCGTTTCCTGATCCGCCACCGATACCGTTAGTTCTGGGATGGTGGTGGTAACGTGCACCAGCGCGGATACCAGCGAAAAAAGTGTCACGAGCCCCGCCAGAACCCACGCCGTCAGGGGCAACCGAGTTTTGACTGGGATGCCTGTTGTTTTAGACATGGCAATTCCCTCCGTGTGCCCCGGCCCCACGCATACAACCTTGATTGGTAACGCCTCTGCTCCGACTGGTAAACCTGCGCGGAGCCGTGAATAGGCTGTCTCATTAGACGGGAATAGCTCTAGAGATGCAAGGTCGCGTAGCAAAACCGCTAAGTTTCCCCATGAACCTTTAGTGATGACGGCGAGCGCTGCGCCGCGCGGCATCGATTTCGGGAGGTGGATGCGACGAGGAGTATCTCGCCAATCTGCGGGCGCGCCGCGACATGACCTCGATCAACGGCAAGCTCATGGCGAAAGCGGCTGACCCGTCATGTCTGAATTGGGTCATAAGCGGACATGGGTGAGTAGCTCACGAATGTCCGCTTTGCCACTGAAAGCGGAAGTGCTGTTTCTGGTGCGGGAGCCGCTTCAAATTCCTTTTGCGCCTCAAGGGCGCATTTATTCCCGCACCTTCACTTAAGCCTTTGTTTTATAGAGAGTGTGGCACAACTCCCGGGCCCACCATTCTCAAATGCTACCGGTATAGCGGGTTGAATGTCCTTCAAGAGCGAGCTCGAAATTTTCCGGAACGAGGCAAACGAGGCCGCTCAGTTCCTCTATGGATTTCTGGCGGTGCGGGCGCTCGCCTCCGCGCACCCGCGCGTGCTGAAGCGCGTGAACACTGCCCCGCTGTTTTGGGCCACTACCCTCGGGTCCTTGCAGAAGTCGGCCTTCATCGCCTTGGGGCGCATCTTTGACAACGACTCGCCGCACAACATTGCGCGCCTCTTGGGGACCGCCGAGGATCTCAAAATCTTTTCGAAGGAAGAGCTGGGGCGCCGCAAGCAGGAGACCTCGCAGAACGCCGCGGAGTGGTTGGAGGAATACTTGGCGCGAGCTCACGAGCCGAGCAAACAAGACATGCGCAAGTTGAGAAATCAGGTTCGAGACTGGCGCCGCGTCTACGAGGCAAACTCCAAGCCCCTGCGGGACCGGTTCTACGCGCATCGAGACCTGACGAACGATGCCGAGGAACTTCACGCGCTTCTAGCGAGCACGAAGGTGGAGGAGCTGGAGCGGATGTGCGTCTTTCTGATCTCGCTTCAGGAAACTCTTTTGGAGCTCTACGAGAACGGTCGGGAGCCCGTGATCGGTCAGCAGATACACTCAGTGCATGAGATGCTCTCAACGGACCACCCTGGCCGCTCCGCTCCTGAGCTCGTCGTCAAGCAGGTTAGGGAATTTTTCCAGGACGACATACAATGATACAGCCCGCGCTTGTGACACCTGCGTGGTCGCTCGGAGTGCCTCAGGCCGCCGTAGACTTTTCGGTCTCGTCCAGCTCTCGGCGACACTCGGCGAGCTCTTCTATCGCAGGCGGCCCAAGCGAGTGCCAATCCTCCTCGAAGCCTTGGCGCAAGCACTAGGCTCCTTCGGGTTCCGGCCAAGGCGAAGCTGCAATGACGTAATTCAGACCCGGCCAAGAGCGACGGCGGGACTCTGCCGTGTGGCAAGCCAAGCCGGATAAAATGATCCGAGAATGCCAAGCACCGTGGCTGCCAACGCGGTAGCGACGATAAGGCCGGGCGTTGGACGCACAGCAACAAAACGTCCGATGGCAGGAACCGAATTGAGCAGGTGCGCTCCCACCACGCCAATGACGACGCCTGCGGCGCTACCGATGACCGAGAGGATGAATCCCTCGATCACGATGGCGACGGTAATGCGCTCCGTCGACCAGCCAATCGCGGCGAGAATGCCGATCTCGCGGGTGCGCTCCAGGACCGCCATCAGCAGCGTGTTCAGAACCATGAGGACGCCCATCAACAGAGCCACCCAGGCCATCGATCTCGATACCGCCCGCAAAAGGCCGATCATGCTGTCATTGCGGAGCACATTTTCGCTTTTCGACGCGGACAAGCCGTCCAGGGCGTCGATGTCGCGCACCACGCGCTCGACCTCGCCCGGATCTTCCGGCCGCGCCAGCTTGACCGATAAGAATGTCACCGCGTCCGGCCGAAACGTCAGCTCTTGCAGATCGGCAAGCGGGACAACGACCACGTTGCGATTGATGATCGAGTTGAAGCGCGTGATTCCCACGATCTGAAACTGCTCTCCCAACAGACCGATGGCGTCGCCTGCATGCTTTTGCATGGCGCGGGCGAGGTCGATGCCGAGCAAGGCGACTTTGCGTTCGTCCCGATGGGGCAGCCGCCCCTCTTCAAGAGGAACGTTCTGCCAAAAGAAGCTATCTCGTGCCCAACCCGCGGCGAGCACGTGCTCATCCCTGTCGGTATTGATAAGAGATATGAGCTCGCCGGCCACGGCGGCGACGCCGGGGATCTTGGCAAGGCGCGCCCCCATGGACTGAGAGATCGTGCCGCCAAAGAGCTCGGCAGTGCCCGCGCGCCTAACCGTAAGATCGGTTCCATGCTCCTCGATACTCTGCTCCAGATTTTGCTCTACGCTTTGCGACAGGCCATAAAGCGTGATGAAACTACCCACGGCGAGCGCCACGCCAGCTGAGGTCAGGATTGAACGCGTGGGTCTTCGCCTGAGATTCCGAAAGGCGAGCTGAAGGTGGTTCATTTCGCCGCCCTCAACGTTCTGACCGGGGGCTGTTCGGACATTTGACCATCTTTCATACGAATTTGTCGCTCGCAGAGGCTGGCAAGACGCACGTCATGCGTTACCAGAACCAGCGTGACGCCTTGCTTCCGATGCAAATCAAATAGAAGGTTTATGATCGCCTCCCCATTGACGCTGTCGAGATTCCCGGTGGGCTCATCGGCAAGGATCAAGGTCGGCCTGTTGACGATGCTTCGGGCTATGGCGACGCGCTGACGCTCGCCGCCGGAAAGCGCATGCGGCAAGTGGTTGGAGCGCGCGCTGAGACCGACAGCGTCCAGCGCGGCCTCGGCCCGGCGCTTCCGCTCCCGACTGTCGATGCCGGTGCCAAACGTGGCGATCTCGACGTTCTCGTTTGCGGACAAGGTGGGAAACAGATTGAAGTCCTGGAACACGATGCCGATCTGAGAGCGACGCAGGTTCGTCCACTCCGTCGCCGTGGTGACCGGCTTGCCATTCCAACGGATCAGCCCCGTCGAGGGGGCCATGATCCCGCACATCAGCATGATGAGCGTGGTTTTCCCGCTACCGCTCGCCCCCACCACGGACACGGATTGACCATTGTCAATCGTAAGCGCGACATCCCTTAAGGCAACGACGCGCCCTCCGTCGAACTCGCGGCTGACATGCTCCAATGTGATCAAGTTGGTCATGCGCGTCGAACACCTATCGGCAAGACATAAGCGGAGAACCGCCTAGACGTCTTGAACCAGCTGCCACGGAACTTGCATTCCAATGATGCGACAAGCGGGCTCAGCAGCCCATTCGACACATCGTCTGCGACAACAATCGTCAACCATGCTGTCGCACAAAGTGGACTTCCGAAAGCCGGCGACGATGCACATTGAAGGAATGGTTATCAAGGTGAATTGTCGGAACATTTGAGCGATATCAAGGCCCTGGCAAGGCGCCGGACAAAAGGTCGAGTTGTCGCTTGAGAATCCAACAACCTCGTCAACTAGGGCGCACGAGAGTTAGACCGGCGAAAATCAAACGTGAGAGACGGCATGCGACGTTTTCTTGTGGCCTTTGTATGTGTGATCGGCGCCCAGTTTCCCACGGCTATTCACGCGGCATCGGCGACTCCTGACGAGGCGGTTCACCATTTCGTCGAACAGGTCAACGAGGCCTCGATGTCATTTTTCGCCTCAGGGTCGGAAAAAGATGCCCGCGAAAAGTGCCAAGAGTTGCTCGCTTGGGCTTTCGACGTTCCGGCGATGAGCGAATCTGTTCTTGGCGACGCCTGGACCAACGCCAGCGAAAAGGAACGCAAAGATTTCCTTGGTGCCTTCGAGGGTGAGATCGTTACGGAGTACCTCGACCGGATGCGAGGGGGCGCGACGATGACCTTCGTCGGAACGCGAACCGGGCCCCACGGCGATCTACTTGCCGCAAGTCGCGTTACCAGGCCTGGGAAGAACGATCAGACCTGGATCTGGCGGCTGCGGCCACAGGGAGAGACATGGCGGATCGTCGACGTCTTGGTCGACGGTCGCAGCGCCATTTCTTCCGAACGCGAAACCTACGCACAGGTCCTCCAGGAAAACGGTGGAGACATGGAGGCGCTCATCGACTTCATTCGGAGCCGGTCCGGGCCCTAGCTGCGAGATGCCGACTGAAATGGCGGGGAACAGGGCGCCGGTTCAGGCCGGCGCCCTGTCTTTCAGTCTATGGCTGGTTCCGCGAGCGCTTGAGCCAATCGAGGATGGGATGTTTCTCCTTCTTGGCGGTGGTCCCATGAGCGCTCTTCTTCTTCACCGTCTTCTTGGCGCCATGACGGGTTTGGGCCTTCTTGACCGCCTTCCTCTCACCCGGCGCCATCATCTTTTTTGCCGGCGCCGCCGCTGCCGCGGCAGCCGCGGGCACGCCGCAAGCATTGGCGCTGTCGTTCCACGTCATGCCAGCCGCGTCGCAGTCAGCGCGGGTCAGTGGCTGCGACGGCGTCTCGACGCCGCAAGCATTGGCATTGTCGTTCCACGTCATGCCAGCGGCATCGCAGTCGGCGCGGGTCAGCGGCTGCGACGAGGACTCATCCTCGGCCATGACGGCGACGCCGCAAACGTTGTCATTCCAGGACATGCCGGCCTCATCGCACCCGGCGCGGGTCAGCGGCTGAGGCTCGGCAAAGGCATAACCGCCTAAAGTGACGGCGGTTATGAGAGCAAAGGCGATTGTTGGTGTTTTCATAGCATCCCCCCACACGAAGGCGTGATTCGCGATATTGCACCCGAATTGGCCCCGTATGCACGCGCTGTTTATGGTCGCGGCCCCGGGGGGGATGGTAAGAAAAGGGCCTTTGGGAACCCCTGAGAAAGACGTCATGCTGAGGATCTGGATCGCCGCCTGTCTGGTGCTGTCGTCGGCTGCGGCCCTCGCCGCCGAGCCCACGCTTCAGATCGACGTCGGCGGCGAGAAGCGGAGCTTTACCCGGGACGCCATGCTGGCGAGCCCCTCGGCCACGACCATCAAGGTGGCGAATGACATGACCTATCACGGGCCGATGACCTACCGCGCGGTCCCGGTGGCGACCCTCCTTGCGGGCCTGAAATTCCCCCCCGACAGCGTGCTCGAAGCGGTCGCCGTCGACGGCTTTGCCGCGCAGCTCCCGCTCGACCTCGTGCTCAACACCGATCCAAGCAGGGCCGTCGCTTGGCTCGCCATCGAGCCCGAAGACAAGCCTTGGCCGAATATCCCCGGGAAGGATGTGTCCCCAGGGCCGTTCTATCTGGTGTGGACGGGGGCCGAGGTCGACGAGATCCGCAGCGAGCAATGGCCTTATCAGACCGCGAAGCTCGAGAGCCAGCCGTCGCCCGCCTCGCGCTGGCCGGAACTCGCGGTCGATCCGAGCCTGCCCGCGACCGATCCCGTGCGCGCCGGGCAGGCCCTCTTCGTCGTCCAATGCCTGCCCTGTCACAAACTGAACGGTGCCGGCGCCGCCGATGTCGGCCCGGATCTGAACCGGCCGATGAACCCAACCGAATACATGACGCCGAAATGTCTGCACGCCCTGATCCGGGACCCGAAATCGGTCCGCACCTGGCCGGGGCAGAAGATGCAAGGCTGGCCGCCCGATCTCCTCAGCGACCGCGAGATCGACCTCATTATCGCCTATCTCGGGCACATGGCGGGGCGGAAGACCGCGCAATAGCCGCACGTCAGAACCCATAGCCGAGCAGCTTGATCTCCGGCGCGTACCAGTCGGCCACCAAGGCTTCGGTCTTCGGCGTGTAGTAGCTGCGGTAATCCTTCCGCTCGCCGTTGTCGGGGGTGACGTTCGCCTTCGGCACCGCGAGGCGCGTCTCCACGCCCGCCATCTGAAGCGCCTTGGCGAGATCGGCGTCGAGGCTTTCGTAACGGCCGAGGAAATCCACGGCCATCGCACCGTCATCCATGTAGATCTCGTGATTGTCGACATAGGCGCGGCGGCGGCTCGCCATGAAGCGCTCGAAGCTCGGCCGCGTGGCCTTCGACTTGGTCTTGTAGAAGTACCAGGAGATCTGCCGGTCCCAAGGGTTACGGTCGAAGGCGAATTTGAAGTAGCCCCGCCAGACCTCGTCTCCGACATAAGCACGGACGAGGTGAGCCGGCATATGCTCGTAGAAACCGACGCTTGGGTGGTAGTAGCGCTCTGGCCGCCCGAGCAGCCGCCGCCACAACGGACGCTTCGGCTTCAGCAGATGCTCGATGCGGTAGTTCTGCGGCGGCCGCCCCTGGCGGTCTTCCTCGCTTTCAGCGCGATAGGGCGTGATCACGTCCTCAGGTCCGCACAAGGCCGAGAGCGCCGCCTCGATCGCCGTGCCTGCGGTCTTCTTGGTCTTGAGGAAGATAAATCTATGTTCGTGGGAGACGATCATGGGGCCGGCTCAGAACTCGTAGTCGAGCAGCGCGATCTCGCGCGCGTACCAGTCGCGCACCATCTCGCGGGTCTCGTTGTCGTAATAGTCGCGATAGGGGACCTTGGTCTGCCGGAACGTCGCCTTGGCGCGCGGAAGCTCAGGCGCGTTGATGCCGACGCGGTCGAGCGCGAGCTTCAAGTCCTCCTCGAGGCTTTCGTAGCGTCCGACGAAATCGACGGCGACGTCACCGTTGATGGCATAGATGTCGTAATTATTGAGGCGCGCGGCGCGATCCTGATGCATGAAGCGCGAGAACGGCGGGGGCTCCGTCTCGCCCCGGTAACGGTGATGGTAGAACGAGACCTGCCGGTCCCAAGGATTGCGGTCGAAGGCGAATTTGAAATAGCTCCGCCATACGTTGTCGTCGATCAGGGCGCGTGCCTCCGCCGCCGGCATGTGATTGTAGAAGCCGTAATCGGCGGCGGTGAATTTGAACCAGCGCCGCTTGAACAGCGGACGAGGCGAGGCCCACCAGCCGTGCAGCCGCCAATTCTGCGCACCACGTTTTCCTGAGCGCTTCGCCTCGTCGATCGCGGTCAAGGGCGAGATCACGTCCTCGGGCCCGCAAAGCTCGCTGAGCGCAAGCTCGATGCTGGTGCCGGCGGTCTTCTTGGTCTTGAGGAAGATGAATTTATGCGCGTGCGAAACAATCATCACTCAGGAGATTTGCCTTGCCCCGCGAGCCAGATGGCGAGGTCTTCCAGGATTGCGCCGAAATGGATCTCCGGAATCTTGAGCGCAGCGGCAATGTCCTGAAGTCTCTTGCGCTCCTCGCCGGCAATGCGATTGTCGGCGAGCAGTGTGAGATAGGCGCTGCGCACGATCTCTTCCTTGGTTGCCTTGTCGAGCGCCGGCGCTGCCGCCGAAAGCTCGGCAAGTAGCGTCTCCCGCGGCATCGCGTCGGCGGCGGTGGCAATCTCTTCGGCCGAAATCGGCTTGCCGGCGTGGTCCTGGTAGACCTGCTGGATCAGGTGCACCTCCTTGTCGTCGAGACCACCATCGGCAGCCGCCACGGCGATCATCGCCTTCAAGATCAAGTCGGCCCTGAGACTGTCAGGCTGTTTCGCCACGCTTCCGCTCCTTCTTTTCGAGGGCGATTGTGATAAGGGGCGCCGGCTTTGCCAAGCGGCAAAGCAGGGCTTGGAGCCTCGCTCCGGCCTGGGCTATGACGCGGAAGCCCGTGTTTCAGCCGGACCAGTCAAAGCCAGTGACGCCGCTCAAGATCATCTTCCTCGCCGATACGCGACCTGGACATTATCACCTGGCCGAGGGCGTGATTGCGGCGATTGCGCGGCTCCGCCCCGTCGAGGTCACGCGCGTGCCTGTGGAGCGGCGCTGGATCGTGCCGACCCGCTGGCTCAGGCGGCGCATCAACGCCAAGAGCTTCTATCCGCCGCGCATGTTGCGCATGTCTTATCGCATCGACGCCGAGGCGCTCCCGAGGGCCGACCTCGTGGTCTCCGCCGGCGGTGAGACGCAAATGCCGAACATCTGCGTCACGCGCCTAATGGATGTGCCGAACATTTTTTGCGGTTCGCTATTGCGCGGGCTTGGGCCCGAAAATTTCAACCTGGTGATCTCGTCCTACGACCGCGATGCCGGAAGCCCGAAGCACATGGTCGTGCTCAAGCCGTCCGCCATCGATCCCGATGCGCTCGGGCGGCCTGCGGAGATCCCGCGCTATGGGCCCGACCGTCACCCGAAGCTCGCTGGACTCCTCATCGGCGGCAATGCCGGGCCGTTCCGCTACACCAAAGGCGAATGGGAGCGGCTGATCGATTTCGCCCGGGAGGTATCGAAGGCCTGGGGCACGCGGTGGCTGATCTCCACCTCGCGGCGGACGCCGCCTCAGGTCGCCGACAGCATCGCCGAGCTTGCCAAAGACGAGAGTGTCGTCGCCCGTTTCATCGACTACCGCACCGCCGGACCCGGCACCTTGCCGCAGATCTTCGGCGCCGCCGAAGTGATCGTCTGCACCGAGGATTCGAGCACCATGGTCTCGGAAGCCGTGTCGGCGCGGCTGCCCGTGGTCGGTGTCGCCCCGGCCGCACACCGCTTCACCGACGAAGAGTCCGCCTATCGCGCCTTCCTGATGCGCAACAATTGGTGCCGCGTGCTGCCTGTTGCCGATCTCACCCCGGAGAGCTTTGCGGCGGCGCTTGGCGAGATCGAGCCGATGCAGGAGAACCCGCTCGACGCTCTCGCCGCCAAGTTGAAAGAGCGGCTGCCGGCGCTGTTCTAGCGAAATCGCCTTTTGCGAGAACACAAAACGTATTACAACTATGGCGTGCTGAAACCGCTTACACGTGGGAGGCGACCATGCCCAATGGTCAGTTTCAGGATTTCCTCAATCCGAGGTCGATGCTTACGCCGGGGTTTGCGGGCGGCCTCACAGTGCTCATCAACAATGCGCTTGCTGGAGCCTTTGGCCTACCGGGCAACTACCTTGGCTATTCGGCGCTGGCAGTCAGCGCTCTGTTTGCAACACTGGTGCTCGCGTCAGGAGTACCCCTTGTCCAGCGCATCGTGTTCTATGTACTCAACACCCTCATCATTTTCTGCGTCGCCATGGGCTCCAATACAACCGCTCGGGAACTCCGTAACCCCAATGCCACTGCCCTGATGCTGGTCGCACGAGCCTATGCAGGATCGACACTCTCCACCCCAGGGCAGGTGTTGCAGAACGTGGAGGGCATTACGGGGAATCCAGCCCTTTCTGACACTCAGAAGCTGAATCAAATCCAGCAAGAGCTCAGAGGCGCCCAGTCAAGAGGTGCGTATGGTGGCGGCGGCTTCTTCAGGGACTGGAGCTTCTAGTTTAGGAACTGGAGCCCAAGTCTGTCCCCGAGACGTTCGCTCTTCGGATTGAGCCAAGCGAAGATTGCCCCAACTGTCGCCTCAAGGCGATCGGAACGCTGTTGTGACGATTGCGACAGCCATTGAGTCGCTCGCGCCGATTGGCTAGAAGCTCACTCGAACTTCCAACGGAAACACCCACGCGCCCCTCGGGAGACCTATGGCCAGCCCGCAATATGTCTATGTCATGAACCGCTTGTCGAAGACCTATCCGGGCGGCAAGCAGGTGCTGAAGGACATCACCCTTGCCTTCCTGCCCGGCGCCAAGATCGGCGTGGTCGGCCTGAACGGCGCCGGCAAGTCGACGCTGCTGCGCATCATGTCTGGACAAGAGACCGAGTTCGTCGGCGAGGCCTGGGCCGCCGACGGTGTCACCGTGGGCTATCTGCCGCAAGAGCCGGAGCTCGATCCCGACAAGGACGTCACCGGCAATGTCATGGAGGGTGTCGCCGAGAAGAAGGCGAAGCTCGACCGCTACAACGAGCTCGCCATGAACTATTCCGATGATACGGCCGACGAGATGGCAAAGCTCCAGGATGAGATCGACGCGGGCAACCTGTGGGATCTCGACACCCAGGTCGAGCAGGCCATGGACGCGCTCCGCTGCCCGCCTGGCGATGCCGACGTGACGACACTGTCGGGCGGCGAGAAGCGCCGGGTCGCGCTCTGCCGCCTCTTGCTCCAGAAGCCGGATATCCTCCTGCTCGACGAGCCGACCAATCATCTCGACGCCGAGAGCGTGGCCTGGCTCGAGCATCATTTGCGTGACTATTCCGGCACCGTGGTCATGGTTACCCACGACCGCTACTTCCTCGACAACATCACCGAGTGGACGCTTGAGCTCGATCGCGGGGCTGGCATCCCCTATCACGGCAACTATTCGTCTTGGCTCGAGCAGAAGCACAAGCGGCTCGAGGTCGAAGGCAAGCAGGACGCGGCCCGCGAGCGGACTCTCGCCCGCGAACTCGATTGGATCAAGGCGAGCCCGAAGGCGCGTCAGGCGAAGTCGAAGGCGCGCATCAAGGCCTATGACGAGCTGGTCGCCGAGGCCGGCCGTGACAAGACCGGCAAGGCTCAGATCACCATCCCGCCGGGTCCTCGGCTCGGCAATGTCGTCATCGAGGTCGACAATCTTGGCAAAGGCTTCGGCGACCGGCTGCTGATCGATGATCTTTCCTTCAAGCTGCCGCCAGGCGGCATCGTCGGCATCATCGGCCCGAACGGCGCCGGCAAGACCACCCTGTTCCGCATGATCGTGGGCGAGGACAAGCCTGATAACGGCGACATCCGCGTCGGCGACACGGTGAAGCTTGGCTATGTCGATCAGTCCCGCGACACGCTTGACGGCAAGAAGACAGTGTTCGAGGAAATCGCCGACGGCAGCGACGTCATCAAGCTCGGGCAGCGCGAAGTGCCGAGCCGCGCCTATGTCGGCTGGTTCAACTTCAAGGGACCGGACCAGCAGAAGAAGGTCGGTCAGCTTTCCGGCGGCGAGCGCAACCGCATTCACCTCGCCAAGATGCTGAAATCAGGCGCCAACCTGATCCTGCTCGACGAGCCCACCAACGATCTCGACGTCGAGACCTTGTCGTCGCTAGAGGCCGCGCTAGAGGACTTTCCTGGATGCGCCGTGATCATCAGCCATGATCGCTTCTTCCTCGACCGCATCGCCACGCACATTCTCTCTTTCGAAGGCGACAGCCACGTCGAATGGTTCGAGGGCAATTTCGAAGCCTATGAAGAGGATAAGAAGCGGCGCCTCGGCGAGGACGCTATGCTGCCGAAGCGCATCAAATACAAGAAGTTCGCGCGGGCGTGAGCGAGGCGTTCACTTCGCCGCCTTCTCGAGTGCGTCCCAGGTATTCTTGCCGACGATGCCGTCGACCTCGAGCTTCTTGTCAGCCTGGAAGCGCATCACCGCGAGCTCGGTCGCGGGACCGAAGTCCTGATCGATAGCGAGCGGAAAGCCCAATTTCTGAAGCATCGCCTGTAGCTTGCCAACCGCCTCGGTATTTGAGCCCCGGCGCAAGACGGGGCGGGGATCCGGAACCGCCCCGCTGTGTTGGATGCCCTCGACGCGTGCGAGTGCTGCCTTGGCCTTGCTGGTGTATCTGCGGCGATCGTCGAGGTTTGTGGTGCCACCATTGATCTTCTTGGTGACGGTGATGATGTCGTCGCGATCGCAATCTGGATTGATTTTCTTTTTCTTC
>Ga0307444_1000776_pt1 | contig 14455 bp, 8 predicted proteins | sample SalMarSW160340MG_FD_202145 | JGI IMG/M metagenome (GOLD analysis project Ga0307444, IMG submission 202145) | Salt marsh sediment microbial communities from the Plum Island Ecosystem LTER, Massachusetts, United States - SW1603-40 | ecosystem: Environmental > Aquatic > Marine > Intertidal zone >... | reverse complement strand
AGCGCGCCGGCCGCCGGACGCTGTGGGCCGCGCCCGGCAACCCGTTCTTCGGGACGACGCTGCGCAAGTCCGAGGACGGCGGGGCGAGCTGGACCGACAAGGAGGAGCACCGGGTGGCCTTCCCGGAGGACTCGGGGCTGTCGCTCAAGCGCATCTGGCAGATCCGGCCCGGTCCGGACGGCGACCCGAACCGCCTGCTGGTCGGCGTGGAGCCGTCGTGTCTGTTCGAGACCGAGGACGGCGGCGACACGTGGCGCCCGGTGCGGGGCTTCCTCGAGCACGAGCACCGCGAGTCGTGGACGCCCGGTGCGGGAGGCATGTGCCTCCACACGATCCTCCAGGACCCGGAGCGCACGGACCGCGTCGTCGTCGCGATCTCGACCGGCGGCGTGTACCGGACGGAGGACGGCGGCCGGACGTGGCGCGCCCGGAACGAGGGCGTGCGCGCCGAGTTCCTGCCGGACAAGCACCCCGAGTTCGGGCAATGCGTGCACAAGGTGGTCCATCACCCGGACCGACCGGAGCGCCTCTTCCTCCAGAATCATTGGGGCCTGTACCGGAGCGACGACTGGGGCGACGTGTGGGTCGACATCGCCAACGGGGTCCCCTCGGACTTCGGGTTCGGGATGGCCATGCACCCCAACGACCCGGACACGGTGTACATCGTCCCCATGGAGTCCGATCAGTTCCGCTGCTGTCCCGAGGCGAAGCTCCGCGTCTACCGGACGCGCGACGCCGGGGAGTCGTGGGAGCCCCTGGGCCGGGGGCTGCCACAGGAGGGGGCATACGAGACCGTGCTCCGCGACGCCCTCGACACCGACGCCTCCGACCCGGCCGGGGTCTACTTCGGGACCCGGAGCGGCAGCGTGTACGGGTCCGCAAGCGAGGGCGATTCCTGGACGCTGATCGAGGGCGGGCTCCCCCCGGTCGTGTGTGTCAAGGCGGCGGTCGTCGCGTGACCGTGACGGTGGTGCTGCCGGGCGCGCTGCGCGAGCTGGCCGACGGACGGCCGAGCCTCGCGCTCGACGGCGCGCCCGCGACCGTGGCGGACGCGCTCGAGGCGCTACGGGCGGGATATCCTGCCGTGTACCGGAGCATCCTGACCGAAACCGGCGACGTGCGCCCGCACATCAACGTCTTTTTGGGCGATACCGAGATCCGCCGTGCCGATGGCCTGCGGACCGCGCTCGAGGGCGATGTCGAGATCGTCATCCTCCCGGCGGTGAGCGGCGGCTGACCGGGTCCCCAGGGAAGCCCGGCCGTCAGCCGGGGGGTGGGCGGGGCTCCACCGCCCGCTCGTCCAGCTCCCGCACCCAGATGTTCCGGTAGCTCACCGGGTTCCCGTGGTCCTGGAGGCGGAGGGGCAACCGGTCCGCGTGCGCCTCGTACGCCGGCGTACCGATGTAGAGCGTGGGCCCGGCGAGCTCGGCGTGGTCCTGGATCAGCACGCCGTTGTGCAGCACGGTCATGAAGGCCGGCCGCCTGAGCCCCCCGTCGGTGTCGAAGCGGGGCGCCTCGAACACGATGTCGTACGTCTGCCACTCGCCGGGCGGGCGGGTGGCGTTCACGAGCGGGATGTGCTGCTTGTAGATCGAGCCGGCCTGGCCGTTCGAGTAGGTGCGGTTTCCGTACGAGTCGAGCACCTGGAGCTCGTACAGGCCCATGAGGTATATGCCGCTGTTGCCGCGCTCCTGCCCCTCGCCCGATGCCGGGGTGGGCGCGCGCCACTCGATGTGGAGCTGCACGTCCCCGAACCCCCGCCGCGTCTGGATGTCGCCGGTGCCGGCCGCCACCGTCAGGACGCCGTTCGCCACGGTCCAGCGAGCCGGCCCGCTGTCGACCGACCCCCATTCGGCGAGGCCCGTACCGTCGAACAGGACGATCGCATCGGACGGCGGCGCCGTTCCACGACCGGGGGTCACCACGGGAGGCGCGGGCTCCCAGACCTCCGTGTCCTCGGGGCGCCCCGCCGGCTGATCGGCGACCGACGGCGCCCCTCCGGGCGTGGCGGCGGGGGCGGGCGGCCGGGCCGCGGAAGACTCCCCCGCCTCCGGGGCGGCGTCGCGCTCGGCCTCCGCGGACGCGCCAGTGTCCGGCGACGGCTCTCGCTCCGGCGAACTCTCGCACCCCGCGCACAGGAGGACGGCGAAAGCGAGGGGGACGACGCAACGTGTGGCGACGGTCATTGTGGGCTCCCGGATCTACGGTCCCTCAGCTTAGGGCATCGATGGGGGGAGGGACCAGACAGAGATCCCTAGCGCCCTCGCGTGGAGATCCGCTCCGCCTCCACGGTGAGGTCGTGCGCATCCCCATCGGGGCCCTCGGGCATGAGCGTGATGCGGTCCCCCACCTCCCACGACCCTGTCGGAATGTCGACGTAATGGATCCCCAGCCCCGAATCGTGTGTCGCGGCTTCGGACCAGAGTCCGCGTTCGGTCGACCAGCGGACGGTGCCGGGCACTCCAAGCTCGACACGCAGCGCGCAGCCGTGGCGAATCGATCGCAGCTTGTGGTTCGGCTTCCAGCACAGTCTGCGCACCGGGTCGGGGGACCAACGGCGCATGGCCGCGGGGAAGTCGAACACCGCACCGTCCTCGATCGAGCGCAGGAGCTTGATGTATTCGGCGTGCGCCCACGCGAGCGGCATGGCCGACCCGGCGGGCCGCCCGAGGAAGAGCTCCCGCTCGGGGATGTCCGGCGCATCCCAGGTCTGCTCGGGGAGGAGCCCGCCGTTCCCCGCCATGGCGCGCATGGTGGCCGCGAGCCTCCTGGCCTCGTCGAGCCGACCCGCCGCCACGGCGTAGTGCGCCCGCTCTCCCGTGAGCAGGGGCCACACGCGACCGATCCCCGTGCCGTCGAACGGAGATCCATCTTCGTGCTCCCCGTACCCATCCCCGCTGTACCGATACCAGCCGGGACCGCAGGGAAGGTCCACGCGCAATCGGGCGTCGATGACCCGGAGGGTGTTCGTGATGCGTGGGTCGTCGAAGGAGCGCACACCGAACCGCACCAGCGCGAGGGCGTCGGGGCTCACCACATCGCGAGCCGGCCGCGTGCCCTCCCCGGGAGGGCGATTCTTGATCGGAATCCAGCCATCGAGCGCGGAGGCGTGCTCGCACTCGTCGGAGGGCGCGATCCGCACGTAGTACCCTTCCACGCCCACGTCGCGGGCGAGCTCGGTGTCGCTCACGTAGCACCAGCGCTCGATCTGCGAATCCCAGCAGCTTGCGGTCTCCCTCAGATACCGTGCCGACTCCGGCTCGCCCGCCCGCTCCGCATGCTCGGCCGCGGTGACGAGCGCGGCGATCTCGGCCGCGAGCGTGAACGGCGAATAGCCTCCCTCCTCCTCCCACCGGTCCTGGCCCGTCACGGGGCCGCTCCGCAGGAGAAACGCCGCGGCCCGCCGGATCATCTCCCAGCCGTACCCGCCCGCGTCGTCGGCCATCGTACCGCGACGTCCGGCGAGATCGAGCAGGAGGATGGGGAGCGCGGTCTCGTCCATCTGGATCCCCGACCAGTGTGGCGTTCCGTCGAGCCACATGTTCTGGGCCCAGTGCCCGTCGGCCTCCTGGGTCGAGATCAGGAAGTCGACCGCACGACGCGCGGCCTCGTGGTCCTCGAGGGCGAGCAGGCCGCCTGCAGCCTCGCAGTGGTCGCGTGGCCACACGAGGTGGTATCCGCCCAGGTCATCGTCGCCCTTCGCGAACCCCCACGGAACCGAGAGCGACGCCACCAGGCCACCGGGGAAGGAGCGTGCCTCGTGCGTGGCCAGCACGATCGCGCTCGCGGCCGCGACCGGATCCGCTTCGCCCGGAACGCGGATCCCTTCGCGCCATTCCGCCCACTCCGCGGCGAACCGGTCCCAGCAGCGATCGAACCCTTCGACCAGAGAGGCGACCGCTCGCTGACCGGCTTCGGCGGGGGTGCCGCCGAAGCCGACCGCCACCGTGAAGCGCCCGCCACACGCGGCCAGATCCGGCGAGACGCCGATGGCCACGTTGCCGTCCTCGGCCCGCTCCCACGCCCAGGTCATGTGGCCGTTCCGATCCAGATCCTGCCACGCATCGGAGAAGCCCACGTATCCGACCGACATGCGTGCCACGGGTGCGGAGATGGCCACTGCCAGCGCCGCTTCCCGTGCCGCCGCGAAAACGACCGACCTCCCCTTGTAGTCCCCGACCCACGCGGTGTTGTCGCCGCCCCGATTGGCCAGGTGCGGAGCGAGCAGGAGGACCATCTCGAAATCCGCCGGGGCGCCGGACGCGGGCAGCAATGCGACCTCCTCGAGGAGCGTGGGACGGAGAGGATCCGCCACGACGCGCTTGCGGATCTCGAACGCGCCCTCCGGATCGACGACCCGGACATCGAAGGCCGGGGTGCACGGAGCAGCCGTCGCCACCTGGTTCCGGCCGTGTCGCTTCTCCTCGAAGAAGCGCCCGTCGGGCGTCACCACGAGCCATTCGAGGTCGCGGGTGCAGGCGTGGTCGATGCGTGGATAGTAGACTTCGTTCAGGATGCCGTGACTCAACGTGTACCACAGGGGGCTGGCCGCCGTGCGCGCGCTCCCCACGCCTTCCTTGGCGCTGGACGTCCACGTGGGATCGATCCCCGGCTTCCCGGGTGCTACGGTCGTCATGCCACGCAGGGACCGCCGCGAATGGCGGGGCCGTCGAGCCCAGCGAGATCGAGTCCGGTGCGCGTGAAGGTCATCGGGCCCACGACGACAGGGCGACCATCGCGATCGCGGAAGATCCACACTCGCCCCAGGGGCGTGGTGTTCGGAGCCTGTCGCCCGCCGTGCACCCGTGACCCGCCGGCGGGTATCATCGCGCGACCGGCTGCCGCCTGATGGGCCGGGACGACACGATACGGAGGAACAAGGCAATGCTCAGGATTCTGCTGTTCATGGCCACGAACATCGCGGTGCTCGTGATGGCCGCCGTCGCCATGGCGGTCCTCACGGCGCTCGGCCTCATCCCGGCCGACGCTCCCTACATCCAGCTCCTCATCTGGTGCGCGCTGTTCGGGTTCGGCGGGTCGATCTTCTCGCTCGCGATCTCGAAGTGGATGGCGAAGCGGGCCACCGGGGCCCGCGTGATCGACACGCCGACCACCGACGTCGAGCGCTGGCTGCTCGACACGGTCCGCCAGCAGGCGGAGAAGGCGGGGGTGGGGATGCCGGAGGTGGCGATCTTCCCGTCCCCGGACCCCAACGCGTTCGCGACCGGGATGTTCCGCGATCGGGCGCTCGTGGCGGTGAGCGCGGGCCTCCTCCAGTCGATGGGGCGGGAGGAGGTGGAAGCCGTGCTCGGTCACGAGATGACGCACGTGGCGAACGGGGACATGGTGACGCTCACGCTCATCCAGGGCGTGCTGAACACCTTCGTGCTGTTCGTATCCCGGATCATCGCGAGCCAGTTCGACCGCGGGCGCTTCCTCGTGTTCATCGCGCTCCAGATGGCGTTCGGGTTCCTGGCCAGCATGGTCGTGGCCCGCTTCTCCCGCTGGCGCGAGTTCCGGGCCGATGCGGGCGGCGCACGGCTCGAGGGCGCGCTCTCGATGGTCGCCGCGCTCGAGCGGCTGCGCGCGTTCCGGGATCACCCGTCCCGGCTCCCCGAGAACCTGGCCGCGTTCGGGATCCGCGGCGAAGGGATGATGCGGCTGCTGGCCACGCACCCGCCGCTCGAGGAGCGGATCGCCCGGCTCCAGGGCCGCTGAGCGAGGTGTGGCACGGTCTCCCTCGGGCCGTCGCACGCGAGCTCTTCGAGGCGGGGGCCTACGGCTCCTGGTCGATGGCGTAGCGGATCGTCAGGGACGCGCCGACGACGATCTGCCCCGTGGCGATCGGCGTTGAGACGTCCTGGGCGAACGAGGCCTCGGCACGGGCCAGCATCGCGATCGGAGGCGCGCTCACGCCCTGCTCCATCGTCTCCAGGATCCGACCCAGACCGACGCCGAGCGCCGCGGCGATGGCGGTGGCCTTGGCGCGCGCATCGTCGACGGCCGCGGTCAGGGCCCGCGCCCGCGCGTCGGCGGCGTCGTGAAGATCGAAGTCCACCCCTTCGACGCGGTTCGCGCCGCTCGCGATGGCGGCATCCACCACGGACCCGATGCGGGTCAGGTCGCTCAGCTCGATGGTCACCGTGTTCGTCGCCCGGTAGCCCGTGATCGTCGGCTCGCTCCCGGGACGCTCCGGCCGGTTCTCGTACACCGGATACAGGGCCAGCCGGGACGTCTGGATGTCACGCTCCTCGATCCCGAGCTCGCCCATCGCGGCGAGGATGTCGTGCGCGATCTGATTCGCCGCGCGCTGGGCGTCCCGCGCCGCGGGGGCCTCGCTCTCGACCCCGAGCCGCACCCGGGCGCGGTCGGGGTCGACCCGGACCGTGCCCTCTCCGTGGACGGTGATCGCCGGGGTCGCGTCGGCGCCCTGTGCCAGGGCGCCCGCCGGCAGCGCCATCAGCACGCCCGTCAGCAGGAGCGCTGGGCGGCCGGCGACCCGCGGGTCGGTGTACGTCATGCTGTCGCCTCCTCTCGGGATGGTCCCTCCACCACGATGGGACTCGACATGCCCCGCCGCGAGGTCTCGAAGGAGCCGGGTGGACATGGGCCACGAATCGTGGCTCGGGGCGCAGCCGCTCGAGCGTCTGAGCCGGGCACGCGGCGCGACGGCGCGCATCGCTTCGGCTCGACGGGGGACCGGAGATGGCGTACATCGACGTCGTACGTTTCGCTCCCGAGCCGGCGAGGGGGACGATCCGGGTCGACCGCCTGTGCCGGGGGCCCGCGCGACCGGTGTCGCTCGTTCGGCTCGAGCGGCGGGCGGACGGGAGCCTCGCCTCCCGGACCCCGAGGTCGCGTACTCCCCGTCGAGAGTGGAGGTTGTCGTGTCGTCACACGGGATCATGGGGAACGGCTTTCGGCTCGGCTCGTTCCTCGGCTTCGAGGTCCGGGTCGACTACTCGTGGTTCGTCATCTTCTTCCTGATCCTGTGGTCGCTCACCGCCGGCTTCTTCCCTCAGGCGCTGCCCGATCAGCCGTCCGTCGTCTATCTCGCGATGGGGGTGGCCGGCGCTCTCCTGTTCTTCGCGTCGATCCTGGCGCACGAGCTGTCGCACTCGGTGGTCGCGCGGTCCAAGGGGATCCCGGTCGAGGGGATCACCCTGTTCCTGTTCGGCGGAATCGCGCACACGCGCCTCGAAGCCGAGGACCCGTCCGACGAGATCCAGATCGCCGGTATCGGGCCATTGCTGAGCCTCGTGCTCGGCGGTGCGTTCGTCGGGCTCGGGTGGATCGGGCAGCGAGCCGGCTGGCCCCCGCCGGTCAACCATGTCGCCGCCTACCTCGGCTACATCAACGTCCTCCTCGCGGTGTTCAACCTGCTGCCCGGATTCCCGCTCGATGGCGGCCGTCTGTTCCGGGCCATCGTGTGGAAGGCGACCGGGGACCTCACGAAGGCGACCCGCTGGGCCACCGCCGGGGGCAAGGCGCTGGGCTACGGCCTCATGGCGCTCGGCTTCCTCGAGGCGTTCACGGGCGCCGTGCTGGGCGGTCTGTGGCTCGTGTTCATCGGCTGGTTCCTGCGCGGCGCGGCCGAGGTGTCCTTGAGGCAACACATGGTGGCGCGAGTGCTGCAGGGAGTCCGGGCGGCCGATGTCATGTCGGAGCGCCCCGAAACCGTGCCTCCGGGGATCACGCTCCAGGAGCTCGTCGACGACCACCTGCTCAGACGCCGGTATCAATCGTTCCCCGTCGTGGACCGCGAGCGGCTCGTGGGCCTGGTGACGCTGGACCAGGTGAAGGAGCGGCCACGCGATCGCTGGGCCTCGACCCACGTCGAGGAGGTGATGGCGAAGGCCGATTCGACGCTCGTCGTGTCCGCCGATGAGCCGATGGCCGATGTCCTGTCGCGCATGCAGGAGTCCGGGACCCGACGCGTGCTCGTCACGCGGGGGGGGCATCTGGTGGGGATCGTGTCCGGCAGCGACATCGCCCGCTGGGTGCAGCGGGCGCGTGATCTCGGGCTGGGCCCGGAGACGAGGGGCTGACGCTCCCGGCCGCTCCGGGCCTCAGGCTCCGCCCGCCGTCACCCCCGCCAATCCCTCGTCCGCCAGGCGCCGGTTGAACGCGGCCAGCTCGCCCGACACGAGCGCCCCGTACTCGGTCTCGATGGTGTCGAGCTCGCCGTGGAGCTCGTCGTGGACCGCGCGCTGCTGGGTCGTGGGCGCATAGTCGGAGCCCTCGACGCTCCCCGCGAGGCTCTGGATCTGCTGGGCCAGCATCGCCGGCCAGCGGATCCCGTCCTGCCCGCGTCCGCTCAGGTAGAGCTGGTAGAGCTTCGCCTCGACGGCCGTGAACCGGTCCTCGAGCGTGGTCGCGTCGGCGCGCAGGTCCACGGAGGCCTCGTCGTCCCCGTCGTGCACCCTGCGGAGCGACTGGAGCTGGGCGCGCACCCGCTCGGCTCCGTCGATGATCCCGACGGCCCGGTCCAGATCGGCCCGAAGCTCGCCGACCAGCGCGAAGCTCTCGCGCACATCGGCCTCCGTGCCCTTCGAGTTCGGGTCCTTGCGTACCTCGAGCGGCTGGGTGTACTCGCGCCCGTCGACCGTGAGCCGGATCGTGTACGCGCCCGGGAGCGCGAGCCGCGCGATGCGACCCAGACCGGGCGCGTTCCGGGTCCCGTCCTCGCCCACCTTCACCCACGGCGCGTGGAGCGGGCTCGTGCGCAGACGCGTCTCCTTCGAGGGGTCGTGGCGCAGGTTCCACCACACGCGGTCGATCCCGGCGTTGCGGGGGCCCTTCAGCGAGCGGATCACGTCACCGGAAGCGTCGAGGATGGCGATGTCGATGCTGTCCCCCGCGGCCGCCACCCCGGCCGGCAGCCAGTAATCGATCGAGGCCCCGTAGGGTGGGTTCTGCCCCGCGCTCGGCTCCTGCGGGCTCCCGTAGGGGGCCATGGTCGCGCGGAAGCGGTACACCGGCGGGGTGGCGAACAGGTGCGCCCCCGCGGTCACCTCGGGCGTGAGCTGCTGGAGGCTCGCGATGTCGTCCAGGATCCAGAAGCCACGGCCGTACGTGCCGACCACGAGGTCGTCGAAGTGCTCCTGGATGGTGAGCCAGTACACGGGAGCGCGTGGCAGGTTGGACTGGAGCGGCTGCCAGCGGTCGCCCTCGTCGAACGACACGTACAGCCCGTTCTCCGTCCCGGCGTACAGCAGCCCCCGCCGGACGGGATCCTCGAGGATCGCGTGCGCGTAGCTCAGCGGGCTCTTCGGGATGCCGTTCACGATGAGCTGCCACGTCCGGCCGTAGTCGTGTGTGCGGTAGATCCACGGGTCGCGGTTGTCGGCCTGGTGGGCGTCCACCGTGAAGTAGGCGGTTCCCGCGTCGTAGCGGGAGGCCTCGATGTTCCGGATCGAGCCCCATTCCGGCATCCCGGGGACGTTGGCCGTCAGGTCGGTCCATGTCCCCCCGCCGTCGCGCGTCACGTGGATGAGCCCGTCGTTCGTTCCCGCCCAGATGAGCCCGGGGGTGATCGGCGACTCCTCGATCGCGAACACGACGCCGGCGTACTCGACGCCGATGTTGTCGGGCGTGAGCCCGCCGGAGCGGCCCATGCGGGAGGAGTCGGCGCGGGTGAGGTCGGGGCTGATGACCTCCCAGCTGTTCCCACCGTCGGTGGTCACGTGCACGAACTGCGACCCGGTGTACACCCGGTCGTGGTCGTGGGGCGAGATCGTGAGCGGCGGATCCCACACGAAGCGGTACTTCACGTCGCGCGCCGGCCAGCCGATCGTGCTCCGCGGCCACACCTCCACGTCGTGGATCTGTCGCGACTCGAGATCCACGCGCGTGACGATGCCGCCCACCGCGCCCGACCCCGAGGCGCTCGACCAGATGATGTCCGGGTCCTCGGGGTCCGGGGTGGCGAAGCCGCTCTCACCACCGCCCACGTCGACCCAGTCGCCGCGCGGGATGTTGCCCGCCGAGCCGAGGAAGCCACCGTAGAAGGTACGGCTCGGCCCGCGCACCGACTGCCCGTCCTGCCGGTTCCCGTACACGTAGTACGGGATGCGCGTGTCCACGGTCACGTGGTACATCTGCCCGATCGGGAGCGCGATCTGCCGCCACGTGTGCGCCCGGTCGATCGAGATGTCGACCCCGCCGTCGTTGGCGACGATCATCCGGTCGGGGTCGGTGGGGTCGATCCAAATGTCGTGGTTGTCGCCCCACGGGGACGAACGGCCGTCGTGGTCCACGATCGTCTCGCCGCCGTTCGTCGTGTGCGTGAAGGACGCCGCCAGGAAGTAGGCCTCGAGATCGTCGGCCGGCGAGGCCTCGACCCGGCTGTAGTAGTGTGTCCGGCCGGCGAGCTGGCGGTCGTGCGTGACCAGGGTCCAGCTGTCGCCGCCGTCGTCGGAGCGCCACAGCTCGCCGCTCTCGGTCTCCGTGCCATCCGGCAGGGGAACGCCGTCCCCCGTCTCGATGAGCGCGTAGATGCGGTCGGAGTTGGTGGGCGCGATGGCGAGCGCGATCTTCCCCACGTCCTTCTCCGGGAGCCCGTGTCCCTCGAGACGCATCCACGTATCGCCGCCATCCACCGATCGGTAGATGCCGCTCCCCGGGCCACCGCTCGTCCGCCCCCAGGTGTGGACCTCGATCTGCCACATCCCGGCGAACAGGATGCGGGGGTTGTTCGGATCCATGACGAGATCGGATGCGCCGGTGTTCTCGTCCACGAACAGGACGTGCTCCCAGGTGCGGCCCCCGTCCCGTGTCCGGAAGATGCCACGCTCGGGCTGCGGTCCATACGCGCGGCCCAGCGCCGCCACGTAGGCGACATCGGGATCGCGGGGATCCACCTGGATGCGGCTCACCCGTCCCGTGTTCTCGAGCCCCAGGAATTCCCATTTCTCGCCGGCATCCGTAGACCGGTACACGCCCTTCCCGAGCGAGATGTGGCTCCGGATGTTGGGCTCGCCCGTCCCCACCCACACCACGTTGTGGTCCGAGGGCGCGATCGTGATCCAGCCGATCGACAGCACGTCCTGCTCGTCGAAGATCGGCTCCCAGTACGTCCCCCCGTCGGTGGTCTTGAAGATCCCACCCGACGCCGCGCCCGCGTAGTAGGTGGTCGGATCCCCGGGGACGCCCTCCACGGCGGCCACCCGGTTCCCCTCCGGGCCGATGTAGCGGTACTTCAAGCCGTCGAACACGGACGAGTCGACCTGCTGGGCGGCGAGCGGGGTGGCGGCGAGGGCGGCGATCGCGAGCAGACGGACGGTGCGCATGGAGCTCTCCGGAACGGGAACGCGGTGCGAGCCACGATTATGGGGAGGCGGAGACGGCTTCGCGATGGCGCGGCGCCGTGGGGCCGCCCGATGGCCGTCCATGTGGAGCTCCACGCTCGAGGCCGATCGCCCGACGCGGACCGCTACGACATCGGGGTGCCCCGATGCCGTCTCCGGCGCTATCTTCGGCGCCATGAGCGACCACTCCCTGTGGGCCCGGATCCGGAACGCCCGCCTGTTCCAGATCCTCGCGGTCTACCTCGGCGTCTCGTGGGTCATCCTTCAGGTGGTGGGCGAGCTGCGGGAAGCGCTCGACCTGCCGCCCTGGATCGGCCCGGTGTCGCTCATTCTGCTCGTGATCGGCTTCTTCACGGTCCTCGCGACCGCCTGGGTCCAGTCGCACCCCGTGGCTTCGCGTCCCGAGGGAGCCGAGCCGTCACGGGGCTCGTGGGACGTGGCGCTCGGAGAGCTCAAGGAATCGCTGTCCCGAGGCGAGCTGCCTCGCCTCACCTGGGGGCGGGCCGTGCTGGGGGGCGTGTTCGCGTTCTCGCTCCTGTTCGGCCTCGCCGGCGTGTACGTCGTGGTCCGCGACCGCGGGCGGAGCTTCGCGCCTGACCCGGCGCTGGCCGAGGACGCCGCCCCCGGGATCGCGGTCCTCCCATTCACCGTGACCGATCCGGGGCTGGAGGAGTGGCGCGAGGGGATGGTGAACATCCTGTCCACCAACCTCGACGGCGCCGGCGGCCTGCGCGCCATCGACAGCCGCACGGTGCTGGCGCGCTGGGACGAGCACGCGGGCCAGGACGCGCGCGCCGACCTCCAGGGCTCGCTCGAAGTGGCGCGGGCGGCCGGGGCGCGGCATGCGCTCCTCGGGAGCGTGGTGTCCGGCGGCCGCGGGCTCCGGCTGACCGCGGACGTGTACGACGTGGAGTCGGGGACGGCGCTCGACCACGCGATGGTGGAGGGGCCGGTGGACAGCATCTTCTCGCTCGTCGACCGGCTGTCGATACAGGTCCTCCAGGCCATCCTCCCGGACGTGGAGGGCGAGTTCACCGGGGTGGGGCTCGCCCGCATGACGACGAGCTCCGTGGCCGCGCTGCGCGCCTTCCTCGAGGGCGAGGCCCTCTTCCGACGCGGGCGCTTCGACGCATCCATTCCGGCCTACGAGCGGGCGGTGGAGGCCGACAGCACGTTCGCGCTCGCCTACGCGCGGCTCAGCAACGCCTACGGGTGGGCGGAGAGCATTTCGAGCGACCTGGGCATGGCGGCCGCCGAGCGCGCGGCGCGCTACGCGAATCGGCTCCCCGAGCGAGAGCGCATCCTCGTCGAGGCGGAGGAGTCGCTGGTCGCGGGCACGCTGGACGGCATGGAGGCGCTCCGGCTGGCGGTGCGCCGCTACCCGGACGACCCCGAGGCCTGGTATCTGCTCGGCGACACCTACTTCCACCTCGGCGACCTCGCCCTCGTCCCCCGCCGGGAGACCGAGGCCGCGTTCCTGCGGGCCGTGGAGCTCGACCCCGACTTCACACCCGCCTACATCCACCTCGCGGACATGGCGTTCCGGATCGCGCCGGACAGCGCGCTGGCGCGGGCCCGGATCGACCGGTACGGCGAGCTCGCCCCGGGCACGTCGGCGTACGAGGGGCTCGAGCTCGCCTTCGCGCTCGCGTACGGGGATTCGGCCTCGCGCGCGCTGGCGACGGCGGCGCTCGACACGGCGACGACGAGCCTCCCGAACATCGGATCGACGGATCTCCTCCAGGGCTGGTTCATCCCCGGGCTGCGTGCCGTCACCGCCGAGCTCGAGCGTCGGCGACATTCGTTCGCGCCCGTTTTCCGGTTCTACACCGAGTTCCAGGCGGGGCAATTCGACGCGGCCACGAACGCGCTCGGCGATGCGGCCTACCCGGCCGTTGCCCGGCTCGCCGATCTGATCCTGCTCGACGAGCACGCGCGGTACCTCGGGATCGAGCCGCCGGCCCCGCCATGGGCGAACGCTGCGGTGGCCGCGGCGGTGGCGGACACCGCCGATCCCGCACACGCGCTCGCCGGCGGGATCTACGCCGCCATGCGCGGGGATGAAGCCGGCCGCGGGCGGGCCCTGACGACGCTGCGCGCGGCGGTCGGACGACTGCGGGATGAGGGAGACGAGGTGGGATCCCGGTTCGCGGACGGCGGGGCGCGAGCCCTCGAGGGGTTCGCCGCCTGGCGCCGCGGCGACCCGGAGACGGCGGCGAGTCTCCTCGACGAGGCGCGGCTGCGGGCCACCTCTTCGAGCTATCCGGCCGCGGTGCTGAACGACGCGATCCGCTGGTGGCAGGCGGGGGTGGCGGCGGATGTGGGCCGGGACGCGGACGCCGCGCGCTACCTCGAGTCCCTGTGGCTGTACCCCGTGCCCGAGCTGCGGCTGGGCCGGCTGTACGACGAGATGGGGGACACCGGGAAGGCCCTCGACGCCTACCGCTACTTCCTCTCCGCCTGGTACGAGCCCGGCCCGGGGTCCGAGTCGCTAGTGGAGGAGGTCCGCCAGCGCGTGGCGGCCCTCATGGACGCGCCCTAGCGAGGACCCGCCGCCGGGCCCGGCTCCGCCGGTCCGGTCGATCCGACGTCCCGGGCGGGGCCGGCCCGCACGAACGCCTCCTCGAAGCCCCGGCGGATGGTCATGAACGTGATCGCCAGCACCGCGGCCCACGCCAGCCCCAGATCCTCGCGCCACAGCCGCGCGTAGACGACGGGCCACCCCGCCGTACAGACGGCCAGGATGGCGACCCCCATCCGCCAGCGCGCCGGTCGCTCCCGAAGGCTCGCGCGCGGCAGCCCCCACACCAGGATCGCCGCACCCGCGAGCGCGAATACCCCGAGCGCGACGGCGGCTGGCTGCGCGACGCCCCCCAGCGCCGCCGTCGCCACGGCGATCAGGACCGCCAGCCCCAGACCCCCGAGCGTCGCGGCGCGCCACACACGGAGCTGGGCCCGCGCCGGCTCGATCGCGCGTGAGAGACCGCGGGCCAGGAGCCAGTTGCGAAGCTCGCCGTGTCCGACGACCGATACGCCCCGGGCGCGACACGTGGCGAGGAAATCATCGAGCAGCGCCCGCCGCAGACGTTCCCGGGCGAGACGGCGCACGAGCCGGGGCATCGGCAGCCGGCCCACGGTGGCGTCGG
>Ga0307444_1000775_pt1 | contig 14461 bp, 13 predicted proteins | sample SalMarSW160340MG_FD_202145 | JGI IMG/M metagenome (GOLD analysis project Ga0307444, IMG submission 202145) | Salt marsh sediment microbial communities from the Plum Island Ecosystem LTER, Massachusetts, United States - SW1603-40 | ecosystem: Environmental > Aquatic > Marine > Intertidal zone >... | reverse complement strand
AGAATAATGGTCTCAAAACAGATTTAAATCTTATGACTTACGACAGCATATAAAACATTGTTTCAGCACTATTGACCCAAATTTAACACCAAAACTTAACGACGACGGCAGCCTCGAAGCTCGCTCAGGCTTTTTTCAAATTCTGTTTTAGGGTTGAAAAAAAATAATGGTGGTTGGTTTTGCAACCGCTGAACTTCTGGATGTATTCAGTCCTGCGTTAGCTTGCATCAGTTCCAGTTAACACGATCTCAAAGCTAAAGCTGCCTATTCCGCTAATGCTTTGGGACACCTTTAACGTTAAGGTAACCTGAATTACTTGGTTCGGTGCAACTGTTTGTCCATTGTAGTTCCAAGTTAAGGTAATGTAGTTGGCGCCGTTTGTTGGGTTCCAATTTGCAGTGCTTAAGAACAGATTAAGCGATGTTGCTCCTTCATTTTTTATGTAAATTACGTATTCGCCAGAAGAACCGGGTGCAAGAGTACCCCACGGAACCTCAGAAGCTGTGGTAGTACAACCGGCGTCTCTGTACGTTGCGATTCCTGCTGTTTGAATTTGAATCGATCCGTAACTATACATTTGGGTTCTAGTGGATAATTGTCCACTAATTGTGCTGAGTAAAAACAGATTCAAAACAAGGCTCGCAACTATAACCAAGAGCAACATCATCTTTTTTCGTTTCTTGGTTACAAAGTTTATAATTCGCAGACCATGTGGAACCATATTTATCATTCTGGTTTTGAGTGTAGACATATACTGCAAAATTGCTGACAATTTTAGTTTCAGGTATAAACTTGCTTGTTTGAGCATAGCTGTTATTGCCAGTAGAGCTTTTTGACTCACATTCAACTTGGAAACACAGTTTTTGAAGGATTTTAGGCTTCTTTTGATTCGTCGTTTCAATTCATGATCTCCTTTGTTTTCGGTTTAATCTTGTATTTAATGGGGCTTTTTTTAAGCATTTTTGTGAAATTCATTTTTGCATTTTGCAAATTCTTTTTTGCAATAGAATAGAGCGGAAAACCGTATCAAAACAACTAATGTTTGGATAAAATTTTAGTTTCAAGAATACTTAAGTTACGCTGTTATTACCGTTGTTCCAGAATATTTATCAAAAAATCTGATGAATCTCTTGTCATCTAATCTAAGACCAATTAGCAAGTCAATGGGTAATACAAAGCATTTACCAAAACTCCTTACTGCCGCAGCATCATAACTCAGTTTTTTACTAGTAATGCCCACCGCCTTAATCATGAACAGATATTTTCCCACGGTTTGACCTCCATAACCTTCAAGAAGCGTTGAATATAGCCAAAGTAGCACTAAAAACAAAAAGAAGTTTTGATGAAACAGAAACTGTCCAGTAAACAAAACAAACACTTCAGCAATTAAACTAACTGTGATGAGGATTGTGAAAGTCACGCCCATATCGACAACAAAAGCCAGGGCTCTCTTGGAGAATTTCGCGACATAGCGGCTACTTTTGCTTTCTAAGAAATCAACATCTATTGAAAGGGCTTCGGCATCTTTGAGTATTCTTAATGCGCTTTGACCAAATTTGTTCAGTTTATATTTTCCTGTGGGCGTTTGATCTAAGAACAGCTTCAAATTGCGAAGGTGAAAACTCATTCTTCCAGTGTCAATTTCGAGAATATTCATCAGTTCCGAGAAAGACATCTCTTTTTTCTCTAAAAGACTAAGCAAGATGCCTCTTCTTATTTTGTGGGATAAAATAAGCAAAACCTTTGAAATATTCTCGTCATTAAGAGACATCTTTTAACTCCAAGTCAATTCAGATAATTTATTCTCTAAATTAAAGAAATCAGCAAGGTTCACGCGCTGTTTCTTTAATTCCCTATAAGAAAGTTAATCACATTATTGATTAATACTTTTCGATTATCATTTTAATAATGTGTATTTGCTTGGTTTTCTACTAGGGCACGTAAGAAGAAAGATGAAACAGAATAAGAATTAGGAACAGAAAAGAGTCAATGAGTGAACAGACGTAAACGAATAATCTTTTTCGGGTTTTGAGACTAAAATTTAACTCTCAAAAAAAGGGGAGTTTTGCGGGAGAATAGTGGTGATATCACCACTTCGTAACAAACAGCCCTTCCAGTAGAATTTTTGGGTTTAGACTAATATTTAATCCTAAAAATGAGGGAAAAAATAACACTGCTTAATAGTAATGATTCTCGTAGACTTTCAGAAATTCCTAAATATAGCATTAATACTGAAGGAGTAACAAATGATTGAAATCCTACTGGATCCTTTAACTGGATTGTTAGATGGTTTAATTTCCGGAACAATAACATTTTTTGCAGTCTTAATGTTCTCATTTTTTTACAGGTTTTGTACAAACGAAAAAATCCCGACATTTATCGGAATAGCATTTGGTTTTGGGTTTTGGGGTTTCACTGGAGGATTAGTAGATATTTTCCAGCAACCAACTTTAGGAGGAGCAATTAAAATTTTAACAGTTATCATATTTGTTATCTGGGGAATAAACACTGGCGATAAAATTTCAGCTAAAATTCCAAAGAAAGGAACAGAAATGTTAAAAGGAATTGGTTATGGACACAAAAAATTTACGACAATCAAACTCCCCCATGAACGCTTAATATTTGATATTGTCTCAAAACCCAAAATACCTAATTCACTAAAAAGGGAGCTATCAGAAAGAGAATTTACACTTCCATCTGATCTTCTACCGGAGACGATAATAAAACGAGTAAAAAGAAGGCTAATAACAGACTGGGGATTAGGAGATGTTGAGATAGAACTTTCTAAAGATGGCAAAATAACACATTTATCGGTATCAGCAAAAGATGAAGGCTTGAGCGTAATACTTCCAAGAGATAAAATTGCTGTGCCAATAGAGTGTGAATTACTTCCTTCAAAGCTGGCAATAGGAGACTATGTGACAGTTTTTCTGGAAAACAAGCATGTTATTGAGAGAATTGAAGTAAAAGGAATAGATGAAAAAAATGAAGTAATAACAATTTTCTCTGATCCAACTGACCTTGAAATGATACGAAATAGTAAGGCAAAACTGGTTATTGCTTTACCAATAAGGGTACCAAAACCACCTGAATTGAGTGTTGAATGTGAATCTGGCTCTATTGAGGAATTCAAAGCTGAGAAAATCTTAAAGACTTTAAATGAAATTGGAGTAGATAGTAAAGTAGCAAATGAAATTATTAATAGGATTCAATACAAACTCTATAAAATTGATCCTCCTGTTACAAAAGCTAACATAAAGAAAGTAACTATTAGAGAATTGGAAAAAGAAAATCCTAATGCTGCAAATATGCTTAAGAAACGTAAAATATGGAAGTAGAAGTGTGTTTTTCTTTCCAATTTTTTATTTCAGAAAACTAGAGTCATAAGTGGGTTTGGGGCTAAAATTTAACCCTTGAAAAATAGGAGATTTTTGTGGAGCCATCTCCAGCCAACTACAGAATCCTAGAAATCTGAGTATTATAGAAGAAACACGCAGTCACTTTTCCCTCAGGCTGGTTCAGGAGCCAACACCGGTGGATAGGCGTCAGAGGGGAATTCTACATGCAGCAAATACAAGAGACCCAAGATTGTGGTGTGCCAACGCCTACCAGACCCCCACCCGCCGTCGACGTCTTGGCTTGCTATCACTCGTTCGAGAAAGGAATCGTCGATTAACTCACTCTGTCCCGCCAAACAGAGAAACGCTGCGGCTTCTAGCTCCAAGTCGGTTACAACAGGGTCAGTATTGATCAGTGCAGCATTTGCATGGTACATGTCTTTTATGAAACCGTCTGGAAGTTCTAGTTCACAGCCGTTTTCCTGAATCCAGATCCAAGCGAGGAGCACATGCGTCAGCTGGTAACCTCCCCTGCTTACCCCCTCTTCGAGAACCGTCGAGTAGTCAGAGGCTAAATTCAATCGATCGCAATAGAGTGCAGGAAGGGTAATGAGGTCTAGATCGAATCTCGCTCTCTTCAAATCGTCTGTACATATCGGATTGTTGTAATCGGCGATGCGGCGAAACAGACGCACCTCAGACGGCTTGCCTGAATACAAATATAGTTGGTCGAATCGCTGCAAAGCGTTAGCGAACTTCTCTATTCCGAAGCGCCGATACATCACATCAAGCCACAGCATGGCCTCTGGCTCTTGTGACTGCTCAAAGAATTTGATCGCGTTTACTACCGAGATTGAATAATTTGTTTGGATGGGAGAGGTTACCTGTGTTGGCTCGGGCTCGGTTGGCTCAGGTTCAGGCGTTTGCTTAGTCTCAGGTTGTGTTGGTTCAGTTTCAGTTGGTTCGGCTTTGGTTGGTTCAGGTTCCGTTGTTTCGGGTTTTTGCGGTTCAGTCTCAGTTTGTGTTGGCTCTAAACTATACACTATTTCTTCATTGTGACCTCGATTGTCTCCATTAAAATTTGAGAATCCCCACAAAATCGTCGAAAACGCGAGAATTGAAACGAGAATTCCCAGTACGAACTTCCTTCGCATCATACACTCAATTTTGTAGTGCCCTCCAAACGCTTTAAAAACTTGTGGTGCACGCATATATCGAATTTTTGAATATTTCTGTGCCCGCAGTAAAGAGTATATCTTCTCTAGACATTCAAAGAAGTTAGGAATTCCAATGTCGGCACAAAGGCTTTCAAACAAAGAGTTTCAGACGTTTTTACATGCGCTACTTGAGAATGACAGCCTGAAAGTGAAATACCAAAATCCTACCTCTTGGAGAGGCTACTGAATCCTAAAATGAAATCTCCACGCTAATTCTAACTAAACCTGATTTCCCAAAAATGAGAAGGCACCGGCGGTTCCATCCAATTGCAGATTCCGCGAAATCTATAATGTTCCTGAATACCCAAATTTCTGGTGCTAATCAGCAACGAAGCAACTCTGTTTGTACAAGTTACTGTCCTGTAGATGTCATGAAACGGTCTAGTCTGTCGAATGTTTTTTCAAGGGTTTCTATGGGTGGCAAGAACACTCCCCTGAAGTGTCCGGAACCGTAGGCTGACCCGAATCCTGAGCCGTGAACAAAGACGAGTCCCGTGTTCTCCAGTAGATCACGAACAAAAGCCATGTCGTTTACCCATCTTGAGCCAATTCCGTCAACTTTAGGGAAGAAATAGAAGGCGCCCTTAGGTTCAGCGCAGCTTATTCCATCGATCTCGTTAAGCCGCTTATGCGAGTAGTCTCTTCTTTCCCGCAGTTTCTCCACCATGCTAGATATGTAATCTTGTGGTCCCCTCAAGGCTTCCACAGCTGCTTTCTGAACAGGCGTGTTAGCGGAAAGCCGTATCCTAGCCTCTTTTGTAACGTGCTCCCGCAGTTCCTCCAATGTTTTTTTGTCTTGTCCGATGAAGTAAACGTAACCCAGCCTCCATCCTGTCATCAAATAGACTTTTGAGAATCCATTAAGTCCGATAACAGGCACGTCCTTGGCTACTTTAGCTGTGTTCACAGGCTCGTCGTATGCGATTTGGTCATAAATTTCATCTGATATCACAGGGATGTTATGTTCTCCTGCCAGATCGGTCATTGCCTTGACAACCTTTTTGTCGTAGAGGGCTCCGCAGGGGTTGTTAGGGTTTATAATCACTATTGCCCTTGTTGAATCATTTACTTTAGATCGAACATCATCCAGATCAGGCTGCCACCCGTTCTCTTCCGAAGTCCTGTACTGAACAGCTTTACCCCCAAAGAACCCTGTATACGAAATGTAAGGTGGATAAGCGGGTCCCGGCACCAATATCTCTGTCCCATTGTCAACTAGGGCACCCAGAACCATCTGAATCCCCTCAGAAACCCCCACAGAAACCACGACATTCTCGGGCAAAACGTTGATGCCGCCAATCCGCTTCTCCTTTTCGCAGATTGCCTCTCTCAGTTCAGGAAGTCCCTCTGAAGGAGAATACTCGTTGAAGCCCTCCTTCACTGCCTGAATCAACGCCTCTTTTATGTTTTCAGGGGTTTCGAAGTCAAACAGCAGCGGGTCTCCAATGTTAAGGTATATTACGTCTTTTCCTTTCTTTTCCAGTTGCTTAGCGTGCCCTACAACATCGCGGATAGCATACTCGAGATTCTGCACTCTTTTTGTGACAGTCAACGTTTATGACCACAACAGGATTGCTGTTCTTCCATAAAATCCTTTCACTTCTATTTACTGCCCAGTCATGGCGATAAAGATGGTGAACCACAAATTTACCCATTTTTCTATACTGTGAAGGCGTCTCCTGTCTTTGGCGCTACAGCTTCAAGTCCAACTTCCGTTTTTATCCATTCAGCAAACATCTCACAGTTCGCTGGCTCTCCATGCACCACATAAACGGTTGGATTTCCCTTCAGGTCCTTGACTGCATCTTTGAGCTCTTTGGCTCCGCTGTGAGATGAAAAATCGAAACGCTTCACCTGAGCCTTCACATTCTGCACTTTCCCGTCAATGACACATTTTCCCTCGTCAAGCAACTCCCGTCCTGGGGTTCCAGGAATCTGGTAACCTACAAGGAAAACGCCGTTCTTGCTCTTTTTTCCAACCTTCTGGATGTAAAATGCAGCTGGTCCTCCCTTCAGCATCCCTGCCGGAGAAATTATTGCCCCCGGCTTCTTGGCTATTTTTCTGCGGTCCTTCCATCCCTCCACCCAAGCCGCGGAGTGAAGGGCTTTCTCGAACAGTTCAGGGTCTCGCATATAGGATGAGTGGTTCATCATTATGCGGTTAGCCTCACGTGCCATACCATCCATGGCTACGGGATACTCGAAATGGTTGGCGGCTAAGACGCATGCTATTTCTTGTGAGCGTCCTACGCTGAATGCTGGGATCAGGGCGGTTCCTCCGTTTCCCACGACTCCGTTGACGTGTTCCATGAACTCTTTTTCTATCTCTTTTCTGTCGGGATGAACCTCGCTGGCGTAGGTGCTCTCTATGATTATGGCGTCAAGTTCTCCGTAGTCTCTGTCCGCGCCAGAGAGAAGCTGTGTGTCAGTAGAGTTATAGTCGCCCGTGTAAACCATTCTTTTTCCATCCGCCTCTACCAAAACTTGAGCGCCTCCAGGCAGATGCCCAGAATTCAAAAGCTGAAATTTCATGTCTCCAATGGGCTGTTCTTTTCTGAAGTCAAGGTGGACGCTGCTTCTCATCATGGTTTGCAGCTCCAGGTACTCGAAAGTGAGATAGTAGCCTGACAGGCGTATGAAGTCAGAGATCAGTGGCTTGGCCAGATCAAATGTTAGCTGTGTTCCATACACGGGTTTCTTCTCTTGAATGTGAAAGAGGGGGATACCGCCTGAATGGTCTAGGTGGCTGTGAGTTAGAACGATGGCGTCTACCTCTTTGGGTGGAATGTGCATGGGAAAACCGGGTTCAGCGTCTAGCATAACTCCGTAGTCAAGGAGCAACTGATTTTTTTCGGATTTAACTGTAATCGCTGCGCGCCCAACTTCTCTTGCACTTCCAAGAAATCTGATTTTCATCGGGATTTTTTTCATCCTCCGTTATGTACTGTTAATTGGAATATTAACTGATTTACTGATAGGGTATCATTTAAACAGTAACCTTTTCAGGGAATTTTATTGCTATTATCGCCTTTCTGAGGGAACGCTAAAACCTGTTTTAGGGCGACATCACTGCTTCCCGGGTTACAGATGCAAGGTGTTCTATAGTATTTTTTGCCCACGGGTCTGTTTCTCGCAATGTTGTGAAGGGAACTTGCTTCTTTTTACAAGCCCGCCTACAGGCTGCCGCAATCTTTCCCCTCCAAACTGTTGGGTCTCGAAGAAGGATAACATGGTCATAGTTTGTGTTGGTGATGTAGTTTGCCGCCTGTTTCGCCACGTACATTACTGTTTCAGCGTCAAAGGGAGAGGCAATTTCATTCTGTGACAGCGGATAAACGTCATCGAGTTCAGTGGGTACTACCCCAAAGGGAACCGCATAAGTGCAAACGTGAACCAAATCAGCTGTGTCGCCTAAACTCTGCTGCATCTCCTTCCTGACCATTTCATGCTCTTTTGAATTGTGGAAAGGTTTGGTTCCAGTTTGCGGCAGCAAAAGAAGAATCTTGGCTTTTGGTGGCGGAGAATATCTGTCAGCAAGCCTTTTTCTGTAGCGAACCACCTCGGGGCGGGCTAGCCCCAATGAACTGAAGAAAAAGATGCCGTTCCGTTTCGTCACGGGACTCTGTTTCTCCACATATTCGCTGTATTTTCCCAATTTTTTTGCTGCCTGAAGAAGCGATGGGTGCCCGTGTGCCCTCATCTCCAGGTGTTCCCAGAGGCGTCCCTCAGTTATAGCCTGTTTTATTCGCCTCAACTCGCAGAAACTGACGTGAAGATTGTGCTCTGCAAGCAGCTTCTGTCTCTCCTCTTTTGGTAGGGCTTTCACCGTTTTTGGGTCTGTTCTGTTGCAGACTGGGCATGAGCATGGGAAATATTCCAGTTCGTCTAGTCTTGTGGTGCCTGACTCTGTCATGTAACGGTCTTTCCGAGCGAATAGAGCATATGCGGCGGAATCGAACAGGTCGCATCCTAGGGCTACTGCCAAAGAAAACATGAAGGGGTGACCGGCGCCGAAAAGGTGAAGGGGACGATTTGCAGGCAGATTCATTTTTGCTGTGGCTATCATGTCAACAAGTGTGTCAAACTTGTACTGCTCCATCACCGGGGTTGGGCTGCCTAAAGCGTGAATCTGAAAGGGTAGTTTCGCCATTTCCTTTGCTGATTTGGCGACGAGGTCAAGATATTGTCCGCCCTGAACTGGACCAACCCACGCTATGTCGCCGCGGGTCTTCATCTTCTCCAGCGCTTTTGCTCTTTTGATGGTTTCGTTTACTGTGTGTCGTGCATATTCTTTGGGGACTCCCCATCCTGTGGGGATATCCAGTATGGTGGCTATGTCTGTGTCTATCTTTTCTTGGAAGTGCACGATTTCTTCTGGGCTGGTTTCTATGTCTTTGTAGATGAGAAGTTGGTAGGCGCCGGAGTCGGTCATGATTGATCCGTTGAAGTTCAGGAAGTCGTGTAATCCCTTTTCGGTTGCGGCTTCTTTGAAGTTCTTCTGTATTATGTAGGCGTTGGTTATGAGCGCTCTGCAGCCGAACTCTTCCTCTAACTTTTTGGGGGGAACCGTTTGAACGTTAGGGTTTATTACCGGCAGCAGCAGAGGCGTTTCTACGAATCCGCTTTTAGTTTTGAGTCTGCCTATTCGCGCCATCAAATCTCTGTCTGCTATCTCAAAGGACATCGAGTAACCGCCAGGACACAGTTGTATTGGAACTTGTCTGTTTGGCGACGTATTTATATGATTTTGTGGCGAAGGCAGAATGAGTTTACTGAATAGAATTTGTGTTTTATGTTGTGGTTAAGGCTTGTTTTCCCTGTATGTAGGCAGCTTTATGAGGTGTACGCTCACCGCCGCTGCTATGACGAACAGAATCAGTTGAACTATCCACCAGCGGTTCACTATGAAAAACGCTGAGTAACCTATTGTTATCCACAATGTAGCTAATGCAAGAATCTTTGTTTTGAGTGGGATGCCTTTCCCCTCCTTGTATCTTCTGATGTAGCTTCCGAAGTACCTGTTAGTTAGAACCCATCTGGTCATCCGCTCAGAGCTTCTGCAGTAGCAAGCCAAAGCCAGTAGCAATAGAGGCGTGGTCGGCAAAACAGGTAACACTATTCCAATAGTCCCAACTGCAAGAGAAACGGAACCAGCGACAAAAAAGATTGCGCGGACAACTTTTTGTCTTGCGGTGTTTTCGTTGTTTGTTTCTGGTTCTTGTTGCATAGCCATAACGAATGGTGGTAACAGTATTAAAATATTTGCTATTTACGTGGAAAAAGCGTATTTTATTTGCGAAATTCGTGAAAAAGCAGTTTTTAGAGATCAAATGAGGTTTTAATCTTTATGAGACGGGTCGCCGCGGATAGTGAAACGTCCCTAACGCCATGCATCATTTCAACCCTTTTTCTCAGATCGCTTAGGTGCTCCAGATTGTGTGCATGAACCACTGCTACAAGGTTATATTCGCCGGTGTTCTGGAAGACATGATATGTTTCGCTTAGGTCGCTTATCTGCTCGGATGTCTTTTCGAAATTGTCAGGAGCTATCTTGACCATCAGAATGCCGGTTGTGGGGTATCCGATTTTTTTGGGGTCAAGTAAAACAGTGAATTTGTTGATGACTCCCTTATCGACTAAATTTTTAACTCTGTATCTTACTGTAGCCTCGCTGACGCCCAATTCACCGGCGATATACGTGTAAGAAGCTCTCGAGTTTTCTTGAAGTATGTTCAAGATTTTTTTGTCTTTGGTGTCCAACTGGATAGCCACGAAGATCACACTAGAACATTAATTAAAAAACATATATCATTATCGTAGGAACTGTTTTTATTAACGTTCAGTTCTTTATGCAACATTGTTAGTTGAAAAAATTAACGAAACAATTATTACATCTACTTTTCGATAACCAAAGGGAAACAAAAATGATGCCTGAAAAATACGGTTTTCCTAAGGAATATCAAATTTATGTAACGCCAATTCAGGAACTAAACAAAAAAATTACTGAAGAGGACAAAACAGTTCTAACCGACCCCCAGAAATTGAGCCCCAACATAATTCAATATGATGGCATGATTTCGTTAAACATCAGCAAAGAATACATCCAAAAAAGGGGATTTAATGAATTCAAAGCCATCAGAGAAATCCTCCAAAACGCTCTAGATGAAACTGAATTGTCAACGGGAACTCCTGACGTGACAATCAGAACTGACGAAATCGGGACATGGATAATTGACAACGGAAGAGGACTGGACGGTAACGCATTCATCATTGGCAGTTCAGAAAAGAAATGCTGGATGAGAGGCTACTACGGTGAAGGCTTGAAGTTGGCTATTGGATTTTTCCTCCTAAAAGGATACGGAGTTTACATCTTTTCCAACAAAAAGGTCTTCAAGCCCGTCTTTTTGCCTGCAAAAAAGGAAAGGGCTTGGCTGAACATCCTGTTGGGCGAGTCAACGCATTCTGAAAAAGGCACCAAAATCCTTGTTGTAGATTATAAAGCAGACGAAAAATTGCTGAAAGAGATTATTTCATTTAAAAACTCGGACATCAAAGACAAAATTGTTGACAGAATCGTAATGAAAGGAAAAGACTGCGACTATGAGCGACCTTTAACAATTTATGATCACCCTAATCTGCTGTATATGCGCAATTTGTTAGTTGGCAAAGCCACCGAAGTCACAAAAAGAAAAGCCTTCTTCACTTATGACGTATGGTGGTTCAGGCTTGATGTTTCACGAAATTTACTCACATACTCAATGCCCAATCTATTCGTACAAATAGCTAACGCCATCGAAAAAAGCGAAAAATTTCGGAAGGCTTTCGCAAAAAAGATTGTCGAGGCTGACATGATACAAGTAACCCAAAAGTATGGCGGAACCGTAATCGAGTTCAGCCCTCGGTTTTCAACTTTTGAGGGGCATTTATTCGTTTTTGCTTTTCCAAAAAAGCTTCTGAAGCATATCCTAATTGAGTTATGTCTGGAAAACAAAGAAGAGCTTATCGAGTTCTTCACTCGGGAAGGAGGCTCTGCTGAAGATATAAAAAGATCAATTTCTGAGGGAAAAATGCCTTTCATATCAACTTCCGAGATAAGAGGACCACGGCGAGCACATTAAGTGTGTTCTCAACCAACTGTATTTATATCAAAAGTATGTCTCTTATTGTGCTGGTTTCGCTGAAGGTTAACGTGCATGGTATGCAAAGTTCAAGTTTACGAAAAACCGGTCTTAAACGACCCCATTTTAATTGAGGGACTACCCGGCATCGGATTCGTCGCCAACATCACGGCTTTACACCTCATCAAAGAGTTGAAAGCAAAACTGTTCGCGGAAATTCAATCCTCCGCCTTCCAAGACCTCGCCATATCCACAGGCAATGGAGGAACATTCTTTCCAACAAACCAGCTCTATTATCACAAAGGAAAAGATGGCGAAAGAGACTTCATTATTCTCTACGGTAACACACAGGCCCTGACGACGGTTGGACAGTATGAACTCTGCGGAAAAATCTTGGACATAAGCGAAGAACTTGGATGCAAATACATTTTGACGGTTGGGGGACTAAAAAAGGAAGAAAAAGTTAAAAAACCGAAGCTCTACTGCACAGCCTCAGACACGGAAACTTTACAGGAAGCCTTAGACCTCGGCGCCAAGGTCATGAAAGGGCACATCTTTGGGGTGGCAGGACTCCTTGTTGGATTGTGCAAATTGAGGAATATGAGGGGTCTATGTCTCTTAGCTGAGACGTCGGGTTTGTATCCAGACGCGGTGGCTACGCGGGAGGTCCTGAAGGCTCTTCGTAAGATGCTGCATCTGAAAATAAGTTTGAGGAACTTAGGCTCTTCTGCGGAAGAAACAGGTAAAATACTCGAGTCTTTCGGTATTGTCTCTCCTTCTTCGATAGAAAAAAAGGATCGGGAAGCGGATTTCCGCTGGTTTATTTAGCTGCTGCTTCTTTAGTGAACAAACTGTAGACTCGCTGCACTCGCTCGGCTATCGGACCTGAACCCTCAACAATGCCTTTTTCTGTTACTTTGACCTTTTCCATGACCCAGATGAAGCCTTTATCTTCATAGAGTTTAACCATTGTTGGAAAGACCTTTTCAAGGCGTTCGGATAGCCCCTTCAAATCGAAGGGTTTCTCCATGGTGAAGATTTGGGCGACAACACTGCCGTTCAGAAATACTCTGTGTAGTTGTATGCCTTTTTCGTCCTTAGCCTCTGACAATGAGAGGCTCAGGCTCTCCGGGTCTATGCCGGACAGGGTTCCACTAAATTTTTTGTCATTAACCGTGGTGACCATGACTGCTTTGTCGAGGAGTGCTCCTATCTCTCCTAAGAACTTTCTTCTAGATACTGACATCGTAACACCTAGCCACTAAATAGAAAGAGAAGAACTTATCTATTTCTACAAAAAACAGCAAAATCAACCCCCTTCTTGACCCACACAGCCAAAAACAATAAAAAAAGGTATGATTTGCAGTGCTCGCTCAGAGTTGCAAAGTCTCCGCTGTTATCGTTCAGGTTTCATCAGTTTCTTCATCAGCTGCTTTTTGCTTTCAGATGAGACGGCTATCTTGTTCTCTTTCGTTACGTAGCTGTTCTTGTCCACAAAAATGATTTTCCTCGGCTCCAGATCGTCTTGAAGATCCACGTTGGGTCCAACCATGCTCTGGGGACCAAGTTTTACGCCTGGCTCCAAGCATGAGTTGATTCCTGTTTTGCAGTTGTCGCCTATTATGGCGCCCAGCTTGTTTGTGCCTGAATCTACCCGTTTGTCTCCAATCCTAACTTGCACGTTCTTCTCGTCGAAGCGGAAGTTGGCGGTTATTGTTCCTGCGCCGAAGAGGCAGTTGTCTGAGATTATGGAGTCGCCTATGTAGTTCATGTGGAACCAGCAGTCGTCGCCGATGAGAGAGTGCTTGATTTCTGTTGAGAAACCCACAACGCAGCCTCTGCCCAAGGAAGAGTAATCGCGGACCAAACTGTTGCCCCCAACAACGCTGTTCTCGCCTATGTAGCATGGTCCCCTTATGCATGCGCCCTCAAACACTTTTGCTCCCCGCCCTAACCAAACTCTGCCCTCAACTGTGGCTCGCCCAGAAATCTCCACATCATCCTCAATCGTCTGCTTGGTTAGTTTCCTGTCCATGAGGTGCTTGTTTATGGCGAAGAGGTCCCACGGATACTTGTAGCCCGCAAAAAAGCCATCATAGCTTACGGCTTTGACAACGTTCCTGTCCTTGATAAACTGCAGTATAGCGTCCTCATACTGGTGATCTGAAACTGGAATCTTCTTGTAGTAATCAAAAATCTGTTTGGGCAGAACGTAAACGCCGACCACAGCCAAGTTGCTTGGCTCCTTGCCCTTCGGAGGCTTTTCCACAAAATCGGTTACCTTTTCGTCCTCAACGCGGATTATCCCAAACTTCCATGTTTCTTGGACAGGTTTACATGAGAGAACTATCTCCGCGTCCCCTTCCCTAAACTGCTTAATCATCTGCTTTATCAGGGAGGCTTCGAAAATGTCGTCAGCGTTCACAACGAAAAAGTGGTCTTCCGCCAAATCCTTTGTGGTTTTTAGGGCATCCGCCATCCCCAAAGGTTCTTTCTGGACAGTGTAGTCGATGTTGACTCCAAGTTTGCTGCCGTCTTTCAGGTAATCTTTTATCTGTTCTCCCCGGTGACCCGCCACAACAACGTAGTCTTTTAAGCCCGCTTCCTTCAGCGTGTCTATAACGTGGTGAATCAGGGGTTTTCCTAGAAGCTTGAACATGGGTTTAGGTCTGTTCACGGCAAGGGGAAAAACCCTTTTGCCTTCTCCTCCCGCAAGGATGATTGTCTGCAATTAACCACCTTTCATTGCTTTGTTTAGTTCTGTTACTGCAAAATAGTAAAGTTTCTT
>Ga0307444_1000768_pt1 | contig 14518 bp, 13 predicted proteins | sample SalMarSW160340MG_FD_202145 | JGI IMG/M metagenome (GOLD analysis project Ga0307444, IMG submission 202145) | Salt marsh sediment microbial communities from the Plum Island Ecosystem LTER, Massachusetts, United States - SW1603-40 | ecosystem: Environmental > Aquatic > Marine > Intertidal zone >... | reverse complement strand
GCCGAAGAACCGTCAGCCGAAGTGCCGGTGATGGAGGAAGAGAGCGAGACCATCGTGGTCCAGCCCACCGTCTCCGAGGATGCGCCGAACGAGCCGTCACAGGGCGAACCGCCATCCGCATCGCAGCCGCAGCCGGTCTATCCCGAGGGTGAGCCCGGTGCGTCCGAAGGTGGGATGGAGACGGAAGCGCCCACCGCCGAAGCGCCGGCCGCCGAAGAGCCCGCGGTGATGGAAGAGGAGAGCGAGACCATCGTGGTCCCGCCGACCGTCTCCGAGGATGCGCCGAACGAGCCGTCCCAGGGGGAGCCGCCATCGCCGAACCAGCCGCAGCCGGTCGTTCCCGAGGGTGAATCGGGCGCGATGGAAACGGAAGAGCCCGCGATGATGGAAGAAGAGAGCGAGACCATCGTGGTCGCGCCGACCGTCTCCGAGGACGCGCCGAACGAGCCGTCCAAGGGCGAGCCGCCGTCGCCGAACCAGCCGCAACCGGTCGTTCCCGAGGGTGACTCGAGTATGGACGACAGCACGGGGTCGATTGCGCCGACCGCGGACGACGCGCTCTCATCGCAGCCGCAGCCGGTTTATCCGGACGGAAAGCCTGAGGGGCTTTAGCGGCAGGTTTGCAGGGAACGGACCAAGAAGGGGCACGACCGCCGCGATGCCGCAGGCCGGAACCTGCGGCGCAAGACGGCGTTGGCCCTTCATGCGCGCCGCTACGTGCGGCCTGGAGCAACCAAACGCGTAATACAACAGGTGCATGTCATGACAGTCGAACCGGCGGCACGGCAACCCAAAGCGATGAAGACGACGGACTTCCGCTTTCTCGTCGGGGACGATCCCGACCATGTCGTGTTGGAATTTGATACGCCACAGGAGCCTCTAGAGGTCTATCTCACCAAAGGACAGCTCGAGCGCCTCGTGTTCGCGGCGGACACTGCGGTGGGTAAGCTGAAATGCCGCGAGAAGCTATCAGAGAAGGCTCGATAGCGCGGCAGCAGCTCGCGAGGAGACACGCTGTCGAACGCTGTCGGAAGGTCGTGACGCCGGGTTACGGCTCGGCGAAGACCTTTTCGAGGTCGACCGTGACCGGAACTGGCTGATCGATCGCGCCTTGCGTCTTCCAGGTCTTTGCCGTGACGGTATGTGGACCCGAGAATGTGAAGTCACCCGAGATGGTCGGCTTGCCCCCGATCAGGTCGCTGAGCTTGGCAAACGCGTTTGCCTTGCGGCTGTAGACCGCGATGGGAAACGACCAGGGCTGATGGCCGCCGGATGAGGTGAGGCTGTAGACAAAGAACTGCGAGTCTGGAGACCATTTCGCGGCGACGACGTAATAGCCGTTCATGCCGCGCGGGGATGCGTAGTCCTCCGAGTTCAGCGTGTCGCCGCTGCTTGAACGCAGCACCACACGGCTCTCCATGTCTGGCGTCACATAAAGGCTGACGTCGACCGGAAGTACGGAGGCATTGATCGCCCCATCCGGAGCCATGAAGATCTCGGGCGCCAGCGCGAGGCAGCTCGCGGCCGGTCGCGGTGTCGAGAAGGCCTCATGACCGGTGCATGGGGCTTCGGCGTAGGCAAGCGCCGGCGCCAGCACGATCGGCAGCAGGGTCGAAAGAACTCCGCCGACACCAAATCCCGATGTCATTGGCCGGTAACCGCGCAGGTCAAAAACCATGGATCATGATGCCAACGAAGAACGCAGCGAATGGCGCTATATACACAACGCCGGCCAACGCCGCTAGACTCGCCGCGAGAAACAGGCGCCGGTTCATGATTGCCAGGGCGATGGCCGACAAAGCCAACGCCGGCCCAAAGACGCCCACGGCAAGGTCGGACAACACATTGAACCAGCGCTCGTCCCGAGTTCGTCAGCGAGTTCCAAGCCAGCGACAATCCATCGGAAAATTGCCAGATTAGGAAGGCCGCTGCGGCGGCGATGGCGATGCGAAGAACGATGTTCACTCGTGTAGCACCCCGCCGCGCATTACAGCAGGACGGATTTCGACAGCACGCCTCTAATGCCGGAAATGCCTCATGCCGGTGAACACCATGGCGAGACCGGCGTCGTCGGCCGCCGCGATCACTTCTTCGTCGCGCATGGAGCCGCCCGGCTGGATCACCGCGGTGGCACCCGCTTCCGCCACCACCAGAAGCCCGTCGGCAAAGGGGAAGAACGCGTCCGACGCCGCGACCGAGCCTATGGTGAGCGGCGTCGATAGGCCGAGCGCCTCGGCCGCATCTTGTGCTTTGCGCGCGGCGATGCGCGCCGAATCCACGCGCGACATCTGGCCGGCACCGATGCCGACCGTGGCGCCGTCCTTCGCATAGACGATGGTGTTCGATTTCACGTGCTTTGCCACGGTGAAGGCGAAGATGAGATCGGCGAACTCCTGATCGCTCGGCTTGCGTTTGGTCACCACCTGGAGATCGGCCCCCTCGACCATGCCGTTGTCTCTGCCCTGCACCAGGAAGCCGCCCGAAAGCGAGCGGAACGTGGTGCCCGCCGCGCGCGGGTCTGGCAGGCCGCCGGCGAGCAGGAGACGCAGGTTCTTCTTTGTGGCGATGATCTCCTTCGCCTCGTCGCTCGCTTCCGGCGCGATGATCACCTCGGTGAAGATCTTGACGATCTCTTTCGCCGCTTCCGCATCGAGGTCGCGGTTGAGGGCGACGATGCCACCGAACGCGCTGACCGAGTCGCACGCGAGTGCTCTTTCGTAGGCTTGAGCCAATGTGTGTCCCACCGCCACGCCGCACGGATTGGCGTGCTTGATGATGGCGACCGCCGGCGACTGTTTCGGATCGAACTCGGCGACTAGCTCGTACGCAGCGTCGGTGTCGTTGAGATTGTTGTAGGAGAGTTCCTTGCCTTGCACCTGGACAGCGGTCGCCACACCCGGGCGCGCGTCCGCCGTCTGGTAGAACGCGGCCCATTGATGCGGGTTCTCGCCATAACGGAGCGCGCGTTCGAGCGTGCCGGCGATGACGCGCTTCTCGGGCGTGAGCTCCTCGAGCTGATCCGCGAACCACGTGGCGATGGCGCCGTCATAGGCGCCTGTATGCGCGAAGGCCTTGGCCGCGAGGCGCGTCCGCAAGGGCAGGGCGGTCCCGCCCTCGAGGCGCTCGATCTCGTCGAGCACGTCCATGTAGTCGGCGGGATCGACCACGACGGCGACGCTCCCATGATTCTTCGCCGCGGCGCGGATCATCGCGGGTCCGCCGATATCGATATGCTCGATGCAAGTCTCGAAATCGCCCCCGGCGCGGACTGTCGCCTCGAAAGGATAGAGATTGACCACGAGGAGATCGATCGGCGGGATGGCGTGATCGGAAAGGGCCTTCTCGTGCTCGGCATTGCCGCGCATGGCGAGCAGCCCGCCATGGATCTTCGGGTGCAGCGTCTTCACCCGACCGTCCATCATCTCCGGGCTGCCCGTGACCTCGGAGACGTCGATGACGTCGAGGCCGGCATTGCGCAGCGCCTTCGCCGTGCCGCCCGTCGAGACGAGAGCGACGCCGCGCCCCGCAAGTGCCGTGGCAAATTCGACGAGACCCGTCTTGTCGCTGACCGAGAGCAGCGCACGGGCAATCTTGCGTGTCTCCATGAGACTAGGCGCCGCCAGCGCCGGGGTCGCTGGGATCGACCAGAGGATGGACCGGAGTTTCCTCGCCGGTCTTCTCGAGGTTCCACAGGATGCGGACCTCTCTCGCCTCGCCCATCATGCCGCTCAGCACCACCTGCGTGGTCGGCTGCGGCCCGCGCTGGTCGGCGAGCAGCACGCTCTCTTCGATCGCGGTTTCCTCGGCGTTGGAGCTGAGCCGCCAGGTCTCGCCGTTCTTCAGGATCAGGGTGACGGTGTTGCCGTCGCCGGTCACTTGCGCCTTCACGCTCGGATGCAGATGAAAACGGATGGCATAGGAGCCGGCGATGAGGCCGTCCGGGCTCTTGAGGCCCCGCGTCGAGAGCTTGTCCTCGGCGCTGAGAAGATTGCCCGAGGGCGAGATGAGGATCTGCCGCGAATGGCTCACCCCATAGCGGGCCATATAGCCGTCGTGCGAGCCTTTGATGCGCAGATTGTCGCCCTGATCGGAGAACGCGCCTTGCGGGTTCAGCGGGCCGACCAGCATGGCATCGACCGGCGGCTGCGTACCGTTGGCCCCGCCCGAGAACTCGGCCAGCGAGTCCCCTTCGAGGCTCAGCGTGGAGTGCGCCGGCGTGGTGCGGGCGAACAGCCGCCACTCGTCATGGTCGGCCGACGGCGCGCCGCAATTGATGATCATCGGCTCCTCGCCCGAGCTCATCTCGAAGGACAGGAACCCGGCATGGGCCTTGGTGCTGAGCGAGGAGACCGGCGGCGGTCCGAGGTCGCAGAGGATGAGCGTCGTGCCGGCCTCGACCCGCACATAGCCGGAATTGGTCGCGGCACGCACCGGCGCGCCCTCGATGTCGTCATAGGCGAGCACGGTGGCGAGCGCGTCGGTCGGCGTCGGCCCGGCCCCGTTGAACCGCGCCATCGTGCCGTCGCCGAGCCGGAAGAAGCGCAGCATCGGCATGATGCGGTCGATGGCGTCGGTCAGCTCCTTGGGCGGCGCGCGGTCCCGCGCCACGAAGCATTGCCGCAAGGGCAGGAGGTCGAGCAGGAGCTCGATCAAAGCTTCGGGATTGCGCGAGATGTGACCGCCGTCGGGCAGGATCTGCCGGTCGAGCTCCCGGCAGAAGGGCCGCGTGTAGCGATCCACCACCGCCTGCTGCTCCGCGATGCAGAGCCCCGCATAGAGCAGCGCCGTGAGGCTGAGGAGCCGCGGCACCCCGTCCGGCGCGTCGCGATAGCTCGCCGAGAGATAGCGGAGTTGCGTGGTGAGCGCCTTCAGAAAGCTCTCATAGGCCTGCGGCTCACCGGCATCGATAATGAGCACCGAGTTGGAGAGCCACGAGATCACGCGGCGGGCGACGATCTCCGGCTGCCAGGCGAGGCCGTGGATCTGGCGGCGCAGGCGGATGAAATCGTGGACCAGCGCCTTGGCTTGCTCGCGCGACAGCTCGCTGTCGGCGGCGCGCAAATGGCGCAGCCATCCGAAGCCGTAAAGCTCCCGCGCCCAATTGGCCGACGGCGGCCTGATCTCGAAGGGCGAATCCGAGCCGAGCTCGGCGAGCTTCCCGGCGAGCCCGAAATGGCCATTATAGACCTCGGTGGCGAAACTCGGGTCGGCGGTGCGAAGCTCTTGGGGGGCGAGGAGAAGCTGCTCGGCCTGGCCGCCCGGATAGCTGATGGAGGCCATGCTCGAGAGCATCAGGCGGCGAAATGCGCTGGGGCCGCCAAGATGCACCTCTTGAACGCGAGATCCGCGCTCGAAGGCCTGATCAGCCGCCATATGGGTCATTCTCCACAAGCCCGCGCTGACGAGCACAGGCTTCCCCGCCGCATCCGTACTCCCAAGGCGGGCATTTTCGGGCAGTGGGCGTCCGGGAGCAAGTGGGATACGGAGAATCGTTAACCGGTCCGGCGAAGCCTGGCCGCGAAAAACCCATCCATTCCGCTCCATTCCGGCGTATCGAGCCGGAACTCGTAGGGGAAAGTGCGCAAAACCCCGCTTGCTTGTGCCCATTCGGTGCCGCCGAACGGCTCCTCGTGGGTAATGGGCTCGATCCGGACGCCATCGTTCCGCGCCATCAGCGCGGCGATCTGGCTCTCCCCCTCTTGCGGCTCGAGCGAGCAGGTGGAGTAGACGAGAAGGCCGCCGGGCTTGAGCAGGGCGACGGCGTTGTCGAGGAGCCGCGCCTGGAGGGAAGCGAGCTCCACCACGTCCTTGTCGGATTTCAAATACGGGATGTCGGGATGGCGCCTGATCGTGCCCGTGGACGAGCAGGGGGCATCGAGCAGGATCGCATCGAACCGCTCCTCCGGCCGCCATTGGCTGGCATCCGCGACCACGGTCTCTGCCGCGAGGCCGAGACGCTTCAGGTTCTCGTCGAGCAGCGCGAGCCGCGGCTTCGAGCTGTCGACGGCCACGACCGACGCGCCGGCGTTGAGAAGCTGCGCCGTCTTGCCGCCCGGCGCGGCGCAGAGATCAGCCACGCGCTTGCCTGAAACGTCGCCGAGAAGCTGTGCCGGGAGCGAGGCGGCCGCGTCCTGCACCCACCAGGCGCCTTCCGCGAAGCCCGGCATCGCCTCAATCCGGCCCTTGGGCAGGAGGCGGACGCTCCCTGTCGGCAGCACGCGGCCCGAGAGCTGTTCGGCCCAAGTCTCCGGGTCCGCCCTGACGGTAAGGTCGAGCGGCGCCTCGAAGAGATGGGCGGCGGCGATCGCCCGGGCGCGCTTCTCGCCCCATTCGGCGACCCAGCGCGTCCACAGCCAGTCGGGCGTGTTGATCCGCGCCGCATCGAGGCTCGCGGCAATGCTCGCGCCCTTCTCGGCCACGCGGCGCAGCACGGCGTTGACGAGCTTGTCGTAGCGCTTGGCGCGCGGGTCCCATTGGGCGAGCCGCACGGCGAGATCGATGGCGGCGTGCGGGGCCACGTTGAGGAACAGAAGCTGCGCCGCGCCCGACAAGAGGATCGGGTAGAGCGTGCCCGACTTCACCGGCAGCCCGCGCTCGAGAAACGTGTTCAGCACGTAGTCGATCTGTCCGCGCCGGCGCAACGACACGCCGACGATGGCGCGCGCGAGCGCCCGGTCGCGCACCGGCAGGTCGAACATGTAGCCGCCGTCCTGCGAGCGGCCGAGAACCTCGTCGAGAGGCTGCTTCTTCTGCAGCACGGCATCGAGCAGCGCGGCCGCGGCGCGCCGTGCCGGCAGCCCGACCTGAAGGTCGCGCGTGGGCGACAGGCGCTTGGCCTCTTTGTTTGCGGACATGCTCATGGGTTTAACAGCAGCGTGGGCCTAGCCCCAAGAGGCTTAGCCCCAAGGACCGGTTTGGCGTCCCGCGGTCCCAGACGGGTGTCCGGCAGCCCAGGGCCCCGACGGCACGGCCGCCATGCGCGGGACGGCGCCCGTCCCGCCCATCGCCTTCGACATCTCGACGAGCCGCGCCACCCGGTTCTCCACACTCGGATGGGTCGAGAACAAATTATCCATCCGCGCGCCGGACAACGGGTTGACGATGAAGAGATGGGCGGACGCGGGGTTGCGCTCGGCCGTCATGTTGGGGATCTGGTGCGCGGCGCCGGCGATCTTCTCCAACGCCGAGGCGAGCCACAAGGGCTGCCCGCTGATCTCCGCGCCTTCGCGGTCGGCCTCGTATTCGCGCGTGCGGCTTATGGCCATCTGCACGAGACCGGCCGCCAGCGGCCCGAGGATCATCAGCGCGAGCGCACCGATGAAGCCGACTTGGTTGTTGCCATTGCCGCGTCCGCCGAAGAAGAAGGCGAAGTTCGCGAGCATGGAGATGGCGCCGGCGATGGTCGCGGTGATCGTCATGAGCAGCGTGTCGTGATGCTTGACGTGGCCGAGCTCGTGCGCGAGCACCCCGGCAAGCTCTTCATGCGTGACGGTGCGCAAGAGCCCGGTGGTGACGGCGACCGCGGCGTGCTCCGGGTTGCGGCCCGTGGCAAAGGCATTCGGCTGCGGGTTCTCCATGACGTAGACCTTCGGCATGGGAAGGCCCGCGTTCTGGGAAAGCTGCCGCACCAGGTCGTACAGCTCCGGCGCGGAAGCCGCGTCCACTTCGCGCGCGCCATACATGCGCAAGACCATCTTGTCGGAGTTCCAATAGGCGAACAGGTTCATGCCGCCCGCGACGAGGAGCGCGACGATCATGCCGCTCTGGCCGCCGAGCAGGAATCCGATCCCCATGAACAGCGCGGTCATCGCCGCGAGGAGAATGGCGGTGCGGAAATAGCTCATGGAAACCCTTCGACCTCCGAGACTGAACGTGTGCCGGCAAAATCCGGCGCCCTCAATATGTTGGAGGCCGGAGGGCCCGGCACAAGAGCCTGGGGAAACAAGGAAAAACAGGCGCCCTCGTCCGATCGGGCGCCAATCGCTTAAGCCCGCGCTTACCTTAACGCTTCGTCAATCCGATGCCCGCATGCTGCCTGGCAAACCGCGTTCGAGGAGTTGCCTCATCATGACAGCCGCCCTTCAGACTTCCGCCGCCGCCCCGAAATCGAGAGCGCGCCGGGCCAAGAGCCTGCCGTCTTCGGACACCCAGCTGACGCCGGAGCAGAAGCGCCTCATCCGCGTGAGCTTCCTGCGCGTCGAGCCGGCGCTCGAGCTTGTGGCCCAGCTGTTCTTCCTCAAGCTGTTCCGCCTCGATCCGAGCTTGCGCAAGAAGTTCTCGGGCCCGGTCGACGTGCAGGCGCGCAAATTCGCCGCCGGCGCTAAGCTCGCCATGATTTCGCTCGGTCACGAGGATGGCCTGGCGCCGACGCTCAAGCTCCTCGGCGCACGGCATCGCCAGATCGGCATCCGCACCCGCCACTACCGCACCATGTCACGGGCGCTGGTGTGGACGATGGAGCGGTCGCTCGAGAAGGAGTTCGACCGCGACACCAAGGACGCGTGGACGACGCTCCTGGCCTATTTCACCAAGGTGATGTCCAACTAGGCCCCGCCAAGCACGACGTCTCAGTTAGGGGCCTCTTCGGGGGCTCCTTCGCCTTCGCCGACGACCTTCACCTGCACATTGCCGTCCTCGGCCACGTAGACCATGACGTCCTGGTCCGGCTCCAAGACTTGCGTGTTGCCGTCGACCGTGAGTTGGTCGTCCGTGATCTGGATTTCGTGGCCGTCCACGACGACCTTCATGCCATTGGAAATCGACTCCTGCGTCATGTCCTTGTAGTGGCCCGCGACCGTCACCGTCCGGTTGCCGACGGACAAGGAGAGGGCCTGGGTCGAGTCGTCGCGCGTGCCCCAATTTCCGATCACGAGCACGAAGACGATCACCAGCGCCAGGATGATCCCAAGCGCGGCCAGTATGCGTAGCAGCCACGACATCCACTTATCCTTCCCCAACACGAAGTCTGAGGCAGGGCCTATCTAAGCCGGCCTCCGGTTTTGACGGTTGTCGATGAGATCCGTGACGACGCCGGGATCAGCCAGCGTGGACGTGTCGCCGAGATTGCCGAATTCGTCCTCGGCGATCTTGCGCAGGATCCGCCGCATGATCTTGCCTGACCTTGTCTTCGGCAGTCCCGGTGAGAACTGGATGAGATCCGGCGATGCGATCGGGCCGATCTCCTGACGCACCCAGTCCCGCAACTCCTTTTTCAGCGCGTCTGAACCTTGCTCGCCCGCCATCAAGGTCACGTAGCAATAGATGCCTTGGCCCTTGAGGTCGTGCGGGTAGCCGACCACGGCGGCTTCGGACACTTTGGGATGGGCGACGAGCGCGGACTCCACCTCCGCCGTGCCCATGCGGTGCCCGGACACGTTGATCACGTCGTCGACCCGGCCGGTGATCCAGTAATAGCCGTCGTCGTCGCGCCGGCACCCATCGCCGGTAAAATACATGCCTTTGTATGTGGAGAAGTAGGTCTCTACGAAGCGCTGATGGTCGCCGTAGACCGTGCGCATCATGCCGGGCCAGGCATCGAGGAGGACGAGATTCCCCGTGGCCTCGCCTTCAATCAGATGTCCTTCGCTATCGACCACGGCCGGCTGGACGCCGAAGAACGGCAATGTCGCCGAGCCGGGCTTGAGCTTGGTCGCACCTGGCAGCGGCGTGATGAGTATGCCGCCGGTCTCGGTCTGCCACCATGTGTCGACAATGGGACAACGCCCCTCGCCCACCACGTGGTAGTACCACTCCCACGCTTCCGGGTTGATCGGTTCGCCTACGCTGCCGAGCAGCTTGAGCGACTTGCGGCTGGTTTCCGTCACGAAGTCGTTTCCGGCGCCCATGAGCGCGCGGATCGCCGTTGGCGCTGTGTAGAAGATGTTGACCTTGTGCTTGTCGACGACCTGCCAGAAGCGCGAGGCGTCCGGAAAGTTGGGCACGCCCTCGAACATCAGCGTGGTCCCGCCGTTCGCGAGCGGCCCATAGACGATATAGCTGTGGCCCGTAACCCAGCCCACGTCCGCCGTGCACCAATAGACGTCGCCGTCGTGATAGTCGAACACGTATTGATGGGTCATCGCGGCGTAGACCAGGTAGCCGCCTGAGGTGTGAAGCACCCCCTTGGGTTTTCCCGTCGAGCCAGACGTGTAGAGGATAAAGAGCGGATCCTCCGCGCCCACCTCCTCGGGCGGACACTCGGCGGAAACCTTGGCCATCTCCTCATCGAGCCAGAGATCGCGGCCTTGCGTCCAGGGCACGCTGCCGCCGGTATGCCGGACCACGAGAACGTTCTTCACGTGTCCATTGTCCTTGAGCCCTGTGTCGGTATTGGCTTTCAGCGGAATCTTGCGGCCGCCGCGCAAGCCCTCGTCCGCAGTGATGACGAAGGTCGATTTGCAGTCCTCGACGCGTCCAGCAAGCGCGTCCGGCGAAAATCCGCCGAACACGATCGAATGGATCGCGCCGATCCGCGCGCAAGCCAGCATGGCGTAAGCGGCTTCCGGGATCATCGGCAGATAGATCGTCACGCGGTCGCCCTTCTTGACGCCGTGCGCCTTCAGCACGTTGGCGAAGCGGCAGACGTTCTCGTAAAGCTCGCGATAGGTGATGTGCCGCGCTTCAGTCTTGGGGTCGTCCGGTTCCCAAATGATGGCGGTCTGCTTGCCGCGCTTCTTCAAATGCCGGTCGACGCAGTTGGCGGCGACGTTCAGCGTGCCGTCCTCGAACCATTTGATCGACACGTGGGGAAATTCGAACGTGGTGTTCTTGACGCGCGTGTAGGGCTTGATCCAGTCGAGGCGCTTGCCTTCTTTGCCCCAGAACTTGTCGGGATTGTCGACGCTTTTCTCGTAGAGCTTCTCGTACTCGCTCTTATCGATGAAGGCCTGCTCCTTCCACTTTTTCGGAACTTTCACCGGCTCGACTTTGAATTTTTCATGCTCGGACATCTGCCCGTTCCTCCCTAGACGAGCGCGTCGTTTTTCGCGCGCCCAACTTGTTTGTTGCCATTTGCTGCGGGACATCATCCCGCGAGTTGAAGCTCCTTCCTAGACGCCGAAGGCGCCGATCACCGCGCCTTGAATGAGCAACACGGCGAGCCAGTGGCCGCCGTCAATCAGCGTAAGCATTGGCTTCGCGCCGGAAAAGGCATGATTGACGCCCATGGTGGTGATCACGAAGCCGATCCAGACAAAGAAGCCGCTGAACATCCCGCCTCGAACCGTGATGTCGCCGAGATGACCCATCAAGCCGGCCAGCATCAGGGCCATGACGAAGAGCGCGACAAGGGCGATGACGAACGGCAGCGCCTTGGCCGAGCCCTCGGCCCTCATCTGGTCTTTCGTCTTGCCGAGGGCGTGCATCCAGGCGCCGCCGAGCACCATGTACCACACCGCGCCGAGGCCGAAGCCCGCGAGCGTGGCGATGATGACGGCGAGATAGTTGATCCCCGAGAATGTCATGGCCTCTCCCTCGAACCGCGAGTGTCATGACTTTACCTCAGGAGTGGGATTCGGGCACTAGGCTGTTGGCGGATCGGCGAGGCCGCCGAGCGCGCAGAGTTTCCGCCATTCCGCCGCCTTCACCGGCTGCACGGAAAGGCGCGAATTCCTGACGAGAACCATGTCCTTCAATTGCGGTGTGGCCTTGATTTCGGCCAGGGTGACGGGCCTTGGCAGGTCGGCGACCGCCGCCACGTCGACGCATTCCCACTGGCCGCTACCGTCGGTCGAGTCCGGATGCGCCTCGGCCACGACCTTGACGATGCCGACGCAGGCCCTCTCACCGCCCGAGTGGTAGAAGAAGGCGAGGTCGCCTTTCTTCATCGCGCGCATATTGTTGCGTGCCTGGAAGTTGCGCACGCCGTCCCACTCGGCGCCTTTTTTGCCTTCCTTCTTCTGCTGCGCCCAAGACCAGGTCTCGGGCTCCGATTTCATCAGCCAATACGCCATGGGGACTACGCGGCTACTCTTCCTCGTCTGTCTCGTCCGTGTTGTCGATGGTCCACAGCCACGGCCGGATATCGACGCTCGCGAACAGTCCCGCCTTGGCGAAGGGATCGCCGTCGGCGACGGCGCGCGCATCGCGGAGCGAATCCGCGTCGATGACGATCAGGCTGCCGTTCATGGTCTGCCCGTCCTCTTCGGTGAACGGGCCGGCGAACACGAGCGTATCGCCGAGGCTCTCCAGATAAGCGAGGTGATCGGGCCTGTGCGCCTTGCGAATGGCGAGCCCGTTCGGCTTGTCGGTACAGATCAACGCATACAGCATCGGACGTCCTCTTGCTCGCGGATGAGGCTATTGCGGCGCCTTGGCTCTGTCCATCGCCCTTAGATCTCCGACCTGAGCGGCCGGGCGAGCAGTGCCTCGATCGCCTCGTCGACCGTAACGCGCCCCGAAACCACCGCATGCACGGCTTCCGCGATCGGCAGCTCGATGCCGCGGGCGCCGGCAACCTCCACCATGGCGCTCGCCGTGGGCACCCCTTCTGTCACCGTCAGCCGGCCGCGAAGCGCCTCGTCGACGCTTTGCCCCTGTCCGAGTGCGATGCCGAGCGACATGTTGCGCGACTGGGGGCTGCCGCAAGTGAGCACCAGATCGCCCAGCCCCGAGAGCCCGATCATCGTCTCGAGCCGCGCCCCCAGCCCCACGCCGAACCGCGCCATCTCGGCAAAGCCCCGCGTCACGAGCCCGGCCTGGGCGCTCGCGCCGAGCGCCTTGCCGACGACGATGCCCGCGGCGATGGCGTAGACGTTCTTCACGGCCCCGCCGATCTCGGCGCCGATCACGTCGCCGCTCCAATAGCAGCGGAACGGTGGGTGGCTCAGAGCGTGAGCGAGCGCGCGGCCAAGCTGCTCGTCCGCGGTCGCCATGGTCACCGCGGCAGGCAAGCCGTTTGCCACGTCGGTCGCGAAGCTCGGGCCCGACAGCACGGCGATCTCGGCCGTGGGCAGCAGGTCCGCGGCAATCTGCGACATCAGTCTGCCGGTTTCCTGTTCGATGCCCTTGGAGCAGATGACGAAGGGCTGGCCTTCCCTCACGAAAGGATTGAGCTCGGCGGCGATGGCGCGCAAATGCTGCGCCGGGGTCACCATCAGCAGCATGTCGCAGGTGGCCGCCTCGTTGAACGAAGCGGTGGCCTCGATCGTCGGGTCGAGCGGCACGCCCGGCAGGAACACCTCGTTCCGGTGCGTCTCATTGATGGCGACGATGGTCTCCGGCTCGCGCGCCCAGATGAGCACGTCGCGCCCGGCGCGCCGCGCGGTGATGGCAAGGGCTGTTCCCCACGCGCCCGCGCCGATAATCCCAACCGATTGAAGCGCCATGTCCGTCCCCCGCTTCTTCTTAGCGCAGTTTCGAGGCTTTGCGTGGACTCAAGCCTTGACGCCGGCACCAAGGGCAGGCGGTGCGTCCGCATCGAGTGGCCAGCGCGCCCGGGCAGGCGCGGCGAGATCGTCGGTGAGGCCGCGGGCCAGGCGCTCGGCGCCCGCCCAGGCGATCATGGCGGCATTGTCGGTGCAGAGTGCAGGCGGCGGCACCACGACGCGGAATCCGCGGGTCGCCGCCACCTTTTCGAGCGCGCGTTTAAGCCGTTGATTGGCGGCGACACCGCCGGCCACCACGAGCGCCCGCTGCGCGTCGGGACCGAGTTGCTCTTCATAGAGATCCATCGCCCGAGTCGCGCGGTCGCTAACGACGTCGACCACCGCCTCCTGGAAGCTCGCGCAGAGATCGGCGATATCGTGCTCATTGAGCGGCGCGCGCTTGACGGCCTCGTGGCGGAGCGCCGTCTTGAGCCCGGCGAGCGAGAAATGCGGCTCAGGCCGCCCCAGCATCGGCCGCGGCAGCTTGATCGAGGCATGCCCGCGCGCGGCGAGACGCTCGACCTCGGGACCGCCCGGGTAACCGAGACCGAGCAGCTTGGCGGCCTTGTCGAAGGCTTCGCCGAGCGCATCGTCAAGCGTGGTGCCGAGCCGTTCATAGGCGCCCACATCCTTGACGATGAGAAGCTGCGTATGCCCGCCGGACACGAGCAACAGCAAATAGGGGAAGCCCAACCCCTCGGTGAGGCCTGCGCTCAGCGCATGCGCTTCGAGATGATTGACCGCGAGGAACGGCTTGCCGAGCCCGAGCGCGATCGCCTTGGCCGTGGTCACGCCGGCGATCAGCCCGCCGATCAGGCCCGGCCCCGCCGCCGCGGCGATGCCGTCGATGCTGCCGAAATTGATGCCCGCTTCGGCCATCGCCTGTTTGAGTGCCACATCGAGCAGATCCACATGGGCGCGCGCGGCGATCTCCGGCACCACGCCGCCATAGACCGCGTGAAGGTCGAGTTGCGAGTGCACCACATTGGACAGGATCTCGCCGCGCCCGTCCGCGCTTCGGCGCACCACCGCCGCCGCCGTCTCATCGCAGCTCGTCTCGATGCCGAGCACCGTGAGAGGGGCGATATGTCCGCTTTCCGTCATGCTTCTTTCTATACGGTCCGGGAGGAGATTGAAGGGGGCGGCGAAACCGT